>SWCD01011603.1_pt1 | contig 14138 bp, 10 predicted proteins | sample 4693011 | NCBI WGS metagenome assembly SWCD01 (sample SAMN10267278, study PRJNA491770) | bioreactor metagenome | isolation source: DHS bioreactor inoculated with marine | place: Japan: Omine Ridge, Nankai Trough | reverse complement strand
GCTGTCCGGTCTGGGCGAATCCCATTCGGCCTTTGTCACCACGCTTCTGTTACAGCGGGCTGGCGTGAATGCGCGGTTCATCGACCTCAGCGGTTGGCGCGACGAGAGCGAGCACAGCCTGTCCGAACGCATCGCGGCAGGCCTACAAGACGTGGACCTGTCCAGCGAAATGCCGATTGTCACCGGCTATGCCCAATGCACCGAAGGGCTCATGCGCGAATTCGACCGGGGCTATTCCGAGGTGACATTCGCCACTATCGCTGCCTACACGAGCGCGAAAGAGGCGATCATCCACAAGGAATTCCACCTGTCCTCTGCCGATCCCAAGCTGGTGGGCGAAGAGGCGGTGCGCAAGCTGGGCCATACCAATTATGACGTCGCGGATCAGCTCTCGAATCTCGGGATGGAGGCGATCCATCCCAAGGCCGCCAAGACGCTGCGTCAGGCGGATGTGGCGCTGCGGGTGACGAATGCCTTTGATCCCGGCGATCCGGGAACGCTGATCGACGATCAGCCGACCGATACCCCAAGTGTCGAGATCGTGACTGGCCTCAAAGTCGTGGCGCTGGAACTCTTCGAACAGGATATGGTGGGCGTCAAAGGCTATGACGCGGCCATTCTCGAGGCGCTCAAGCGGCACAATGTCTGGATCGTGTCCAAGACTTCGAACGCCAATACGATCACGCATTATGTGCAGGCATCGCTCAAGGTTGTCCGGCGCGTGGCGCGGGATTTGGAAGAGATTTACCCCTCGGCCAAGGTCTCGGCCCGCACGCTATCGCTCGTGTCGCCCATCGGGCGTGATCTGAGCGGTCTGCGCGTGCTGAGCCGGGGTCTCGCGGCGCTGGAAGAGGCGGGCATCGAGGTGATCGCCGCGCATCAGACTCCGCGCAGCGTGGATGTCCAATTCGTCCTTGCCGCAAAAGAGATGGAGGCGGGTATCACCGCACTGCACCGGGCGCTGATCGAAAGCACGGTGGCGCAACTCCCTAGAAAGGCCGCCTGAGCGCGGCCGATCCGAAGCGTGCGCTGAGCACAATTTGAAACGAATGCGCGGCAGTCTCTGTTTGGAGAGGCCGCGCATTTCGCGTATGATGGGATTGTTCGGGCCAGTATGGCCGAGACCTGATCAAGTTACACGTGTGGTGCGTAGGGAGCACGTGGGGAACGGAGGGTGTCGGCATAGGCTGGCATCCTCCGTTTGGGTCTTTCTCAGGCGCTATCTGCTCCGCGTCAGTTCCAGGAACACATCCTGCAAATCCGCCTGTTCGGTTTTCACGTCGCGGATGGTGATTCCGGCTGCATGAACGGCAGCAAGCACCTCTTCGGCAGAGGTGGCACCCGATTTATAGGTGATGACCAGCGCCCCGTCGCCGCGCTTGGTCACGCTCAGCCCTTCAGCTTGCGGCAGGGTTGCGGCTGGCGTGTCCGGCTGAATGATCATCGTCTTGGCATCCAGCCTGCCCAAGAGATTGGCGGTGCTGTCGCGCGCCACGACCTCGCCCAGATTGATGATCGCGATCTCGTCACACATTTCCTCGGCCTCTTCGAGGTAATGGGTGGTGAGAATGATGGTCATGCCCTGCTGGTTCAGCCGCCGCACATTTTCCCACAGCATCTGACGCAATTCGATGTCCACACCGGCGGTCGGTTCGTCCAGCACGAGGATATGCGGATGATGCACCAGCGCCTTGCCCAGCAAAAGCCTGCGCCGCATGCCGCCCGACAGCGTGCGCGCATAGGCCTCGGCCTTGTCCTCTAGCCCGATAAGGCGCAGAATTTCGTCGCTGCGCCGTTCGCGCCGGGGCACGCCGTAAAGCCCCGCCTGCACTTCGAGCGCGCCGCGTGGCGTGAAGAACGGATCGAGGTTCAATTCCTGTGGCATCACCCCAATGGATGCTCGGCTCTGACGCGGGTTGCGATCCTGATCGAAGCCCCAGATCGTCACCTGCCCCGCGGTTTTGACCACCAAGCCCGCCAGAATATTGATCAGTGTCGATTTGCCCGCGCCATTCGGCCCCAACAGGCCAAAAACGGACCCCTGCGGCACGTCAAGGTCGATCCCTTTGAGCGCCTGTTTGGCCGGGCTGTTGCGCCCCCCGCCATAAGTCTTGGTCAATCCGCGGATTTCAATGGCATTGGACGCCATGCTGCTCTTGCCCCTCGGCTTGTGTTCACTCATATTCGCACCTAGTGGAAAGCACGGCAAAAGGAAACGCCCCGATGGTAACGCAGGCACCGGAAACCCGCATTGTGGACAGCTACCGCGTCGCCTGCGACGGGGGCGAGGGTGCCTTGGGCCACCCCCGCGTCTGGCTTCAAATCCCGCATGAGACGGGCTTTGTCGAATGTCCCTATTGTGATGCCAAGCTCGTCCACAAGGACTTTGAAGGCAAAGTCTAAGCCTTCGACCAAGCGCCCGGATCGGGCGTTGGAATTTGAGTATTTTCGCCAAGAAGAAGCCTGATCGGGAGGGCAATCCATGTCATTCGGAAAAGGCTGTCACCTGCATCTGATCGACGGATCGTCGTTCATTTTCCGCGCCTATCATGCGCTGCCACCGCTCACCCGCAAATCCGACGGGCTGCCTATCGGGGCGGTTTCAGGATTCTGCAACATGCTGCAACGCTATGTCGAGGGCAACAATGGCCATGACGCGCCCACGCATGTCGCCGTCATCTTTGACAAGGGCAGCCATACGTTTCGCAACGATCTCTACCCCGACTACAAGGCCAACCGCGAGGCGATGCCCGAGGATCTGCGCCCGCAGATTCCGCTGACGCGTGAGGCCACGCGCGCCTTCAACATCGCCTGCGAGGAAAAAGAGGGCTATGAGGCCGATGACATCATCGCCACGCTCGCCTGTCAGGCGCGCGACCTGGGTGGACGGGTCACGATCATCAGTTCCGACAAGGATCTGATGCAGCTTGTCGGCGACGGGGTCGAGATGCTGGATGCGATGAAGAACCGGCGCATTGATGTCGAGGGCGTGCGCGAGAAGTTCGGCGTGGCCCCGGACCGGGTGGTCGATGTGCAAGCCTTGGCCGGGGACAGCGTTGACAATGTGCCCGGTGCGCCGGGGATCGGGATCAAGACGGCGGCGCTCTTGATCAACGAATTCGGCTCGCTCGAGGCGCTGCTCGACCGCGCCGAAGAAATCAAACAGCCCAAGCGGCGCGATACACTTATTGAGAAGCGCGCGCAGATCGAGATGTCCAAGCGCCTGGTGCAGCTGGATTGCAAGACACCGCTCGACTTTACGCTCGACGATCTCGAAGTCCGCGATCCGGATCCCGAGGTTTTGTTGGGTTTTTTGGCGCAGATGGAGTTTCGCACCCTGTCGAAACGCATTGCCGAGGCCTTGGGCAAAGAGGCTCCGACCATTCCCGAGCCTGTCGCGCGGCCCTCGGATGCCACGCCCGAACAAACTGCGGAATGGCCCGCGATAGAGCCTGATACATACCACTGTGTGTCGGATCGCGCAGCGCTGGACGCCTGGATCGCCACCATCCGCGCCCAGGGTTATGTCGCCTTCGATACCGAGACCACCTCGCTCAACGAGATGCAGGCCGATCTGGTCGGGATTTCGCTGGCCACGGTACCGGGCCGCGCCTGTTACATCCCGCTGGCGCACAAGGACGGGACGGCGGATGATCTTTTTGGTTCGGACAAGCGGGCCGAGGGGCAATTGTCGCTTGAAGAGGTTCTGAACGCCCTCAAACCCGTGCTCGAGGATGAGGCCATCCTCAAGATCGGGCAGAACATGAAATACGACGCCAAGGTTCTGGCCGCCCATGGCATCACCGTGACACCCATCGACGACACCATGCTGATGTCCTACGCGCTGCACGCCGGTCTGCACGGGCATAGCATGGATACGCTTTCAGAACGCTACCTGAACCACACCCCCATCCCGATCAAATCCCTGCTTGGCAGTGGAAAATCGGCTGTCACCTTTGACCGCGTGCCGGTCGCGGAGGCGGTCAATTATGCCGCCGAGGATGCGGATATCACCCTGCGCCTCTGGCTGACGTTCAAGCCGCAATTGCACCGTGCCCAGGTCACCACTGTCTATGAGACGCTGGAGCGTCCGTTGGTGCCGGTGCTAGCGCGGATGGAGAGGCACGGCGTATTGGTCGATCGCGACACGCTGCGCGCCATGTCAGGCAAGTTCGCGCAAAAAATGGCCGCGCTCGAATCCGAGATTCACGAATTGGCGGGGCGCAGCTTCAACGTCGGATCACCCAAACAGTTGGGTGAGATTCTCTTTGACGAAATGGGTTTACCGGGCGGAGAGAAGGGCAAGACAGGCGCCTATGCCACCGGTGCCGATGTGCTTGAGGATCTGGCAACCGAACATGATCTGCCGGCGCGCGTGCTGGACTGGCGGCAGTTGAGCAAGCTCAAGTCCACCTACACTGACGCGCTGCAGGATCATATCGACCCGGACACGGGCCGTGTGCACACCTCTTATCTGCAAACCGGGGCCAGCACGGGACGGTTTTCCTCATCCGATCCCAATCTGCAAAATATCCCGGTGCGCAGCGAAGAAGGGCGGCGCATCCGCGAGGCTTTTGTCGCCGCGTCCGGTAACCGTCTCGTCAGTCTCGACTATAGCCAGATCGAGCTGCGGATTCTGGCGCATATCGCAGGAATAGAGACACTCAAGCACGCGTTCCGGGACGGGCATGACATTCACGCGATGACCGCGTCAGAAATGTTCAACGTGCCGCTCGACCAGATGACGCCCGAGATCAGGCGTCAGGCCAAGGCGATCAATTTCGGGGTGATCTATGGCATCTCCGGCTTTGGTCTTGCGCGCAATCTGCGCATTCCCAGAGGCGAGGCGCAGGGATTCATCGACCGCTATTTCGAGCGGTTTCCGGGCATCAAGGATTACATGGACGCCACCATCGCCTTTGCCAAGGATCACGGCTATGTCCAGACTCTGTTCGGGCGGAAAATCCACACGCCCGAGATTGCCGCCAAAGGCCCGCGCGCCGGCTTCGCCCGCCGTGCCGCGATCAATGCGCCGATTCAGGGAACGGCGGCGGACATCATCCGCCGCGCCATGATCCGCATGCCCGAAGCGATCGAGGGGTTGCCTTGCAAGATGCTGTTGCAGGTTCATGACGAATTGATTTTCGAAGTGGCCGAGGACAGCGTAGATCCCTTGATCGACGTCGCGCGTGCCGTGATGCAAGGGGCCGCGGACCCGGCGGTGCATCTCGACGTGCCCCTAGTGGTGGATGCGGGCCATGGCAAGAATTGGGCCGAGGCGCATTAAAACTGCGCTTTAATGCCGAGAATCAGGTAATTTTCCGACAGAAGCAATCCGCAAGAGGATAGCGGAGCTCAGGCGAGGCTGCTTGCTCTATGCCCCAAAGGCGGTGTTCGTCGCCATGTTCGATCCAGGGGCAATGACCATTGTATGTCGCAATGTTTGCCATAAATTCACCGCCACTTGGTGTGCCCGGTTTCGATCCATTTCCGCTTTCGTGAAGACTCGGAAAGGGTGAATGTTTTCCGATTTTTTCCTGAATTTGCGTGAAACGCTCCACCAAACGCAAAGGAGCACGCTACCGCCTAAAAAGTCTAATGATAGCGCGCGCGGGAGCGGTTATACGCCATGAGGTCGAAGTGTAGACTGATTGGAGTGCATAAGTCAGTTCTTCTACGCGGCGCTGATACTCCGTCTCAAGATCTTGTTTTGTGCTCTCGATTACCCGCCTTTCCAACATTTTTTTTTTTTTTTTTTTTTTTTTTTTTTTTTTGGCAGCTTCTCGATCGACTTCCTGCTCCTGCAACTTGGAGCCAATATGTTTTTCATTCTCTAGTTCGGTATGAAGTTCTTCTACTTGGCCTTGCGCCTCCGGGCACCGTTCCGCCAGCGTCGCCAATTCTTGAAGGTCTGCCTCAAGCCGAATTATGGTTTCCTGAGCCTGGCGCTCTGATATGAGTTGAGCGCTCAATGCCGACGCTAGAGCTTCTAGAGCTTCAGTATTGTCAGGCGTGTCAATAAACCCGCCACGGGTTGCAGCCTTTAGCTCTTCGGCCAACTCCCGAGTGGTAATATCCAAATCCAGTAGAAGTGCAGCTAGAGGTTCAAAGGTCTTGGCTCGTGCGGACCAATTCTGACACTTGGGCAGGGCTGTAGATTTTAATTCCTCGCCAAATGCCGCTTTCGCCTCAAGGTTGGGATTCTCCTCGTCGGGCGCTTCGAAAAAACTCATCCGGCGGCGGTACTTTCGCTGAAGTTGCAGCAAACTTGCTAAGATCTTAGTCCAACCAGTCAAAGCATCAGCCGTGCTTGCACTGGCGCTTAGCTCTGCCCCCAGAGCCTGAACCGGTGGCCGATAAAGTACTGACAGGTTTGAATCAGGCTTTTCCCGCAGAATAGAAGCCGCTTCGGATACGGTACAAGCTATTAACTTATCAGGTGTTCCAGTACTGGCAAAAATGCAAAAGCCATATCTGGACAAAGTGTCTTCGTTGTTGAGGAACGATGTCCAGTTTTTGTCCATGGTGTTGCCTACTCTCTTCGTTTGGGTGTCAAAGCCTAGTTCGGTGTATTGCTTTCTTTTATGAAGCAGCAAGACTATCTGGCGCAATGAGCGTTTCGGATGGTTGCCTCTCGAACTCCGACTCGTGCCTTGGACTTGTCGACCGCAAGTACCAAAACTGCGATCACTTTTGCAGCCATTCGGTCTGCGTAGATAAAATCTAGCGCCAGCCTGTACGGCAGTTGCATTTAATTTATCGCTTTTGCTTTTAGCGTCGACTTGCTAATGCCCGTCCAAGACGGCAGTTGCAAAAAGGGAAATTGACATGAAAGTGATCATTCTGGGCGGGGACGGATTTTGTGGCTGGCCCAATGCATTGTATCTCTCCAACCGAGGGCATGATGTAATAATTGTCGACAATTTATCGCGTCGGAACATTGATGTTGAGCTAGAGGTCGAAAGCCTTACCCCGATTCGCCCTATTGGTGAACGGATTCGTGTCTGGAAAGAGTTGACCGGCAAGGAAATCAAATTTCATAACTTCACAGTAGGCGAGAATTATCATCGACTCCTGACGCTATTCAAAGAAGAACAGCCCGATGCGGTAATCCATTTCGCTGAACAGCGCGCGGCACCCTACTCGATGAAATCGAGTTATCATAAACGGTACACCGTCAACAATAATCTCAATGCCACCAATGACGTGTTGGCCGCAATCGTGGAATCCGATCTGGATATTCATCTTGTGCACTTGGGCACGATGGGCGTCTATGGCTACGGCACCGCCGGCATGAAGATCCCCGAGGGTTATCTCAAGGTCAAGATCGACACGCCCGAGGGCGAGGCTGAGCAGGAAATCCTGTATCCGACCAACCCCGGCTCTATTTACCACATGACCAAGTCGCAGGATCAGCTGTTCTTTCACTTCTACAACAAAAATGACCAGGTCAAAATCACCGATTTGCACCAGGGAATCGTCTGGGGCACCCAGACAGCAGAAACACGGATGGATGAGCGGCTGATCAACCGGTTCGATTATGACGGAGATTATGGCACTGTTTTGAACCGGTTCATTATGCAGGCAGCTGTGGAATATCCGATGACAGTACATGGCACAGGTGGACAGACCCGTGCGTTCATACACATTCAGGATACGTGCCGCTGCATCGAACTTGCGCTGGAGAATCCTCCGCAAAAGGGAGAGCGCGTGAACATCCTCAACCAGATGACCGAGACCCACAGGGTGCGCGATCTGGCGCAGATGATTCACGACATGATGGGTGCCGAGATCGCATACCTTGAGAATCCTCGTAATGAGGCGGCAGAAAACGATCTGCATGTGGCCAATGACCGCTTTCTCGGTATGGGTCTGGAGCCAATCAAACTCTCCGAAGGCGTGATGGACGAGGTACGTGAGATTGCGCAGAAGTATGCCGATCGGTGCGACAAGACTAAGATCCCTTGTGTGTCGCTCTGGCGCTAACCGATAGACTGAAGACCCAGATTGCCCAGTTTTTGGGCAATCTACACCCACCAAGACCGTGGACCCAGTTTAAGATTGATCCTGCTGCACTGCGGCAATATCAACGATTTCGATCAGATGAGGAATCTGTCCCCGCATCGGCAGGGAGAACCAATGGTACCTTTGGAGACCACAGCCAGGCTGGAAATGCGCAAGCGTGCGCAAGAGTTGACTGCCAGGCATGAGGGGCTGAGAGCCGAACAGGTTCTGAAGGAGATCATCCGCCGGGACTTCCCAGGCCGGATCGGGCTTGTGTCCTCATTCGGCGCAGAGGCAGCAGTGCTCTTGCACATGGTGGCGCGGATCGATCCCTATGTGCCGGTGATATTTCTCAACACTTGGAAGCATTTTCCCGAGACGCTTGACTATCGTGACCGGCTGATTGCCGATCTAGGTCTTTGCAACATCCAGACTGTACTACCGCGTCCCGACAGCCTGCGAGCCGAGGACCCCGATGGCAAATTGTACGTGCGCAATGCCGACCTGTGCTGCCATGTGCGCAAGACACTGCCGATGATTAAGGCGCTGCGCGGCCTCGATTGCTGGATCACTGGGCGCAAGCGGGGACAGGCCGTAACCCGCTCCGACATGGAGCTCTTCGAGACACAGGACCGCTGGATCAAGGTAAATCCACTGATCGACTGGACACTCGACGATGTGGCCGCCTATTTCGCGGCCCATTCCCTGCCTGAACACCCGCTCAAGGCGCGGGGCTATCCGTCGATCGGATGTGCACCCTGCACCCGTGCGGTGCGTCCCGGCGAGGATGCGCGCTCAGGGCGTTGGGCTGACAGCGACAAGACCGAATGCGGCATCCATTTCGAGAATGGCAAAATCGTCAGGAGACCGGTATAACCCGCTGCGATCAACACCAAGGTCGCGACTGCACCCAGAGCGAGCAGTCCGGCCACTTTGATCCATTGACCACTATGACAGGATGCTTGAACCCATGACTCACTCCCTGATCCTCGAGATCAAGACCACTACGGACCAAACGCTGGCCTATACTCAGATACCCGCCAAAGACCTGATCGCAAAAGAATTCCGCGACGTGATCGCGAAGATGTCCGATGTGTCGGTCCTGCTCGAGGGGCATATCACACCGTTTGTCGAGGGAATTACCAAGACCTGTGAGTATTACGCTGAAGGGACGGGAAGCAAATGAGAAAGATGGATTTTATCATTTTTGGACAAGCCCGCAGCGGTACAACAGCTTTGTGCAATTTTCTACTTGCAACGCGTGAGATTTTTTGTGGCATAGAGTTTTTTTCGCCCGATGAGGACCATAGCAAACTTAAAATGCCGAAAGCGTTTTACGAAAAAGAAGAGCGTTTCGCTACAAATCCGGTTCGACTGAACAACAATCACCGGAGGACGCTACAAGAGTTGCGGAGCCGTGAGCAAGACTCATTGCTCCTTTATGGGAATAAGTTGCCACTGTACTACAGGCGACTGGGTGGGATTTTCAGTGAATTGGGTCATGACAAGTCAATCATGACATTTCGCAATTTTCACAAGGTTGCGGAGTCTTATTCGATGATTGATCAATCGAACCAACCGCTTTGGCCAAAAGGACGCAATGCATTCTTTGCCGTAGGCGATGCGATGCTACTAATAAAGGCATTGGCGAAATACGGAGACAGCGACATTCTTATCGTGCCACAGCAGCCATTGGCAAAAAATTGGCGCCGGGTTATGAATTTCGTGGGAAATCACCTTTTGCCCGGAATAGAACTGACATTTGATCAAAAAAAGATCTTAGAAATTGAAGAACGCAACAATTCAAGGCAATTTCTGACACGCCCGGAGCTAACTAGAGGACAGTTGATTGGACTCGAAATGCTCGAAAAAACTGGTATTTCAGATATTCTAGATCGTACCGAGCCTTATCACATTAGAGAAGTTTTGCCCGAGATTGCTCAGGTTGCCAAGATACTGCCTAACGACCACATTGGCTATCTGGTCGACTTGGTTGAAGCGCATGGCACAGATCGAGAGCGAGCTTACCTTGCGCAATGGCTAAATGTTATTGCAAACAAAGCTGAACTTTAACTTCAGCAGCCAGGACTCAAGGTCACATGTGTTCCTGAGATGCTTGTTCTATGACTGTAAATGCTAGGAGTAACGATGGGTGCGAATACGACTTTCGTTGGTCGCCATGCCCGCTATCCCGACCTGACCGGCCAACGTCAGGCCGAAGGTGGTAAGCGCCTCCAAGGTGAATTGGCAGAGGGGCGCGAGGGCGCGCCGCTGGTAACGATCATAACGGTCTGCTGGAATTCGGCGAAAACGATAGAACGGACGTTCCGCTCGGTCCGCGATCAGACCTATTCCAATATAGAATATGTGGTTGTCGACGGAGGGTCATCCGATGGCACCGTCGATCTCTTGAAGGCCCATGAGGACCTCATCGACTATTACGTCTCAGAGCCCGACGACGGTCTCTATTACGCGATGAACAAAGGGTTGGAACTGGCGCAGGGCGATTACATCCTGTTTCTGAATTCCGACGACTGGTATGAACTGGAAACCGTAGAAAAGCTGGTTCAAGCCCATCAGGATAGTGGTTCCGATTTCGTTTCGGCCTTGGCCAACTACGTTGATGGCAACGGGCACTTCATCCGGGTGCAAGCACCATCGCCCTTCGATGCCGGGGTGGATTTCCGTATGCCCCTACGCCATGAAACAATGCTGGTACCGGCATGGCTGTATGACGAATTTGGCCCCTATGACACATCCTATAGGGTGATTGCAGACCGGGTTTATACAGCGGGATTGTTCTGGAAGGGATACTCCCACTCTCTCTTATCCGAACCGCTGCTGAACTTTTCGATGGAAGGCGTGTCGAGCGTCAACCTCGACCAACTTTATGAAGAGCGCGAGCGGGCACTGCGCGACCGTTACCCCAGCATGTCGGTGATGGCGATGCGTGACCTCACGGATCTCGAGCGGGTTTCGCCCGAGCGTCTGTGCGAAATTTCGCGCAATTATCGCAACCCGGAATTTCGCGCCGCCGCCACTGCCTATGCGTTGGATCGCGAGGCACAGGGCCACAAAGCCTGGCAGGACATAGATCTCAATGCCTTCTCCCCTACGCTGAAGCCCCGCTCGGTCAATAATCAAGCCTCGGCCGCCGAGCGCCGCGCCACTGACAGAAGACCCATCCCGACTGTCAGTGTGATTCTGCCGATCTACAACGCTCAAGAGACGTTGAGCGACTGCCTCAATAGCTTACTTGCCCAGACCCTTTCGGATATTGAGATCATCTGTATTGATGATGCCTCGCCGGACGGATCGGCTGCAGTCCTCGCCGATTATGCGCGTCGGGATAACCGCATCAGAATCCGCCGCAACGAAATTAACGTGGGCCTAGGGTCGACACGCAATCGGGGCATCGCTCTGGCCCGTGGAACGTACATCTTTCATATCGATCCAGACGATGTGATTCCGCCCGATGCGCTAAAGTCACTGGTTGAGCAGGCAGACAAAGATGGCGCCGACATGGTGCGGGGTGCTTTCATGCACGAACAGCTGTTACTTGGGCAAGCATCCAAAGCCGTGCGCAAAGGGATTGATCCATCCGAAAGCCCTATCGTCGACACTTCCTTGGCCGCTCATCCAGACCTGCTGAAGTCGACTGAAGGGCACTGGTCGTATATTTACCGCACCAGTTTCGCAAAACGGGTGTTCTACCCTGAAGATTTGAAAATGGGGCAGGACAGTATTTTTCTTGTTCAGGCCCTCTGCCGAGCGCGAAAAGTCAGCGTGATCGCAGATGTCGTTTATAAGTATCGTGCAAATCCCAATAGTGCGATGAACGTGTTCAATTTTCGTAAATACCTTGACGAGATTGAGTGGCGGTATCGCGCTTGGACAGAACTGGTGGATAAGGGACACAGATCCCTCGGCGAACATCTGCTTTGCAACTATTGGAACATGAGGTTTTTCGAAACCCTGGATAGCCGGTTTGACGCCACGCAGAAATGCGATTTCTTCCGCCGCCTCGCCTATACGTTTCAGGCTGCGGGAAATGGAGACCTTTCGAAAACCCGCAACTCAGCCCTTAGCTCATACTTCAAAGAGCGTCTGAACCATTTTGCTAAGATACCAGCGCGACAGAAGAAAACCGCCCAGATTAATGATACCTTGCGTATCGCCGTTCTCTCATCCAGCGACCATGGCGGTGCCGGTCTGGCTTGTTTGCGCAGCGTTGAAGCGCTACGGGCAAGGGGACATGAGGTGACGCTATACACTGTCTTTCCCCGCAAGAATGCGCCTTATATCTGGCGTGTGCCGATCAAAAGTGCTCATCATGCCATGGGTATCGAGGAAGAAACCCTTCGCAGTTCTTGGCGACGCATGGGTGTATTGAACCGGCAGGAAGAACCCGCTCTTTCCGCACGAGAGCTATTTTCGAAAACTGGCAGCGTCGTCGACCCCACCGCTCTAGGAGCCGTGATCGCCAATGCCGTTATCGTCGATCTTCCCTTCTTCGTGGGAATGCTGGACTATAGCCGGATTGGCGAGTTGCTACGGGACAAACCCGTGGTCTGGACCTTACACGACATGAACTCGATCACCGGCGGATGTCATTATTCAGAAGGCTGTACGGGCTATGAAAAGGAATGCGACAACTGTCCACTTTTGACGGGACCCAGTGATCTACCACATAAGGCTTGGAAGAAAAAACAGCAGGCATTCGCAAAAATAAAGTCGCTGGATGTAATCTGTCCGTCAGAGTGGCTGGCAGGATGTGTGCGGCAATCATCGTTGTTGGGGAATCGGCAAGTCCATGTCATTCCTAACCTTTTCCCGTCAGATGACTTTGAGCCCATTAATAAGATAGTCGCACGTCGCACCCTTGGGCTGCCCCTGAATAAAAAGCTGATCGTTTTCGGCGCTGATAGTCTGGACAACCGACGCAAGGGTGGAGACATCCTGCGCGCGAGCCTGAAGCATCTGCGTGTAATGCCTAGAATGGCGGATGTAGAAGTCGTGTTTTTTTGGGGGTAGCCAGCTAGACCTTGATATGCCAGTTCATAGCATGGGCTATGTAAATGATCCACACCGCCTATCACTGATCTATGCTGCAGCAGATGTGTTTGCGTTCCCATCGCGCGAAGACAACGCGCCGCAGACCCTTATCGAAGCCATGATGTCAGGCACCACCGCAGTAGCCTTCCCGGTTGGAAACGTCATCGAACTAATTAAGCATAAAGACACCGGATATATCGCGCGCTACGAAGATGCTGAGGATTTTGCCAAAGGTCTGGTCTGGGCACTCGCAGCCCCGCGCTCGCAGGAGGCGCTTGCGCGTGGCTTGCGCAGCCACCTCGTGGCACGTAAGCACAACGATCCTGCCACCGCAGTTGCCCGTCATCTTCGCCTCTACCAAGAGATTTTGGAGAGCACACAACAGCCCCCAAGGGCCTGACCACTATTCTAAAGAGGACTGTGGTTATGAAAATTGCCATTCTTGGCGCGTCTGTCAGCGCGCAAACCATAACACACAACACTGGCGAGGTCACCGGCTACGCAGAGGTGATGCGCCGCGAACATACGGGTGCACTCGGGACCTGCGTGATTAAACAGTTCACTTATCCTGGTAACCGTCTGTCTGATGGTGGATTGCTGCGATTATCCTTCGGTTCAGGTTGGCTCAGCAACCCGACCCTACCGAAAAACCCGATGGCCACCGACAGCTACACCACGACTTGGGACGTCACCGATCTTGTTACCATCGACATGGGCCAGCGCACGCTCGATAGCAAAGGGGTTCCATAGGCCACTTTCATTGGCCAAGGTCAAGAATGTGGCGCGGAAACCGTACGCCGCCATCGCATGACCATCGTAAGCGCTTTGCGCGACCTCGTAGAGAGTCATTGACTATGTCGAAAATAACCGAGGAAGACCCCGCTGTCGTCTGACCTCCACCGCCCGGAATCGCGCGCCTGCGCTAGGCCAGCACGTCGTGATCGGCGTAGTCCATGATGTAGCGAGTTTCGGTACCTTGGGCCGGATTTGATGACCTTGAAAGAGCGCTCGATAGCCTCGACCGGCAACAACCAAGAGCTATGCCCGAAAGTTGGTGACGGCGTGATCAGGCGGCGCTT
>SWCD01021086.1_pt1 | contig 14156 bp, 15 predicted proteins | sample 4693011 | NCBI WGS metagenome assembly SWCD01 (sample SAMN10267278, study PRJNA491770) | bioreactor metagenome | isolation source: DHS bioreactor inoculated with marine | place: Japan: Omine Ridge, Nankai Trough | reverse complement strand
CTCTGACAAAGTCGAAAATTTCTTGATCCGACAAGGCCATGAAACGATATCTCGCAAGTATGAAACGATTAGAATATTGATACACTTACACTTTTCATTGGCGCAAGTTTTCGTTTCACGGGTTTTGCAACGATACAGTCAGTCAGAAGCGGCTTTCAGTGAAAGAGTGAAACGATTTTCTCATTGATTTTATGAATATTTCTGGATCTTCAGACAAATCGTTGCACGGCGGATGAAACGATAGACAGAAAGGCAGACTTCACGCCACTACCGGCAACGGAGACCGGCAAGATTCCAGGCCACAGGCTAAAAAACAATGTTTTCCCGGACCCTTATGTCCCAGCGACATCGGCAGCTGGTTACCCGAGATCTACTTGTAGTGCTTCGTCTACAAGCCCCGCATCTTCCATCTGCTCCCGATCCGGAAGTTCGCGCAGGCTCTCCAACCCGAAGGCGACGAGAAACTGCTCGGTCGTGACAAAAGTATAGGGCGCGCCGCGGCGAGGGGACCGCGGCCCGGTCTCAATGAGGTTGCGCGCATGCAGCCGCCCGATCAGGTCCCGACTGATCTCTTTGCCGAAAATGTCCTTGAGCCCATCGCGGGTGATCGGCTGGTGATAGGCGATGGCCGCCAGGACCGCGACGTCGAATTCACTCAGCTCCAGCAATTTATCCCCGACTTCCGCCGCGGCGCGGATCGTGGGCGCGTAGGCGGGCCTTGTCCGGAACATCCACCCACCGGCGACTTGCGCGATCTCGAACGCCCGCCCTTCCAGATCGGCGGCAAGGTCCTCGACCAGTAGGTCGACCGAGGTCCCCTGCCCCAGCTTGCGCGCAAATCAATCACTTTTGACCGTGGGATCGAATTCCGTGATTGGCGCAAGCTCAAGCCTGGGATCGGAACTGAGGCCTGGTTTTGTGATCCGCAGGCGCCGTGGCAAAAGTGTTCAGTCGAGAACTTAAACAAACCTGCGCGGCGATATCTGCCAAGGTATGCGCCTGTGGCCGCGCTCTCAAATCTAGATATGAAGTCGATTTGTGACCGCTTGAACACTACACCCAGAAAGTGCTTGGGATGGCGAACACCAACCGAAGCATTTAAAGAAGAACTGATAAAACTGAGATAGCGGACACTGTCGCAACGTGCCATGAGATTCCAGTCGAAGGTGCATGTATGGATACCCCCCTTCGCGCAAGATGGCTTTTGAGCAGCATTGACGTGTAATCGGGTGTGGTCATGTATCAGGCCCCTTGTGCGGCAAGCACATGACCACTGGCCGGTATGGAGCTGCGCGGCTCTGGTGCAAAATCAATTCTGCGGGTTCATGGCCCCGGATGCGTTTCCAGAACCGTCGTCACCGATCTTTTGTCCTTACTGTCTATAACCTCCTCACACGCCGACGTCCCACTCGACACTGTCAGGCTGCTGCCAGTCGTGGATCCCGATAATCTTCTTTCCGCTTTTCCATCGCCCAGAGCGCCCGGGCCATCTTGTTGGCCAAGGCGATTGCGACCACGTTGCGCGGCCTGCGCAGCAGCATGGCATGGAGCCAGGTTCCCTGGATCGTTCCTTTTCGGGTTGCCCAGCGGATCACCGACATTGCGCCGATGATAAGCAGCCACCGGATATCGCGTTGCCCCATCTTCGATGTTCGGCCCAAGATTTGCTTGCCTCCGGTAGAATGTTGTCGTGGCACCAAGCCCAGCCAGGCCGCGAAATCCCTGCTGCGCTTGAACACTGACAGGGGAGGAGCAAACCGACTATGTAATTTCAGGCAGTATCCGCTCTCAACTAAAAGGTGAGGACGTAAAAATTCTCAAAGCGGGTGAAAGCTTCTTCGAGCCACCGGGGGCACAACATATCGTGACTGAAAATGCAAATGTCATCGAGCCTGCCGTCATTCTTGCAATCTTCGTGGCTAGTGAAGGTGACAACCTAACGACTTATCACAATGATCCGTGAAGACGGCGGGAAGGCAAGCCGCAACTACTTTTCTGTCTCGATCAGCACCAAGAGGTCGACACCAATCGAGTTGCCGAGCTACTTCAGACGTACTTACGTCCATTCCACCAAGTTTCCGGCTTGTCAGTGATCATCCCCGCTTCCTGGAGCTGCTCGCGGTCCGGCAGGTCTAGCAGCGACTCGAGATCAAAGGCCACTAGGAACTGCTCAGTCGTGACGAATGTGTAAGGTGCCCCGCGCCGAGGCGACCGCGGCCCGGTCCCAATGAGGTTGCGCGCATGCAGCCGCCCGATCAGGTCGCGGCTGATCTCCTTGCCGAAGATATCTTTGAGCCCGTCGCGGGTAATCGGCTGATGATAGGCGATAGCAGCCAGTACCGCGACGTCGAATTCACTCAAGTCCAGCACTTGATACCCGACGTCCGCCGCAGCTCGAATGGCTGGCGCGTAGGCGGTTCGGGTGCGTAACATCCATCCCCCGGCGACCTGAGCAATCTCAAACGCCCGCCCTTCCAGATCAGCGGCGAGGTCATCAATAAGCAGGTCCACCGCAGCCCCCTGCCCAACCACGCGCGCCAGATCGACGCGCGGCACTGGCGAGGCTGAGGCAAAAAGCACCGCCTCGATCCGGCGCATCCACTCCCGCCAGCGCAGCTCAGGCGGCAACGCAGCGAGTTCGCGGTCCAGCCCCGGCTCGAGTTGATCTTTGGCCATTTCTACACCCCATAGAGCCGGAAGGTATCGCGCCCACTCAGTTCGCGGATGGCGCCCAACTCGACCAATCGGTCGCAGAGACGCCGCGCCGCGCGATCCGGCAAAGGCAGGGCCGAGGGTACCACCGCATCGCGTGTCAAGAACATCTCGACCGCCTCTCCTGCTCCCTTGGCGCGCAGTTTCGGCGCAACGGCTTTCAGATGTGTCGCCCGCCGCGCGAGATCAGCGGCGAGACGCACGACATTGATGGCTGAGGCGACAATAGCGCGATGGCAGGCCAAGTGCAGGTCGTCCTCTCGCTTGCGCAAATCGGCGTGTTTCAGACCAGCCGCCAGGAGCGGTACGACGTGATCCCAGCCGAGCACCTGAGCCAAGGAGGCATCGGCGAGGATCAGCGCCGGCGTATCCGCTCTTGGTAAATCCCGCAGAACAGCTTGCAGCACCATGGCTGCGCGGGCTATCGGCGTCCACTGCCCTGAGCCGTGCGTGTCGCACCCGTCGAACCAGAACGCGATCCGCTCTGCCTGTAGATGAGGTAGCGCTCGGCATAGCGCCTTGAACGTCAGCGGACGCGCGACCGCCCGGTGCCAGGCGAGGCAGATTTCACCCGCCGGTCCGGGCAGATCACCGGGGCGCAGGAGATGTACCGCGTCGCGCAACTCCCCTGCCCTCTCCGGTCGCCCGGACAACGCGACGCAAGCCTCAGCCGCGCGCAGGGCCATCCGCTCCCGTAACAAGGCGTGGGGCACGTCGTCGCGTCCCAACACAAGATGCAGGTGGTTCAGTGCCGCACCCGACAAAAACGCCACATCTTCAAGGGTTTCGGCCCGCGCCGAGGTGACCCAAGGCGGCATCCGGGGTATTGTCTCACGATCGCTGATGAGGGGGTCGCGGGCGAATGTCATGCGGAAACACTACCCCATGACGGCGCTTTGTGCCACAATATTCCGTATGAACCGCCGCGCTCTATGCTTCTTTAATATGTCCAATAAGTTTGCATTATCGGACATGTTAAGATACGCTCGCCGACATGACAGAAAACACCCAGAAATCGCGCTCAGAGGTACCAAACGAGGCCCCGTTCAACGAGAACGACGAGAGAGATCGCCCTGACAGCGCGGCTTTGAGACTGCCTTCCTTTGTGGCTGGCTCCGGCACGCTCGACCGGCTGGTCGATACGGCTCGCGATTACGCGCGCGCTGCCGCCTCGGAGAACACTCTGAAGGCCTATGCCAAGGACTGGGGGCATTTTGCACGCTGGTGCCGGTTGAAAGGCGCCGAGCCCCTGCCCCCCTCCCCCGAGATGATCGGGCTCTATTTGGCGGATCTGGCGTCCGGTTCGGGACCTGCCCCGTCGCAGTTGACGTCCCGATCCCTATCGGTCTCGACCATCGACCGCCGCCTGTCCGGTCTCTCCTGGACCTATGCGCAACGGGGGTTCACCCTCGATCGCAAGAACCGCCACATCGCCGCAGTGCTCGCCGGGATCAAGCGCAAACATGCGCGTCCGCCCGTGCAGAAAGAGGCGATCCTGGCTGAGGACATCCTCGCGATGGTCGCCACCCTGCCCTACGATCTGCGCGGGCTGCGGGACCGCGCGATCTTGTTCCTGGGGTACGCCGGTGGCCTGCGCCGCTCCGAAATCGTCAGTTTCGACAGGCATAAGGATGACACGCCCGACAGCGGCGGCTGGATCGAGATCATGGAACAAGGCGCGCTGCTCACCCTCAATGCCAAGACCGGTTGGCGCGAAGTCGAGATCGGGCGCGGCTCATCAGATCAGACCTGTCCTGTCCATGCGCTGGCACAATGGCTGCATTTTGCGAAGATCGATTTCGGCCCGGTTTTCGTCGGCACGTCGCGGGACGGCAAACGCGCGCTGGAAACGCGGCTCAACGACAAGCATGTCGCGCGCCTGATCAAGCGCACGGTCCTAGACGCCGGAATCAGGTCGGAGCTTCCCGAAAGGGACCGACTGGCACTGTTTTCCGGGCACTCTCTGCGCGCGGGTCTGGCCAGTTCCGCCGAGGTCGACGAGCGCTATGTCCAGAAGCACCTTGGGCACGCCTCCGCCGAGATGACCCGCCGCTATCAGCGCCGCCGGGACCGGTTCCGGGTGAATCTGACCAAAGCGGCAGGGTTGTGACGGTCAACCTTCCAGCAGATAGGCCGTCAGGTTCTGGTGCACATGCAATATGCGAATGATCTCGACCCCCTGCCCGTCCGCCCGGTAGATCACCAGATGCGCGCCGCTGGGATGGATACGTACCGCGGGTGTGAACTCACGGCGCTCCCGAGCCACCTCTGGAAAGTCAGCGAGCAGGTCGAAGAGGGCGAACAGGCTATCCGCGTAGCGATCCGCCTGCCCAATGCCCCAGCTGCTGGCTCCGTGGCGCCAGATTTCGGACAAGTCGGTTACAGCGGCGGGCCGAATGACCCAGCGGCTATTCTCTGGCATACTTTGCGCGCATCTGAGCCTTAAACGTGCTGCGATCAAGCGGGGCGGCCGGGCCGCTGGCGAGGCCTTCATCGACAGTGGCCTGAATCTCAGAAATGGCCTCACGACGGGCCCGGTCGCGCCGGATCAAGTCGCGAACGTAGTCGCTGGAATTGGCATACCGTCCGGCTTTTGCCTGCTCTTCGACCCAGCTTTTCATCGGGTCCGGCAACGAAATGTTCATGGTGCCCATGATGATCTCCTTCCTGACAAAGAGTATGGCAAAGTTTGCCAAATCGCAAGAAGGGTTCCTACATTCCACGCCAAACGGTCGTTTATTAGCGATGTATGAAACTGCAAAAAGACTGGTTCGATGCCATTGATAGGCTACGCGCGCGTTTCAACCGAGGATCAAACCCCCCTGCCCCAGTCGCAGGCCCTGAAATCCGCAGGCTGCGCCGAGATCCATGAAGAACAGGCCTCTGGCGGCAATCGTGCGCGGCCGGTGCTTGGGCGGGTGTTGGAGCGCATCGGCAAGGGCGACACGCTGGTGGTCGTTCGGATCGACCGGCTGGCGCGGTCCTTGTCGCACCTTCTCGAGGTGATCGAGCGACTCGAGGCCAAGGGCGCGTTTTTCAAGTCCCTGCAGGATCCGATCGACACAGCCTCCCCCCAAGGCAAGTTCACGCTTCAGGTTCTGGGCGCCGCGGCCGAGTTTGAGCGGGCGCTGATCCGCGAACGTACCAAGGCGGGGCTGGCGAGTGCCCGTACTAAGGGCCGGGTCGGCGGGAACCCGGGCCTACGCGCCCGCGATCCAGCGGCGCTACGAAAGGTGCGGCTCGCGCGGCAAGACGGCTACATGGAGCGGCTGAACGAGACGGCTCAAGACTGGGTGCCCCAAGTGCGCCGGTTGCGCCCCGACTTGGCCTGGGAAGACGTTGTGCGCATCATCAACGGCCCCCTGCCCGAGGCGCGTCGCTGGACCCAAAGCCGTCTCTTGCGCGCTGTGAAGGCCTATGTCCGCGACGGCTTCCTGCCTACCGAGGTGCTGGCCCGCGCCGGGCGCCGCGAAACGGACGATCGCCTGCCCGCCATTATTGCTGGCATCAAGGGCGCAGATCCCGACATCACGCTTCAAGCGATCTGTGAACGGCTGGAATCTATGCGCGAACGCACGCCTCGTGGCCGAACAAGATGGCAGCCGTCGTCCGTGAGGATGCTGCTGGAACGGGCGGAGCGAATTGGGTTGTTGGAGTGAGTTTTGGCGCAAAGCGTGTTCATCACTTCAGGCTAGTTCACAAATTGGGCTGGAACGTTAGCGGCACAATAATTTAACCTTGCAAATCTTCCACATGATGGAGTAATTGCAAGGTATGTATATGCGCCAAACTCATCAACTTGTGCAATCCGCGCTTGCGAACCAAGCCGCTGTTGTGCTCCTCGGTCCCCGGCAGGTTGGGAAGACCACGCTTGCTCTCGACATCGCTTCGGAGCAACCATCGGTATACCTTGATCTTGAACGTGACGCGGACCGGCAGATCCTGACCGAACCAGATCTCTATCTGGATGAACAAACGGGAAAACTCGTCATCCTCGACGAAGTGCAGCAGATGCCCGGCCTCTTCAAGAGCCTGCGTGGTCAGATCGACCAGCGCAGGCGGGCCGGGTTTCGTACGGGGCAGTTTCTGCTCTTAGGGTCAGCCTCCAATGTTCTCCTGCAACAATCGGCAGAGTCCCTCGCTGGAAGGGTCCGGTATATCGAAATGCCCCCTCTGCAACTTACCGAAGTTGGGACTGATCAGTTGAATGCGCTCTGGTTACGTGGTGGCTTTCCTGACAGTTTCTTGGCTGCCAGCGATCAGGCCAGCATGGACTGGCGTCTAGATTTCCTGCGCACCTATCTGGAGCGTGACATCCCTGCCCTTGGACCGCGTATTCCGGCCGCAACCTTGCGGCGCTTCTGGACCATGTTGGCGCATGTGCAAGGCGGCCTGCTGAATGCTGCTGCCCTCGCAGAGGGGCTCGGTGTGTCGGGCCAAACCATCGGTCGTTATCTCGATCTGCTCGTCGATCTCATGCTGGTGCGGCGGCTGCAGCCCTGGCACGAGAATGTCGGCAAACGCCTGGTGAAATCGCCAAAAATCTATGTGCGGGACAGCGGGATCGTTCATGCGCTGTTGAGTATTGGTACAACCGAAGGCTTGCTCGGGCATCCTGTCGTCGGCGGCAGTTGGGAGGGGTTCTGCATCGAGACCCTTCTTGCCGCGACGCCCGCCGGCACCGAACCCTTCTTCTATCGCACCTCTGCCGGAGCCGAACTTGATCTGGTTCTGCGTTTGCCGGGTGGCGACATCTGGGCCGTCGAGATCAAGCGCACGACTGCGCCGAAGGTTTCTCGTGGTTTCCACACCGGCGCAGAAGACGTCAAAGCCAATCGGAAGCTGCTGATCTACGCCGGAGAGCGTGATGTCCCCTTAGCAGAAGATATCCGGGCAATACCTCTCGAACAGGGAATTGGGCTGTTGAGAGCGCTTTAGCGCAGTGCTGGCTTTTCCCGCTGCGCGCCTGCGCGAGTTCCAAGGTATTTTCTTGTTTGGGTCAGTTTCAACAGAGTTTCCAATTTTCCTTGGTATCTTTCTCGACCGCCGGACGTCTCCCGATGCGGCCCTGTTGCATGGAATGCACATCGCAGCGGCTGCCCCGTCTACAACGGCTGTGGCCCATCTTCCTCCCCTACCCTTCTATGCGGCGCTTCGCATCCAGCGTGGTCAGGCCTTGGTCAACCGCCCAGCTACCCTTCGGGCTGCATCAGTTTCACAGGAGCCGACAACGAACCCGTCAAAGGCTTCGGCTCAATCTGCATCTTGATCTCCGACCTGGAAATTAGCATCGAACCCGTCGCGAGGTCGAACAGGACGGCCTTCGCGCAACGCGTCGCCGGACGCTCCCCGTAAGGCAAGCTGGCCGAGTGCGGCGGCATCTAGAAGATTCGGAAAGGGGAGACCGGCGCTGGCTACTTCACGGTGAGCATCTGTGATCACGGCTTCAACGCAAACCTGGGCAAAGCCACGAACTAGGTCGGTCATCTCCTCGGGTCCGAAAGACGCGGCGTGTAACATGCAAGGTTGATCGGCTTCGCTCTGGTCAGCCGACTTAAACTCCAATCTTGAACGCGTTCAAGATTGGAGTTTCTGGAGCCACTGAGCCTCAAAATAAGCGCCTGAAAGCTATAGGCGCGTGGTATCTTTATCTTTAGCTCAGAACCGTGCTACCATTGGGACAGAATCGAGTCGAACTCGGACCCAACCGAAGTCAGGGCTTATAAATGAGCGGTAGTTTAGAACAGTTTTTGACGGATCTGTCACGTGGGCTTGAGCGCACGATGGTGGCAGTGAACAAGGAACTCACCTTGCGTCAGCGCATCAAGCGAACCTGGTCCATGCGCCAGTGCGCTAGGTTTCTCAATGTGAGTATTCAGTATCTGACCAAGTTCGCCAATTCGAGCGATGACTTTCCCGCAGGAGAATATGTTGGAAGAGAGCGTGTTTTCACGCTTTCAGAATTGATGCACATGCGGGCCCTTCTGGCAGCCTCGGCAAAGCGGCCGTACGACTACCTGGCCTGGCGGAAGCCTGACGCACCTTTGCCCGTCATCTCGTTTGCAAGCCAGAAAGGCGGCACCGCCAAAAGTCTGAGCGCCGCGCATTTTGCCCAGTATCTCAGCTTGCACTACGGCATGCGTGTCGGTGTCATGGATGCTGACCCCCAAAGTACAATAACGCTCTACTTCGTCGGGGGAGAGGGCCTTCCCCAAATGCCCGACGAAAACACCGCCTCCATGGTGGACTTTGCTGGACTCTTTCAGTCGGAAGACGCGCCATATACCGACCATGATGCGCAAACGCTCGACAGCTTCTTTCTCAAGACCTCCTGGCCAGGCCTGCGCCTGCTTCCAGCTCACGGCGAAACATCCGAGGGTGAGATCCAGATTGCGCGGCTTGTCCGCGAAGCCCCCGCAGGAAAGAGCTTTTACCGCTACCTATGCGATGCCATCGACCGCTGGAAAGCGGGCCACCCACCGAAAACGCTACCCAACGAATTGGTAGTCGACGGCAAGGTCGACCAGGAGCGACTCGACACCGCACTAACGGAGACGCTGGATGTCATCATCATCGACTATCAACCCGCGCTCACACTATTCCAGTTGAATAACGTGATTGCGTCGACTTCGCTGGTCATACCGCAAACCATGAAGGGGTTCGACATCGCGACGTTGTCGACCTTTGTGACTGGTCTGCTTGGGATGCTTCAGCACATCCTGGCCCATGAAAGGATCGAGATCGGAACCGGTGCGAACATGCTGTTGCCAACGATCGTTCAACGGTCCAATGCGCAGGATCTTAACCACATCGGAAACCTGCTAGAACATTGCCCCACGGAGATTCTGCCCGTGTTTTATCTGCGTTCCGACGCGATCTCGAACGCGTCGGACGTCTATCAGTCCGTATACGAATACGAGCCGGACACGCCCGGAAAGCGCAAGGGGATCAACCGGTTCATCACGAATGCCGATGCCGTGAACGACGCCATAATATCGCGACTCTGGCCAGGTCTCGAACGTGGCTACGCCAATACTTGGATGGACGAATTCTATGAAGATGACGGCGAGGGTGAAGCATGAAACGCAGTATTCCAAGGTCGCTGGTCAGCAAGGCTACCAATCTCGATACAAACAAGGAACGTGCGAGCGGTTCCGAAGGCAGTACAGAATCGAGTGATGCTGTTTCGACTCCTTTTAAGGGGGCCGGCAGTGCCTGGAAATCAGGAGCGCTTGCGCAGTCGCAAGCTGCAGTAGAGCGAAGCAGAGCCGAGCTTTGTTTGGATATCCTCAACGGTCGCCACGAGTTAAGCCTGTCGCCAGATCAAATCTCCGATCCGATGGGAACCGACCGCCGACAAGACTGGATGTCCCAGGAAGCCTTCAGGTCTTTGGTAAACAGCATCGCTTCGAACGGGCAGGACACGCCCATTCTAGTGTGGCCGGAGGATCCGGATTGGCAGCCGGATCCGTTGGACCCGTCGAATATCGCGGGGGTTCCATTCGTGATGCTGACAGGACGCCGCCGACTGGCTGCCGCGTCAGAGCTCGGTGTACCCCTTCGTGCAATCCTTGCCCCGCCTGACGCGCGAAACGCTGAGAACAGCAAGTTTGAGATGTTGTTTCTGCGGTTTCGCGAGAATGAGGAGCGCGAGAATCTCAGCCCTTTTGAGCGATTGGTTTCGATTGGTGAAATGTATGAGACGCTGGCTTCTGGCGAAGAGAAACTGACAGCTGTGGCCTTCGCCAAGAAAATTGGTGTGCATGAGAGCCTAGTCTCGCGAGCACGGTCCGTTTTCGCTGCGCAGGATCAAATCTTGAACACGTTCAAGAACGTCTACGACATGAGCTTTCGCGATTTACAGGGTGCCTTAGCGAGCTTGGAGAGAACGAACAAAGCCAAGCCAAAACCAAAGACAAAGACAAAGCCCCAAAAACTCACCGTAAAGCGCAAGGTGGGCAACCGAAATCTTTCGGTCACTTCCGTCGATGGAAACCTATCAATCAAGGTTGCAGGAGTGCCGATTGACCAAGAGCGTCTCGAAAAGCTTGGAGACTTAGTCGCAAACTATTTGAACGTCGAAGACACGGAGAAAGATACCGACTGAAGACAGCGTTGGTGAGATGTTCTTCGGAACGATGAGGCAAGGAGCATAAAAGGAACGACAAGTGAATTAACGGCAAAAGAAAAGCCCCCAAGCGGTGTGGCCTGAGAGCTGATCTTAATGGTTTGGTCGCCTTCAAGATAGGTCTCACAGGATTCACTGTCAACGACGAACGCTTCTGAGCGAACGGCTTTCTTTTGCCTCCACATGACCGGAGGTGAGATACAGGCATGAAACATACAGGTTGGCGCAAGCCGACACCGTGTCTTGGGGTTGCTGAGCAGCTTGCCCAAGCCGGTGAACAGGTAGCAGTACCTAAAACACGAGCATTTGTCGCGCTCAAACGCGTTGGGGCCCATATCGGCCTGAAGGCTGGCGACATGATGCTCCTCGATACCCTGGGGGCCTTCACTCAGGCTCAGGACTGGGAGGAGGGGCAGCGCCCGATCGTCTGGGCGTCGAACGCCTATCTGATGGAGCAGACGGGCTTTTCCCTGTCGGCCCTCAAGCGCCACGCGCGGCGTCTTGCTGAGATCGGCGTGATTTCCTTCCAGGATAGCCCCAATGGCAAGCGGTGGGGCCGCAGGGACGCCGATGGGCGCATCATTGAGGCTTACGGCTTTGATCTGTCGCCGCTTTCAGCCCGTGTCGAGGAGTTCGAAGAGCTTCATGCCGAGCTGCAGGCTGAACGCGAGCTCTGCCAGCGCCTGAAGCGCCAGATCACGGTTGCGCGCCGGATGATCCGAGCCCGGATTGAAGCGGCTATCAGCAGCGCGCTGCGCGGGCCCTGGAGCCAATTCACGGGGCTTTTTGAGGAGCTTCTGGACCGGCTTCCGCGTCGCCATGAAGCGTCCGAGCAGCTTGCTCGGCTCCTGACGTGGTTCAAGGATCTCCAGGAGCGGGTCGAGGCGGCCTATCTCAAGGCAACTGAGGTCGTTCAAACTGTGGAAAACACGCCCGAAACCAAGGAACAAGTTTCTGGGAAGACTCAAGAAATGAACCCCAGGGAGGTCATTTCCGAACCTCATATACTAATTACAAATCAACTTAATCCTGTAACTAGTAATTCCTCTGAAAAAGAGGAAGCGGCAGGTGTGGTGCCCAATGCCGAACCCGAAGAGCGGGTTGATAGGGAGTTGGAAGACTGGGTTGCTGAGGTACGCAAGAAGCGGACAGCGCTCGACCTGCCGACAATCATGCAGGCCTGTCCGGAATTCGCGTCCTGGGCGCGCAATATGGGTGGATTCCTGAAGGATTGGGGCGACCTGCACCGCGTTGCCGGGCAACTCAGGCCGATGATCGGGATCTCGGAGCATGCCTGGAACGTCGCGCAGGACCGAATGGGGACCCAAGTGGCCACGGCCGCATTTGCGCTCGTCTTCGAGAAGCACAGTACCGGTGAGGTTGCCTCTCCGGGTGGATATCTTCGGGGCATGGTGGAGAAGGCCGGGGCAGGGGAGCTGCATCTGGAGCGCAGCTTTTATGGCAGGCTCAACGGGCAGGCCGCATGATCGGGCAAGATTGAGAAATACCACGCGTTCGCAGCTTTAAGCAGGCCTGTAGAGATATTCTCTGCCGATCTGGAGGACCATCTAACTATTTGATCTATATCAATAATATCGAATCTCATGCGAGATACTGCCGATGCTCGTTGCCGATCTTTCATCCCCAACTGGCTCTGCTGATCCAAATCAAGAGCTTCGGTAGACGTGCCGGCATTGAGTCCTGTGGTGAGGACTCAATGGTTTTGCCAAGAACGGGTCCGGACCCGTAGAAAGTGAAAGTGTCCTTCGGGTTTTGTGACTGACGGATGAGGGCCTTTGGGGTCCCTCAGATGGGTCCGGGCCGGGTTCCGGTCTGCCGTTCCTGATGAAGGACATTCCCATGCAAACAGGTGTCTTGCGCGTGTTGCGCGCGACCGCTGCCTCGTGGTGGCGACACAAGGAACTACGCCGAACCGGCCAGACGGGGCAGGCACAACGGCTCGAGCGCGAGACCGTCCAGCGTGATCTCGGCTATCTGAAGCAGGCGGCGTCATTGCCAAACGCGAATGTGATCTGCGGGGAGGGTGGGACATTCCTCCATCTCGGTTGGACTACCGTGTCGACCTTCGCGCCGATCGAGCGCTTTCCCCTGGCCGCCCTCGCGGTCGCACGAGGAACCCCGTTCATCGATATCCGACCCATCAGTGACGTCATCACCTTCGCGAACCTGCCGCGGGTGGCGCAGGACGAGTCGGTCGACCCTGAACCTTGGGGTCCCGGCAGGTCCGCGTCGCTGACCACCTACATCGACATGGTCGAAGCCCTCGGTGGCAGGATCGCCAACGATCCACGCCCCCGTCAGTCAACCTGATCACCACTCCCTCTCATCAACACTCGAAAGGAGGCCAGCCATGGCCCGATCCCGCACGCCCAAATTCGATGCCTCCGAGGTCATCACAAACGAAATCATCCGCATCATCGAGCGCGGCGTCCTGCCGTGGCGCAAGCCATGGACCGCAGGTGGCAGCTGTCGCCCCCTGCGCGTGGGCGGGGAACCCTACCAGGGAGTGAACAACTTCCTGCTGACCATGCGGACCGTGATGGCGGGCCACAGCTCTCCCTTCTGGATGACGTTGCCGCAGGCCAATGCGTTGGACGCAAAGGTCCGCAAGGGCGAAAAGTCCTCTGTCGTTGTTTACTACGGTCAAAGCCGGAGAGACGCCGGCGATGAGCATGATCACAGCGACGGGGATGATCACTCCGAGGAAGCCCGTATCTTCCGCTTCCAGAAATCCTACCGCGTGTTCAATGCCTGCCAGATCGAGGGCTTGCCCGACAGTTTCTACCCCGACCCGGAGCCAGCGCCTGAACATCCGCCGTCCGAGCCCATCGCGCACATGCAGGCGTTTTTCGACGCCATCGACATCACGACCGTCTTCACGGGGACGGAAGCGTACTATTTGCCCCCCGTGGACAAGGTTTACATGCCATCCATCACGCGGTTCCAGGACCCGCGCAATTTCTACGGGGTCTGGGCGCATGAGCTGGCCCATGCGACAAAAGCCCCCCATCGACTGAACCGTGATTTCGGTCTCTCGAAGTTTGGCAACACCTCTTACGCGCGCGAGGAGATCGTCGCGGAGTTGACCTCGGTGTTCCTGGGACAAACGCTCGGCTTCACGGCGCATACGCTCGAGATGAATGCCGCCTACCTCCATAACTGGTTGCGGGTCCTTCGGTCGGACAAGGGCGCGATCTTCCGGCACGCGGCTGATGCGCAGCGCGCCTGCGACTACCTGATCGCCAGATCGGAGGCGGGCAGGGCAGGGGACAGCGCCGAGGCCGCCTGACCACAC
>SWCD01023552.1_pt1 | contig 14160 bp, 11 predicted proteins | sample 4693011 | NCBI WGS metagenome assembly SWCD01 (sample SAMN10267278, study PRJNA491770) | bioreactor metagenome | isolation source: DHS bioreactor inoculated with marine | place: Japan: Omine Ridge, Nankai Trough | reverse complement strand
AAAAAAACAGCGCCAGAAAAACATGACCACATCGATATCATCGTCACCGGCGCTAAAGTCCTGCGCTTACGTGACCCGCGAAAATTTGGTTGTGTGTTGTGGGCACCAGTCGACATCGAGCAACATAAGTTGATAAAACCGCTGGGGCCGGAACCACTGCAACAGGAGTTCGACGTGAACCACCTGCAAACAAAAGCCGCTAACCGACAGTGCTCGATAAAAGCACTGATCATGAACAGTCATATCGTCGTCGGTATCGGTAATATCTACGCCAGTGAGGCCCTGTTTCGCGCAGGCATAAACCCGAAATGCAAAGCCGGAAAAATATCACGGCCACGATTACAAAAACTGGTCGACGCGATAAAGCAAACCTTGAACGAAGCGATTAAAGCTGGCGGCACCACCTTGCGTGATTTCACCGGCAGCAACGGACAACCGGGATACTTCGCGCAAGAACTCCTGGTATATGGCAGGGATGGCAAACCATGCACACAGTGCGGTGCAACTATAAAACAGTTTACCCAGCAGGCACGCTCGACTTTTTATTGCACCACCTGCCAGAGATAACAATGCGATATACTTCTTAGCAACACGGTAAATGAGAACACTATGACTTCTATCGGCACACCCTTATCTAACACCGCGACAAAAGTTTTATTCTGCGGTGGTGGCGAACTCGGCAAGGAAGTCGTTATCGAACTGCAACGTTACGGTGTCGAAGTGATCGTGGTCGACCGTTACGAAAATTCACCTGCGATGCAGGTAGCGCATCGTAGCCATGTTATCTCCATGCTTGATGGCGACGCTCTACGCCGCATCATCGAAAATGAAAAACCGGATTACATCGTGCCCGAGATCGAGGCCATCGCCACTGACACGCTGGTCGAACTCGAAGCCGAAGGCTTTACCGTGATCCCGACCGCGCGCGCCGCGAAGCTGACCATGAACCGCGAAGGCATACGACGACTCGCCGCCGAAGAACTCGGCCTGAAAACTTCACCCTACCAGTTTGCCAGCACGCGCAAAGAGTTCGATGCAGCCGTCGAAAAAATTGGTTTACCCTGCGTCATCAAACCCATCATGAGCTCTTCCGGAAAGGGACAGAGCACTATAAAAACATCAGTCGATATCGATGCCGCCTGGCATTATGCACAGGAAGGTGGTCGCAGCGGTGCCGGCAAAGTTATCGTCGAAGGTTTTGTTAATTTTGATTATGAGATAACACAACTGACAGTTCGCCACATCAATGGTACCAGTTTTTGTGAACCCATCGGCCATGTACAGATCGATGGCGACTATCGTCAGTCGTGGCAACCACAGGCCATGTCTGACAGTGCTATCAAAAAGGCTCGTGACATGGCAAAAACAATCACCGAGGCACTCGGTGGTCGCGGCATCTTTGGCGTCGAGTTATTTATCAAAGACGACGATGTGATCTTCAGTGAAGTTTCACCACGGCCGCATGATACCGGTATGGTCACCATGATCTCGCAGGACCTTTCGCAGTTTGCCTTACACGCACGTGCGATCCTTGGCCTGCCTATACCCGATATTCATTTCCATGGCCCGAGCGCAAGCAGCGTTATCCTCGTCAGTGGCGAATCAAATAATGTACTATTCAGCAACATCACTGAAGCACTCAAATCACCTGACACACAGATACGTTTATTTGGAAAACCTGAAGTCAGTGGACAACGTCGCATGGGTGTAGCACTGGCGAGAGCCGGTTCGGTCGAAGCTGCCAGACAAAAAGCGATGAACGCATCAGACGCTATTACCTCAAGATTATAATACAGCCATGAAGACAATTAATTCAGCCGTTTTTACATCACTCCTGCTTTTCAGTAGCAGCAGCTATTCAGTTGAAATCATTCCTCTGCTCGGTTTCCGCGGCGGCGGTGAATTCGTCGATGTACAGACCAATAAAAAACATACTCTGGAGAGCTCCAAAGTGTATGGGCTGATACTCAGCTTCCCATATGAACGTGGAAAAAATATCGAAGTTTATTACAGCCACCAATCTACGCAGCTCAACTCTTTAACGCTAGCCGCCCCCGCACCGACCAGCGTTACCAATATACCGATCACGATAGATTATCTACATTTTGGCGGTACTGCACCGATCTCTGATAGCAAAGATCTAAAAACGTTCGCCAGCGGTGGCATCGGCTTCACCTATCTAAGCCCGGACTTCCCGAATTCACAATCAGACCTACGCGCATCACTGAGCATCGGCTTCGGCCTGAAGTGGCCGATCACCGAAAAAATTGCTTTACGACTGGAAACACGTGGTCTGGCGACTTTATACAATAATAACTCTGAAATTTTTTGCAACGGTGGCTGCACCATAAAAGTTAATGGCAATTTCTTCATGCAAGGTGAAGTGTTTGCGGGCCTGGGTTTCAGTTTTTAATCTCCTTAAATCCCGGACATTTTTAACGCAAAAAAAAGCACTCAATATGAGTGCTTTTTTACCACCTGAACGAAGATAACGCTAGAAACTATATACCAAAGTCATAGCTGTCTCAGTATCCAGTTTCTCATTACCTTCGGGCACTTTAGTCTTATGCCGTAGTGTATAGGTAAACTTGAGTGCCAGCGTGCTATTGATGTTTGCCTGCAAACCCGTAATCGACTGGCTCGATGTGATCGTTTCACCTATTTCGGTGCTGACTTCCTGTGTAAACTTAGAATTACCGGTGATCGCCCACCAGTACTTTCCTGATAGTCTCAACACGGCTTCAGAGTCGTTACTCGCATCTGCTGCACCGGGTGCAGCATCAGCTTTAAAGAACCTGGCACCTGGGCCGATCTCTACATCGAGCTCCATACTATCCTGTTTTATCAATTTTCGGCCATAACCAACCGATACGATGTGGTCATAAACATAACCACTGAACCGATCTTTCTGCAGCTTTAACAGACCAAACATATAGTCCAGTTCACTGAACTTGTAATCAGACTTGCCCGATACTTCATAACGTTCTGCCGATACGACAGTTTCACCTGTATCAATTTTTGACTGCTGACCATAACCTTCTGCGTGCGCGTTGTGCCGCCACTTATCGACTTCATACGTCGCATCTGCTTTTATCGCAGTAGTCTGCGTCTCTGTGTTACCCGTGGTACGAATGAAACCCAGTTCCATTTCGCTCTTCCACGGCGATTCTTTTTCCGCCTTTTTTTCATCTGCAGCATACACATTTGTTGCTGTAACCAACGCACATGTCAGCGTCACCATAAAATATCTTTTCATTTCTTTTCTCTTCAAATTACAATTTATAAAAAAACTTAAACATTTCGGTTTTTCTCATCGCCTCGTATCAGGCTGCTTTATCCTGATGCACATCCATCTGCGGGTAAGGGATAGAGATACCTTCAGCATCAAACGTTAATTTTATTTTTTCATGTGTATCAAAATACACGTTCCAGTATTCTCCGGTTGCACACCACGGACGCACATTAAAATTTACACTGCTATCAGCAAGCTCGGCAACCGCAACCAATGGAGCAGGGTCTTTTAAAACGCGCTCATCTTCATCGAGTATTTTACTGATAATTTCTTTTGCTTTTTTAATGTCATCGTCATAACCGATGCCAAACACCATATCGACACGACGTGTACTTCTTCTTGAATAGTTCGTGATAGTGCCGCCAAAGATTTCGCCGTTAGGAATAATGATCTCACGGTTGTCACCGCTGCGCATGGTCGTAGTAAAAATACCGATTTCTTCAACGACACCTGCAACACTGGCGGCTTCGATAAAGTCCCCATCATTGAACGGGCGGAAGATAATAAGCATGACGCCGGAAGCCAGATTCTGCAATGTGCCCTGTAACGCCAGACCGACAGCCAGACCAGCAGCACCGATCAATGCGATTAACGAGGTCGTTTCCACACCCAGTTGATCGAGTGCAGCGATGACAACGAAGAGTAATAATATGGCATTAATAATCGAAGCGATGAAGTTAACAAGAATATTATCGACGTTGGCTTTGGTCATTATTTTCTTGGCAAACTTGACCACCATTTTGACGACAAACTTACCCAGCAAAAATATTGCCAACGCCATCACTATGTTTATACTCCAGGGCAAAACATAGGTTTCTATCAACTGCTGGATATCAACATTATCTATTATCGATAGAGTTTCTGTTACGTTTAGATCTTCTGGCATCACTACTCTCCTTTTAAATATAATTCTGCTGTCAGGGATAAACTAATTAACAAAACGTTTATTTGTCTCAAATAAAGCAGGCGGATATTATCACATTAGAACAGCAATAAACCCTTCCCAGACGCGCAACCATATGACCTTTTGTCAGAAACGTCGTCGATTTGTTGATAAAATGACGATTTTCGCTAAACTAGTGTTAGCAAGTTAACTTACTTTTTAATTATCATGATCATAGATATTCCCGGCGTTTCAGATAGAAGACAAACCCCGCGTTACGAAATAAAACTCGCTGTTGATATGGTGCTTGCAGATGGCAACATACTATCGGTATCCACGCGCAATATTTCCAGCTGTGGTTTACAGATAATCTGCGACACATGGGTGACCGACAAAATTGAACCACGCGGCATACAAAGCCACGCGGTTAGCCACATACGCTTAAAAACTATTGCAGAATTACCCGTAGGTACCGACACGAATAAACTTTATGCCAATTGTCGCATAATGTCTGTTCAAAGATTATCGCAGGATGAATACATGTTGAATCTGGCATTCATTGATTTTGAAAATGGAACCGAGCAGACACTGGATAAGTTTCTCGATCAATATGAGCAAAAAAAAACGATGATTAACGTCACCGCTTAAGTTAATTTTTAGAACTCCACAAAAAAAGCGACATTATCATATGTCGCTTTTTTTGTGGTTTTTTGTTAAAAAACCTTAAGGAAGCAAAGTATCACCCATTAAATAGCAATCAATTTCACGCGCCGCTTCACGACCCTCATTGATCCCCCAGACGACCAGAGACTGGCCACGACGACAATCACCTGCCGCAAACACACCTTCGACATTTGTCGTGTACACGCCGTGCACGGCTTTATAATTTGAACGCGCATCATATTCGAGATCGATCGCGTCACTCGCATAATGTTCCGGCCCGAGGAAACCCATCGACAACAGCACGAGGTCTGCGTCCCACACTTTTTCAGTGCCCTCGATCTCTTCCATGGACCACTGGTCATCTATTTTCTGCCAACGTACCTGGACGATTCTTACACCGGCGACATTGCCGTTGCCATCATCGATAAATTCTTTGGTCAGGATACGGTACTCGCGCGGGTCACGACCAAAACGTTCAGCACTTTCCTCGTGTCCGTAATCAACGCGGTGGATCAACGGCCACTGCGGCCAGGGATTATCTTCAGCACGTTCAACTGGAGATTGCGGCAACAGTTCAAAGTTAACCATCGACTTGCAACCATGACGTATCGAGGTACCGATACAATCGGTGCCGGTATCGCCGCCACCGATGACGACGACGTCTTTATCTTTCGCAGAGATGTAGTTACCGTCCTGCAGGTCAGAGTCCAGCAGACTCTTTGTGTTTGCAGTCAGAAACTCCATGGCAAAATGCACGCCGTTCAGATCACGACCCGGGACATCAAGATCGCGTGCGCTGGTAGCACCCGTGGTGTATAACAATGCATCATTTTCTTTTTGCAGCTTTTTTACGTCGACTGCGTTGTCACCGCTGCCACCGACGTCTGCATTGCTAACAAAAGTCACCCCTTCTGCTTCCAGCAGGTCAACACGACGCTGCACGACGTCTTTACCCAGCTTCATGTTCGGAATGCCATACATCAGCAGGCCACCGATGCGATCGGCGCGCTCATAAACGGTCACACTGTGACCGGCTTTATTCAACTGCGCTGCGGCAGCCAGACCGGCAGGGCCCGAACCGATAACGGCAACTTTTTTACCGCTACGATGCTCGGGTGGTTTTGCAGTAATCCAACCTTCAGCAAAGCCTTTATCGACGATAGCGTTCTCGATATTTTTAATGGTAACCGCAGGGTTTGTGATACCTAAAACACAGGAACCTTCGCAGGGAGCCGGACAGACGCGGCCGGTGAATTCAGGAAAGTTATTGGTTTTATGCAGACGGTTTAATGCCGTTTTCCATTGCTCGGTATAAACCAGGTGGTTCCATTCAGGGATCAGGTTATGAACCGGGCAACCGTTATCAGACTGACAGAACGGAACGCCACAGTCCATGCAGCGCGCACCCTGAATTTTAAGATGTTCGATATCATGTTTGCCAGTAAAGATCTCGCCATAATCTTTTACTCGCAAGCTGACTTCACGATAATCTTCTGTCTTACGCTTAAACTCTTTAAAACCTGTAGGCTTTCCCATTAACTTCTTCTCTAAAATTCTTTTACTTAAAACTGACTGCTTAAAATATGTAACTTTTTAAGCGACCGCCTGCTCTTCCTGTTTTTTCACCTCTAACAGAACACGCTTGTAATCTGTTGGCATCACTTTGACGAACTGCTTCACTGCTTCCGACCAGTTATCCAGCACGGCTTTCGCCACATCGGAGCCGGTATATCTAAGATGATTTTCGATCAATGTTTTGACCTCATTGATATCCTCTTCGACTTCCAGTGATTCAAGTTCGACCATACCCATGTTGCACAAGGCCGGGAAGACTTTGTTTCTGTCCCAGATATATGCGACGCCACCGCTCATGCCAGCGGCAAAGTTACGACCGGTCCCACCGAGCACGATCACGCGACCGCCGGTCATGTATTCACAACCGTGATCACCCACACCTTCGACGACGGTCAAGGCACCACTGTTTCGAACACAGAAACGTTCTGCCGCCACACCTCTGAAATAGGCTTCGCCTGAAGTCGCACCGTATAAAACGGTATTGCCGACGATGATGTTTTCTTCAGCAACAAAACTCGCCTGCTTCGATGGGTACACGATCAGACGACCGCCTGACAAACCTTTGCCGGCGTAATCGTTGGCATCGCCTTCCAGTTCGATGGTGACACCTTCGTACAACCAGGCGCCTAAACTCTGACCGGCGGAACCCGTCAGTTTAATGTGTAACGTATCGTCAGCCAGCGGTTTACCCAGATGCGCTTTGGCCAGTTCGTGTGACAGCATGGTACCGACCACACGGTTGGTGTTAACTACCGGCAGCTCCATCGAAACTTTCTCGCCACTATCGATGCTTGCTTTTGCACGTTTGATAATCTCGTTATCCAGCGCTTTTTCCAGACCGTGGTCCTGCGACTGGGTACGATACACGTCAACATTTTCGTGCGGCTTCACCGCCGGTGTTAGCAGCGCGGTCAGGTCGATGCCGCTGGCTTTCCAGTGGTCGATCGCGCTTGCCGCTTCCAGCACATCAACGCGGCCGATCATCTCATTCACCGTACGGAAACCGAGAGAAGCCATGTGTTCACGCATGTCTTCAGCTACCATGAACAGATAGTTCACCACGTGTTCCGGCTTGCCTTTGAATTTCTTGCGCAGTTCTTTATCCTGTGTAGCGATACCGACCGGGCAGGTATTCAGATGACACTTGCGCATCATGATACAACCCAGTGTGATCAACGGCGCGGTCGAGAAACCGAATTCTTCTGCGCCTAATAATGCAGCGATGGTGATGTCACGGCCGGTTTTTAACTGGCCGTCTGTCTGTAACACCACGCGTGAACGCAGGTCGTTCATCACCAGTGTCTGATGGGTTTCAGCGACGCCCAATTCCCACGGCAGGCCGGCGTGTTTCACCGAGGTTAATGGTGACGCACCGGTGCCACCGTCGTGACCGGCGATGACGATGTGATCAGAAAATGCTTTGGTCACACCGGCAGCGATGGTGCCAACGCCGATCTCTGCGACCAGTTTCACACTGATACGCGCAGAAGGGTTGGCGTTTTTAAGATCGTGAATCAACTGCGCCAGATCTTCGATGGAATAGATATCATGGTGCGGCGGCGGACTGATTAATCCCACGCCCGGTGTCGAGTGACGGATGCGTGCGATGTTGACGTCGACTTTGCCGCCCGGCAACTCGCCGCCTTCACCCGGCTTCGCGCCCTGTGAAACTTTGATCTGCAATTCGTCAGCGTTGGTCAGATACCAGTTGGTCACGCCGAAACGGCCTGATGCGATCTGTTTGATGGCAGAACGTTTCGAGTCGCCGTTTTCCATCGGCGTGAAACGCGCTGCGTCTTCACCACCTTCGCCGGTGTTGGACTTACCGCCCATGCGGTTCATCGCAATCGCCAGTGCTTCGTGACTCTCTGCCGAGATAGAACCGAAACTCATGGCGCCGGTAACAAAACGTTTGACGATTTCTTTTGCCGGTTCGACTTCTTCCAGCAGAATCGCGCCGCCATTGGCCCCTTCTTTAAAATTTAACAAACCACGCAAAGTCGCGCGACGTGTTGAATCATCATCGGATACCTTGGCGAACTGCTTGTACGCTTCCTTGCTGTTGGTGCGCGCGGCCAATTGAATACTGGCCAGTGTTTCCGGGTTCCACATGTGAACTTCACCGCCACTGCGCCAGTGGAAATCACCCGGGTTGTCCAGCACTGGCAAACGTACCAGATCACGTGAGGGGTAGGCTTTTTCGTGGCGACGTAAAGATTCTTCGGCCAGTACTTCAAGGTTGACGCCTTTGATACGACTGGCGGTACCTTTGAAACAACGCGAGATAATGTCTTCGCCCAGACCGACCGCTTCAAAAATCTGCGCGCCTTTGTAAGAATGCAAGGTCGAGATACCGATCTTCGCCATCACTTTCAACATGCCTTTGGCGACGCCTTTGCGATACGCGGCAACGATTTTTTCATCATCATATTGTTCAGCATCCAGCAGGCCATCACGCTGCGACTGGAACAATGCTTCGAATGCCAGATACGGATTGATTGCGTCAGCACCATAACCGATCAGCAGGCAATGCTGATGCACTTCACGTGCCTCACCGGTTTCCAGTACGATGCCGATGCGGGTGCGTTCCTGATTTTTCACCAGGTGATGATGCACCGCGCCGGTCGCCAGCAAGGTGCTCACTGGCACGCGTTGTAGCGAGATATTTCTGTCGCTCAGCACGACCAGGCTGTAACCATCTTCGATTGCATCACTGGCCTCGATGCAGATCTCATCCAGACGTTTCGCTAAACCACTAACACCTTCTGACTTGTCGTAAGTAATGTCGATGGTTTTTGTTTTCCAGCCACGATGATTCAGATGTTTTAATGCCGCCAGTTCTTCATTGGTCAGGATAGGATGCGGCACACGCAGACGGTGCGCGTGCCGCTCGGTGGTTTCCAGCAGGTTGCCTTCCGGGCCGATATAACATTCCAGCGACATCACTACTTCTTCGCGGATCGAATCGATCGCCGGGTTGGTCACCTGCGCGAACAGTTGTTTGAAATAATCGTAGATCATGCGCGGCTTGTCAGACAGACAGGCCAGCGCCGAATCGTTGCCCATGGAACCGACCGGGTCACGCAACTCGCGCACCAGCGGCAGCAGCATGAACTGCATGGTTTCGACGGTGTAACCGAAGGCCTGCATGCGCGGGATGATGGTGTCGGGGTCGAAGCCGTGCAGCTCCTGTTCGCAATCTAACTCAGATAATTTGATCTCCTGTTTTTCCAGCCACTCACCGTAAGGACGACGCGTGGAAAAATCTTTCTTCAGCTCTTCGTCAGAGATCAGCTCACCCTTGTCGAAATCGATGAGGAACATCTTGCCCGGTTGCAACCGGCCTTTGAATTTCACATCGGCGGGATCAACATCGACCACACCCACTTCCGAGGCCATGATGACGCGGTCATCCCTGGTCAGATAATAACGGCTGGGGCGCAGACCGTTACGGTCGAGCACGGCACCGATGTAATGGCCGTCGGTAAAAGCGATCGAGGCCGGGCCGTCCCATGGCTCCATCATCGCCGAGTTAAAACGGTAAAAATCTTTTTTCGCCTGATCCATATTCTCATCTGACTGCCAGGCTTCCGGCACCATCAGCATCACTGCTTCCTGCAGACTGCGGCCGGACATCAATAAAAATTCTAAAACGTTATCGAAATTACCAGAGTCAGAACAATCGTTTTCGGCGATCGGGAACAGCTGGTTGATCTCACAATCATAAGCGTCACATTCCACCATGCCCTGGCGCGCCGCCATCCAGTTGCGGTTGCCCAGCAAGGTGTTGATCTCACCGTTGTGACTCATGTAACGGTTGGGCTGCGCGCGATCCCACGACGGGAAGGTGTTGGTGCTAAAACGTGAATGCACCATCGCGATGTGTGAGGCGTAATCGTGATCCTGCAAATCCAGATAAAAGTTTTTTACCTGCAGGGCATTGAGCATACCTTTGTATATGATGATGCGCGGCGACAGCGAGCAGATGTAAAACATTTTGCGCTGCGATAAAGATTTGTCATAGCGCAGCAGATGCGTACAGCGTTTGCGGATGACGTAGAGCTGGCGTTCAAAATCCTTGCCTTCGTCATCAACCGCAGCAATATACAGCTGCAGGATAATCGGTTGTGACAGGCGTGCGGTCGGACCGATACTGGCTCCGTCGGTATCGATCGGCACTTCGCGCCAGCCCAGACATTTCTGTCCCTGTTCTTCGATGATCTTTTCCACGGCAGCGATGCACTGCTGGCGCTGCGCCTCGTCGGTCGGTAAAAACACGTTACCGGCGGCGAACTGGCCAGCGGCGGGCAGATCAATACCCAGATCTTTTTTCGCCACTTTTACACAAAAATCATGCGGCATGCCGGTGAGGATGCCGGCACCATCACCGGTGGTGGGCTCACAGCCGCAGCCGCCGCGGTGCTCCATACGTTGCAGCATGATCTCCGCATCGACTACGATCTGATGACTGGGTTTGCCTTTAATATGTGCAACAAAACCGACACCACAGCTGTCTTTTTCAAACGCCGGGTCATATAGACCCTGCTTTTGGGGGAATCCGATTTTTGTCTGCTCTTGCAATGTAACGCTCATATTTGACCCGTAATCATCCGCGCGGCAAAGCCGCTGGAATTCTTTTTAATAAAATCAGGTAATTAGCGCAGATTGTATGGAAAGCGCTGTTGTTTTACCGACTAGCCTCGCCTGAATAATTTGCAAGCCGAAAAAGACCCCCACAAATTACAGACAAGGCCGGTCATTTTAGCGAAAATAAGGCCTTATTGAAAGCGCAGACAGACTCGCTTGCAGCATATCTGGTCATGCCTGACGCAAAGCCAGCGTTAAACGGCTTTATTAAACCAGCCCATTAAACCAGCTATTAAAAAACAGCTCACCCTGCATCTCCAGCTGGTTGGCAAATTGATGGGTGTCCTCTCGTAATTGCTGCACGCTGACGCCCTGCGTCTGCATGATCTCACCGATGTGGCCGATGAACCATTTTTCCATGGCGCGCTGTGTTATCTCAGGATGAAACTGTAGCGCAAGGATATTATCGCCGTAACTGAACGCCTGATTTTCATACAACTCACTGGAAGCCAGCAATGCCGCGCCTTCCGGCAGATCAAAGGTTTCACCGTGCCAGTGCAGCATGGAGCAATGCTCTGCCCCCAGATAGCGCAGGGCAGAATTTCTTCCGGCCTCGGTCAGATCCAGCGGGTACCAGCCGATCTCCTTTTCTTCACCCGGATAAACCTCGGCGCCCAGCGCCGAGGCGATCAGCTGCGCGCCCAGACAGATTCCCAGCGTGGGTTTGTCGGCCGCGATGCGCTGCCTGAGCAGACCGAGTTCAGGCTCGAGAAAAGGGAACATCTCACCATCATTGACGCTGATCGGGCCGCCGAGAATAACCAGCAATTCATCTGACAGTGCATCGATCTGTGACAGGTCATCCGGCTTCAATGCAAAATCGGCCGCCTCGATATAATTCACCGCGATGTCTTTTGCCTGCAACACCGATGTGAAGCTGGCCAGATCTTCAAACGCCAGGTGACGGATGACGTTCACTATCTTATTGTTTCCCATGTTTTTACCTATTGGTTCAGCCATTAGCGTAAAATGCGGCCTTCGAATATGAGACCTTAAAGCACAAGAAGTTTACCAACATGTCTGCCACATTACACACCAGTCACATAAAATCACTGCCCTTACTACACAGCGGCAAAGTCCGCGACATCTACGATATCGATGAGGATCACATGCTGATCGTCACCACCGACCGCATCTCGGCGTTTGATGTGATCATGCCCACGCCCATCGCCGGCAAGGGCATCATCCTGAACCAGGTGACGCAGTTCTGGATGGATAAACTGTCACACATCATCCCCAATCAGATGTGCGACCTTAAACTGGAAGATGTATTGCCCGACGAGGCAGAACGCAGCGAAGTCGCCGAGCATGCGATGATCGTGAAAAAACTCAAGGCGCTGCCGATCGAAGCCATCGTGCGCGGTTACATCATCGGCTCCGGCTGGAAAGACTATCAGGCCAGCGGCACTATCTGCGGCATCAAACTGCCAGCAGGCCTGCGCCTTGCTGATAAATTGCCCGAAGCCATCTACACACCGTCAACAAAAGCAGCTGTCGGCGCACATGATGAAAACATCGACTATACTCGTTCAAAGGAATTGCTCGGTGAAGATATCGCCCGCCAGGTACGCGATGTCAGCCTGCAACTTTACAGGGAAGCTGCCGACTACGCACTGGAACGCGGCATCATCATCGCCGACACCAAGTTCGAATTCGGGCTTAATAAAGACGGCCAACTGACGCTGATCGATGAGGTTTTAACCCCCGATTCATCACGTTTCTGGCCACAAAATGAATACCAGCCCGGCAGCAGCCCGGTCAGTTTCGATAAGCAGTTCGTCCGCGACTACCTCGAAACGCTGGACTGGAACAAGACGGCCCCCGGGCCTGAACTACCGGACACAATTGTGACAAAAACCGCCGAAAAATATGAATATGCAAAAAAATTACTTATGGAGTAATCCGCATGCAAGGTGTTTTTATCACAGGTACCAGCACAGAGGTGGGCAAGACCTTTGTCGGGGTCGCACTGGCCAGCGCGCTCAATCAGCGCAACATTAAAGTCATTCCCAGAAAACCAATCGAATCCGGCTGCATCAAACGCGATGGTGAACTCATCCCACAAGATGCGGTTGCGCTGAAAGAAGCCGCTGATTATCGTGGCCTGTTATCCGATGTCTGTCCCTACCGCTTCGAGCCGCCCATCTCGCCGGTGCGCGCAGCACACCTCGCCAATAAAATTTTGACCACCGAACAGCTGGTCAACATCTGCCTGCAGGGCAGCGAAGAGGGTTTCGTGCTGGTGGAAGGCGCCGGCGGCTTTTATTCGCCACTGGCAGAAAACGGCCTCAACGCTGACCTTGCCGTCGCACTGCAGCTACCCGTGTTACTGGTTGCTGACGACAAACTTGGCACGTTAAGCCAGGTCTTGCTTAATGTCGAAGCCATTCAGATGCGCGGACTACCATTAGCCGGTGTAGTTCTAAACACTATGAACGAACACCTGAACGACTACATGGACAACACGGCTGACCTGCGCGAACGCATTAGCTGCCCGGTGTATTCCAGCCCTTACATCAAAGATGGCCGGGCACAATTATCAGAAGCATTGGTTGAATCATTGATGACAGATCCCGGTTCTGACAAACCGCATATGCGAGCGGTACGCTAAACCACCATCAAAACAAACAATAAAAACGCCCGCTGTGATTACAGCGGGCGTTTTTATTTACAAATTACTACCCTGTAGGATGGGCAGATTTTTTTACCCACCCTGGCGTTTAGCTCAAACCGATTAACTCGACTTTAAATACCAGCGTCGCATTCGGCGGAATCACACCACCGGCACCACGCTCACCATAACCCATATCAGGTGGAATGGTCAGTTTACGCGCACCGCCAATCTTCATACCGGCAACACCCTGATCCCAACCCGCAATCACCTGACCACCACCCAGTTTAAAACTGAAGGTCTGGTCACGATCGTGGCTGGAATCAAATTTTGTACCGTCGGTTAACCAGCCGGTGTAATGCACTTCTACTGTTTGCCCGGCAATCGCTTCTTCACCATCACCAACAATCTGGTCTTCAATTTCCAGTTCAGCCATAATTATTACCTCTATACTTGTCTATTTATTACTTAAAAATCTTTGAAAAAAAA
>SWCD01011994.1_pt1 | contig 14160 bp, 10 predicted proteins | sample 4693011 | NCBI WGS metagenome assembly SWCD01 (sample SAMN10267278, study PRJNA491770) | bioreactor metagenome | isolation source: DHS bioreactor inoculated with marine | place: Japan: Omine Ridge, Nankai Trough | reverse complement strand
TATTATGCTCCTGAACATATATGTGGAGGTCCACCACGCGACCGCTCTTGGTTCTAAAAACATCTGAAATGGCAACAAGATCCCCTGCTACCATGGCAAAGAGATAACAGGGTTTAGGGAAAGGATCCTGCCAACGGGCAAAATGCCGACCCTCGCCAACATTGCCTTTGTCAATAAGGTTCCCATTGGCAAGGAGAACAGGGATACTGGAGTCTGCCTCAATGGTTGTTGTGAAGCGGGCCATGACATCAGGCCGATCAAGATAATAGGTTATCTTACGAAAACCTTGGGCCTCACACTGGGTGCAGAAATTACCGCTTGATCTATACAACCCCTCAAGGGCTGTATTCTTGTGAGGATAAATTTCGGTAACACAGCGCAAGACAAAGCTATCTGGAACGCTTGGAATGGTAAGACTTTGTTCGTTGATTTCGTATTGATCTGAGCCAAGAGCTTTGTCATCCACGGCCAGCTCCACAAGGATGAGCTCTTCACCATCAAGGACAAGTGGTGCATCAGCTTTGGAGTGTTCAGAACGGCGCAGGTGCAAATTTGAAGTGACCACCGCCTTGTCATCAAATAAAGAGAGGGTGAGATCAACCGTATCGATAAAAAAATCAGGTGGCTGATAGTCGCTAAGGTAAACGGTTTTGGGCTCGGTCAGTTTCATAATAGTTTGGAGTAATAGGGGCCAATCGCAGAACTTCTTTGGAAATCTGGACAGCACAAACAGGAAAAAAGACGTAAAAAAGCTATCGGTTACAATGCTCACAGCCGAGACAATACGACTTTTTTATTGAGTTGTCTTCTTTTTGGGGGAGATATTTTTGGCAAGCGATTCACCTGTCAGGCCGGAGGGCTCTGCCTCGGCAAGCTGGCTGTCAGATTCAATCTTGCTAACCATGGGGACTTTTATCTCTGCACCAAGGCGCAGGGCATGGAAATCAAAGTCAGCATTATATTGTTTTATAAGCCAGAAAGGTAATTCGAACTCGTCATGACAGAGAGTCCAGAGATTATCACCTTTTCGCACCTTGTAGGTTTTTTCGCCGTCAACGCGATAGGCCACGAAAAAATCTTCAACTAACTCCTTATGGTAGAGATAGCGCCTCTCCTCAAAGTCATCTTTGGTGACCTTGGCAAAGGGCAGCTTCAACTTCTGACCGTAATGGATGGGCCTACCAAAACGATACCTGTTGAGGCGCCGAATTTTTTTAGTGGGAATATCTAACCAATCCGCATAATGACCAAGGGTCTCCTCAACCTCCACCTGAATAGTGCCGGTGGCAATCCCCTTGATGTTTTTAATCTTGGCAACATCAAAATTGCCGACAAGCACCATGGGGTTTACTTCCTCGACTTTCGCTACTTCCTCTACGGCCACTGCCGTAGCAACTGCTTCTATTTCAATATCATCTATTTCCGCAGCGGCTATGGCTACAACCTCTTCCTCTGGTTCCTCTGAGGTTTGTTCATCGGTAGTTACAGGTGCCTCGGCCATTTGTTGAGACTCTTCTTCAAGCGCTGAGGTAATCGACTCTATTTCCGTTTCACTCGTTTTAGCCATAGCTATGGGAGACTCTTCTTTTTTCACTCCCTTTTCAGGAACAACATCGGCAGCTTCAATCACCTGCTTCGGCACTTCAGCCACTGCAGAAACGACTGTTTTCTCAATGTTTAAAGGAAAGGCAATTGTCTCGACAACTTCTGCCTGAGCCGGAGCTGGAGGAGCTTGGGGTGGAGCCTCAGCAACAACCACAGTAGGAACTTCAGGTACAATAACCTCAGGAGTTTTCACTTCGGGCACTGCTGTGCCCTCAGGCATTTTCAGCTCGGCCACCACAGGCTTCTCAACAGGCTTTATTTTCTTTTTTTCGGCTCGGGCAACAAGAGCTGGTGGAGGTGTCTCGACATCACTAGCGGCAATCAGGCCATGGGGGTTTGCCTGGGGGCGCCATTTCGCGAGAGAACGCACCGGAGACTTGACTTTCTCACGCTCTGTGGCCTTTGCTAAAACCTTTTTCTTTAAACTGGCCATGGTTGGTGCAGTCTGTCTCTGCTTTCCGCTGCCGGATGCAGAAGCAAGCATTGTCGTTTGCTCTCCAAGGCCAGGAATACGCAAATTCTGACCCACATATATAGTTGCCCTGCGACTTAAGCCATTTGCTGCGACCAACTCCTTAAGACTAACCCTGTGGCGCCGAGCAATCTTGCCCGCGGTATCACCACGTTGAACGCGGTAAAACTTTGACCTTTTCTGTCTCTTTTTAAACAGTGAAGAGGGTAAAGCAGATGATAAGCGTGCCATTTTACGAGCATGACCCGGTAAACGCAGCCTATAACCTTTAGGAATATATTTTTGGCCGGAAAATACCGGGGGTCGAAGAGCAGGATTAACTTTTTTGAGTTCATCGACATCAACATGAAAAAAATTGCAGATATTGGTGATCGGCGCATATCCCTGCATTTCAACCGTATGATAGACAACAGGCAGGTCAAGACGAACACTGCCAAAATACCGCCTATAATTTTTGGCAACGTGTCTGGCCGCTATAAATTCCGGGTAGAAATTACGCGAGGCAAACTTGAACCTTTTGCCCTTATACTCATCAAAAATCCGGGCATAACTTCCCTTCTGTTTTTTTGCACGGAGCATACCATTGGGGCCATGATTATAAGCGGTGAGTGCCAGGGGCCAACTGCCAAGGAGATCATAATTTTCCTTGAGAAATGTTGCTGCTGCATAACTGGCTGCAACAGGATCACGCCGCTCATCAACGACATAATCAACCTGCATGTAACGCCTTCCGGTTGAACGAATAAATTGCCAGATACCTGCAGCACCGAACTTAGAATACGCTTTGTAATTGTAGGAAGATTCAACATGGGGGAGATAAGCGAGATCTTCTGGAAGCCCCTTACTCCTAAAAATATCTTTGATGCGGTCAAGATACTTGCCGGAACGCTTAACACCAGCTAAAAATCGATCTTTCTGACCGGTTTGACAGCGGATATTCTCCCTGGCTTTTTTGAAATCACTACGCTTAGGATTAGGACCAAATTTAGAATAGATACGTCGTTCTAAACGACCTGAAGGAGCTTTGCCTTTGGCAAACTTATCAAGTATGGATCGGTATCGCTCCTTAACCCTCTTTATTCTCTTTCTGTTTATACGACTACTACCAGGCCCATGGGGCTCCAAGTCAATGACTTCATAAATAATCTTTAAATTTTCACTGTCATGGACAACCCCCTCAGTAGAGGGATATTTTGCGTAGATATTTTTCCAGAATTCCACGTTGGGCCGCATGGAGGCATGCACAGGAAAAGGATCCCTGCTTGTCACTGCCGACACGGGGTCGACAAAGCCAACAAGGGGAAAAAAGATCAAGAAGAAGAGGCAAGAAGAGCGATACATAGATTTACATCTTTCTTAGAAAAAGAGGTAATAAATCAGACTCACAGCAATCAGAGAGCCCACCCGAAAACTCTGGTTGTACACTATCAGTTCTACGGCAATGCGAGGGGAGAAAATTCCCGCATAATAAGGGAACTGATGGCGTATAGCACGTACTGGCGATGAGAGGATATTGCCCACTAATAACGCCAAAACTATTTCTCGATAGCTCATGGTGCCAGCATCAAGAAGAGCACCTGCAACCGCAAGACCAGCAGTAAACTCTGCAGCTAGGTGCAATACAATAATACCAAGGCTTTGCGGATGAAGCCAGGAAAGAATACTAATATGATCTGCCATAAAGCTTTCAAGCCATTCAAAATGACCGGCCTTATTGAGAAAAAAAATCACCGTATAGATTGGCACAGTAAAAAAAACTATTCTTTTCAGGCGCTTACGAAACATATTCCATGTTTTGGCAAGGGCTTCACGAACGGTTAGACGTTTCTCCTCAGCCATATCCACAGCTTCATATTTTTTCTTCTCAAGTAGAAAACGTCCTACTATCAAGACAATCAGTGTTCGTATAATTGCTGCGCCAAAAGTAATGGAGACATAAATAAGCGCTGCTCCTTTGATCAGGGGAGCCGTAATAAAGAACATGGTGGGAAGGTGAAGAAAATAGGTAGGCAGTGAGTTAAAAAGATTGGCACAAATCAGTTCTTTTTTGTTGATCTGCTTTTGGTCAAAGGCCTCAGCCAGCATACTATTAGCGGAAACCCCTGAAAAAAAAGCCATTGAGAAACTGGCGCCTGTCACATTGGAGAGATGTCCCAGTCGAATAAGCGGCCTTGAAAGACTCGAGATACGATGGGTCCAGTTTAAAGATTCAATAAAGTTTGCAAAGGCAAGTCCTAGTGAGACAAAAAAAAGCAATCTCATTAAGGGGAAAATTAATCCCTGCCACAACATTTCAACAACTTCCATCACAGTCCCAATATATTTAGAGCAAGCCTTCCTGGTCGCCGTTATAAATGGGCAATACCGATGTTAAGGATCCTTTCTTTTCACTTTCAGTGATCAGCTCAACCCCGGCCTGTTCAAGCAGGGTCAGGGCAACTCCTTTATGGTGTGTCACTGAACTCACAACAACTTTGTCTGGTTTGAGGGATAATAACCACTGACCGACCTTAAAACCTTTCTTTTTAGGGCTGTGGCAAAAAGGATTTTCCACATATTGCCTTGTAAGTTCACCGCTTTCTCCATTGATATTTTCGATCAGAAACCAGGGAGCAGAGCTTAAGTGTTCTGTAATGGTACCATTAAGGCCGGTTACCGGGGTCAAACAACGAATCTGGTCTCCCTGGCCAAAATGAGGTCGAACTCGGGCCATAACAACTCGAGGGAACATTCTGGGGATATCTTCTTCTAACCTGTCAGCCACCTGATCGGCCAGCTGGTGCGAAGGAGTTTGCAAAATAACATCCAGATCAACGATAAAACGACCTCCAGCTGTCCGTGTCAGGCATCGTTTCACCTGTCTAATTCTGGGGCATTTTTCCACTAAAGCAATAATAGCCTCCTCTGTCTCCCGATCTATAGATGCATCTAAAAGATCGCGCACGCTAGAGATAAGAAGTTGTACCCCTACTTTGAAAATAAATAAGGCCACCGCAGCTGCCGCCCAGCGATCCAAGGCAATCCCTAAATACGTTCCCAAGAGACCTATTAAAACCACTGTGGTAGAGAGGCTATCAGCTAGATAATCTCGGGCATCAGCTATGAGTGCCGGTGAGTGTAAACGCCTCCCCATCCGTAGCTGCCAAGCACCAAAAGCTAGCGAAACGAAAAGGCAAAACAAGGCAACGGGCATGGCCAGCGTTACATCAGGTAGCCGTTCTCCCCCAAAGATCGCCTGTCTGCCAATCTCGTATCCGGCCAAGATAATCACTATAGATGTCACTAAAGTAGCTACATTTTCAGCCTTATATAACCCATACGGAAAATTAGGATGTTTGCGCCCAGCCACCCACAGGCCTACATATGCTGCCCCAGAGGCCAAGACATCAGACCCTGAATGAATGGCATCGCCAATCAAGGCTGTACTGGAAGAAATCACCCCTACCCAGCCTTTGATCAATGCTAGGGCGATGTTGACCAGCATGGAAATGGCCGCCTGCCTCCGGGCAATTTCAAGCAGAGGTTGTGGAGTTTTTCTAACCATTATGGTCTGCCTTCGGGATCAATCATCTAGCACCCGCCACTTGTGAAAAACATCTTCTATTAAAACCTTCGCTATTACTTTACCAGATGAACTATCAAATTTTATACTTCGAAAGAAGCATATCAACCATTGAAGAAAGGGGAAGGGGCAAATTAAAAAAGGCCGCACTTTCTACAAAAAGTGCGGCCTCAAAAATACAGATTATGCGCAGTCATCACGGCATTAAATAAAAGCCAAGCGCCTTGTCAAAAGCTGGAGAATCTGACTCATCAAATTGGCAACCCACAAACCCCTGACCAACAACCCGTATGGCGGCCTTTCGTTTTATATATGTGTTGCTTTTATCATCTAAAGTAAATTCAACCAAAAGCTCGTCGCCCACCTGAAGATCGTGGGAACCTATTATTGTCAAAGCCAGCCCACTCAAGGACAAATCCGCCACCTTGCACTTCAAGTTGGGCTCAATCTGCATGTCTGCCGCCTTAACATCCTTATCAATCTTGACATATTTGGCATCGATATTTGTCGACTTTCGATATCTCTCCCGAAAATCCAGCGAAACTGAGAAGCTATTATTACAGCTACACTTCACCTTAAGCGAATGCTTCACACCTTTAAATTTATCAACCGATACAAGTTTAATGCTCTGGCAATGGGGGCATTTGATTGCTGCCAGATTTTTACTGTTAACCCTTATCCTTTTTGACATGACACCCTCGTAGCCACCCCTGTTATGAGAATACTAGTTTATCTTAATGCCGTGCAGCACCACCAGTGGACCCAACTCCCCCAGTAAGCTTCAGCTCTTCATTTCTGGTACAAAAACACAATAAAAATATATACATATAGGACTATAATTCCTGCCAGATTAACGCAACAACATTTAAGACCAGCTGGTGCAGGCTACCATCACGCCAAAAGTAACATATTGATTTAAAAAGAGATTACTCTAGCCGCCTTGACAAAAAAAAATTAAGGAGAATAATAAAATTTAAAGCACAGACCGGTATCTTTCAAAATCTAACCCCCTTCTCCCACTCAATGGCAAAAAAACAAGACGACTGCGATGGTCAGATTTTTCGAGATATATTGCAGCAAATTCACCTTGGCTTGGTGATTATCGACACCAAAAAACAGCGTGTCACCTATTACAACCAGCAGGCAGCAGAGATCTTTGATCTTATAAAACTTGAACCGGAGTATGACTCCTTTTATCCGGTTATCGGATCTTCAATCAGTGAGCTTCTTGGATCGGAAGGTTCACAACAGGTTAAAACAGTCAAAAAACATGGTGAACGATTCATAGGTTACACCTTAGATAATCCGGACTCTTCAAAGCACATCATCTCCATCCTTCTTCAGGACATTACCGACCAAAAAAGGATGGACTCCATTGCCGAAGCAGTAGTCACCATGAACAACGTGGGCTATATTTTTTCCGGAATACGTCATGAAATCGGCAACCCTCTTAACTCGATCAAAATGGCGCTCACTGTCTTGCAAAAAAATATTGACCGGTATTCTCCAGATGACATAGAGGTTTATTTTGTAAGGGTCTTTGAGGAGATTTCACGAATAGAACATCTGTTAAAGTCTTTTAAAAACTTTAACATGTATGAAAAACCGCAAACCGCTGTGATGGATTTATCAGACTTCATCATGCACAACACCCAGCTCATTACTGCCTATTCCAGCGTGAAAGATACTTTGATTGGGATCAGTGTTGATATTGAAAAGGGTTCGGAAATGGTTAAGGTTGATCGCCGTGCTCTTCAGCAGGTAACCATGAATATTTTGGCAAACGCCATGGATGCCATGGAGACCAATTCTGAAGCACGGCTTGTCATTTCAACCCGCTCTCATGGCCCCAGCACTTTACTGGAAATACAAGATAACGGGTGCGGTATCCCGGCAGCCTCCCTTCACGATGTTTTCAAGCCTTTTTACACAACCAAAGAAAAGGGAACCGGTCTTGGCTTAGCCCTTTCCAAAAAAATGCTGGCCCAAATGAGTTGCTCCATTGATTTAACCAGTACTGAAGGTGAAGGAACTGCTGTTACTATTACTATTCCAAAAGCACGCTCCTACGAGATAGAACAGCACCAGCAATCCTCCTAAAGATTGTTACCCCCCCCAATCGCCCATCATAAATTTGATCTGTTTCTTTCTCTTTCTTTTATTTTCATATAAATTCGAGTGATTTTAATGTATTCTGCAAGAGCGTGTCCTTGACAGTTTTTGGCATGTTTTTTAAGATTGAAATCAGTGGTTATTATTATTATTTTGCCTTTTAAAATCTTTCCAGCAAGGAGAAGTTAAGTGGGTATTCGAACACGTTTTTTAATTATCATGGGAGTTCTTAGTCTTTTGGCCCTCGCTGCATTGGGCTGGGCAAGTTATGAATTCAGCCGTCGAACCGCACTTAAAGAAGCTGGAAGTAAAGGCGAAATTATTTTCAACTACTTGCAATCACAACGCCACTTTTTCAGGAAAAACCAGACCCCTCTTATTTCTGAGCTTATTGAAAAAGATCGTTTTTATCCTAATTTGATGTCCGGTTTTGCCGCTACCAGTACAACGTTCGATTATTTCAATAACCGAATGCCTGGATTTATGATTAAATATGCAGCACCTAACCCACTTAATGAGTCCAACAAAGCCGATGATTTCGAAGTATCTCTCATTGAACGTTTTAAAGCCGATACCAGTTTAAAAGATACATCAGGCACCATTACTAAAAATGGTATCAACTTTTTCTACAGGGCAATCCCGTTAAAGGTCGATAACCCTAAATGTCTAGAGTGTCATTCTGACCCTGACTTTGCCCCCAAAGATCAGGTTGTCATTTACGGATCTGAAAGTGGCTACGGTTGGGAGATGGATGAAATTGTCTCGAGCTTGGTGGTCTACATCCCCATTTCTGAAGCTATTGCTCAAGCTAAGCAAACCGCGTTAATCCTTCTCGGCATTGGTGCTGGTTGTCTTATTTTCACCTTGTTTGTGATCAGTATCTTTCTTGAGCGAGGCGTAGTTCAACCCATTATCAGACTCAATAACCGCACTGAAGAAATCAGCCTTGGCAAAGGTCTTGACCAGGCTGTAATTATTAAGTCAAATGATGAAGTAGGCTCACTTTCCCGGGCAATTGACAGGCTGAGAATTAGTGTAGCCCGTATGCTTACAAGGCGTTAAAAATGAAAAAAATCTCTTTATATATTTTAGGGGCTGCAGTTTCCCTGTTCATGCTTTCGGTTTATGTTCAACCGGTTTGGTCAGCTGATTGCTTGGCCATCCGCAAACAAATTGAGCAGGAGCCAGATATACTCCAACGTAAAGAGCTTGCAAAGCAAGGTATTACTGATTGCCCCAATGACCCCATTATTAACTTCGAATACGCATATTCGATGGAGCGTTTTCGTAAATACAAACTCGCGCTGAAGCACTACCAAATTGCTGCCAAGCTTGCTCCCAAGTATGGAAAGAGCTATTTTGGCATGGGCGACATGTACATGAACCTCGATAGACCAGGCGATGCTGTTAAGGCATATCAGGCAGGGCTATCTTTGGAGCCCAATAACACGCGCGCTAAAATTTCAATAGAAGAGGCAAAAAAAGCTGCCAAGGAACAGGGCGGCGACGAAGATATTGCCGCATTCGAAAATCCCCTTGCAACCAAACCTCAGCCAAAGAAAGCCGTTCCTAAACCTCAGAAAACATCGCCATCTCCAACCGGCACACCGGCACCCTACGAACCAACCAAGGCTCTCATTCTTCAGGAACCTGAAGTAATGAAGCCCATAGTTGCCAGCCCTCTTAAATCCGAGCCTCTTCAAAGTATGAGTTTCGATAAAGCTGGGCATACTGATGTCACTGGTTCTCTTGATGATAATCAAATGGGTGCAGACTAATCAGTTAAACTGATTCGATAGTTACACAACAAAAAACCTGCTTGAATTGAATCAAGCAGGTTTTTTTTATTACACCCATGAAAAAAATCTTTTTAAAAGGCTTAACTTAAGAGTGAGCCAACCTCCTGTTTAAACTCTTCTTCCAGCCGGCTATCACCAATCTCTTTCAGTAAAAAATCCATGAGTTCACCAAAACGATCTTTTGAAGGAGAGCCACCTGCCACCCATTTATCAACACAGTCACGAACAACCATGTTGCCGACAGGGCCAATGGCGCGAGACATGGAATCCTCAAGCTTTCTAGCAATATCAGCAAAGGGACCCTCGCTCATTAATTTATCAACATCGATGACTTTTGCCTTCGGCTTTGGAGCAGCCTTTGCAGCTGCCTGCGGTGCTGCTTTTGCAGCTTTTTGAGGCTGAGCTGCAGCCGGTTTTGCCTGACTTTGTAATTGAGACAAATCTGGTTTTTCTGTAACCAAATCAACTGCAACCTTTAATTCGGCAATAAGCATTGAAGTTGTCATATTGACCAGGGGCATGCTGACCTCTGGTTCGCAAACAGTGACCAATGTTCCATGGTCATCAATTTTCTTCAGAAGTATCAGGTTGTCATCACTTCTTATTTCATAACTCATCACCCCAAGCTCAACGGTGGTTGGATTAGCAAAAAAACGCTTTAGAAAGACACCAACCCTTTCCATTGATGGAAGGCTCATGGCAGTGTCCTGGGGCATATCACAGGCTACAACACCAAATTTATCTGTAAAAACAAATGCTCCCAGCACACCTTTGAGCATCTTAATTTCTTGTAATAAGTCGTCCATTTACTTTCCCAATCTGAGATATTACCTGCCAGCATGGTGACAGGATCACGTTTCTAACTCTTAAATTATAGGGTTTACAAATTAACTCTCTGCACCATAGGTCGCATACTGTCAGCTATTGTTCCTGCTGAAGCGTCGTTCGAAAGCTCAAGGCCAAGAATAACGTGGGGACCAGCAACCACAAGAATCTTAGTCCCTGTTCTCTTGTTAATCACCAAACTCTTTGGAGCAGAGATGCCCAAGTCATCATTTAATTTTTCAGTCTCAGAAAGCAGAATTGTGATATATGGGCCAAACTCGCTTCCATTTTCATATTCAGCTAAAAGAAGTCCTTCTCTGTTTAAGATTGCCACACGCTTGACACCGTCCATGGTCGTTAAAGCCTCAAACATGGGAGCAACCTCGAGCGGCACTCCTGGCCCTTCTGGTTCCGACGCCAAAGAGGCTGGGTCAATCTCTTGGGCGACTCCCTCTGCTGTTTCTGCAGGTTGCGCCAAAGAGGCGGGATCTACCTCCTGAGCAACACCCTCTGCTTGAGCTTTGTCCTTTTTATCTTTATCTTCTTCGAGGCCTGCTCCGCCAGCTTCACGTTCTTTGCGCTCATCCTTCATGCGAGCTGATTCAATAAGAACAAAGCCAAGGGGAGCGTCAATCATTTTTTCTCGTTGCCGGCAAAGATGCTGGATCTCAATCTCAACAGGATCCCAGCAGGCAATCTCAAGAGCGGCTTCCTGCCCCTCCAGAGTTTCGGTAAAGGCGTGCATCAACTCTCCCTCAAGGAAGAATATGGTGCCAACATGCTCACCCGACGTAACATTTAGGGTGCATGTTTTCTTATCTAGGGAAAGAAGTTGCATAAATGAAGCTAATGAAACGCCTGTTATATGGCCTTTTTCGGCGGCTGCCAGGCCTTCATTTACCTTCTCAATGAGGACATCGAAATCAATGGGCTTTTCAATATATTGGAAGGCGCCCATACTATCGAGCCGTTCCTCAATTTCTGAGGAACCAAATGCAGTCATGACAATGACAGGGATATCTGCATGGCCAGCGCTTAAATGAGCAAGAAGCTCAAAGCCGTCCATATCAGGCATTTTGATGTCCGTAATGACCAGGCTCACCTCTTCCTTTTCCATAACAGCAACTGCCTCTTTACCGTTATGGGCAGTGGCGATGGAAAATGATTCACTGAACTCTTTGAGTCCATCCTCAAGGCTCAATAAAAAATTACTTTCATCATCGACAATTAATATTTTTTTCATTCTTTTTCCTAAAATACAGCTTTAAATCACTTATTATTTCGCACAGGTAGCTCTGATCTGCATGAGATCTGTATGCCCCTGGACCACTTTCCAGATACCATCCTGCATAAGGGTCATCATGCCTCCATCCATTGCTTCTTTTCGAATCTCGGCAACAGGCGAGTTAGCAGCAATTTTCAATTGGAGTGCATCATTATTAGCAAGAAGCTCATGGACAGCCAAACGTCCTTTATAACCTGAATGTTGGCATTTTGGACAGCCTTTACTGCGATAAAGATCAACGTTTAAATCATCTTGGGTAAGAGGGTGGACATTATGATCTCCGTAGAGCCCAAGAATAAGGTCCTTTTCCTCTTGGTCGGGCTGATATTTCTCCTTGCAGTGCACACAGAGACGACGCACCAAGCGTTGCGCTAACACGCCCAGCAGAGAATCGGCAAAATTAAAAGGATCAATACCCATGCCAAGCAAACGGGTAACTGTCTCAGGAGCCGAATTTGTATGCAAAGTTGAAAAGACCAAGTGACCAGTTAAGGCTGCTTCAACGACAATCTCTGCTGTTTCTTCATCACGTGTCTCACCAACCATAATCACATCAGGATCAGCACGGAGGAAGGCTCTTAACACCCTGGCAAAATCAAGATCAATTTTGGGTTGTACCTGGACCTGTCGGAGGCCATCCTGAACAATCTCCACAGGATCTTCGGCAGTCCACACTTTCCTTTGAGGCGTATTAATTTTAGCTAAGGCTGCATGGAGAGTCGTTGTCTTACCAGAACCTGTGGGCCCAACCACAAGGACCAAACCGTAGGGGATGGCCAGAATATCCATGAACTTTGAGTAGACCTGCTCAAGAAGCCCCATTTTCTCAAGGGGCATGGCACCACTTGCAGCAAGAAGTCGAAGAACAGCATCTTCATTACCGCCCACTGTGGGCAACGTTGCCACCCTGAGCTCAATGATCTTTCCTTGCCTGGTTTTAAATTTTATCTTGCCATCCTGAGGCATTCTGCGCTCAGAGATGTCCAATTTTGAAATAATTTTAATACGAGCCACAAGAGGACGTTTGAATTGGGCAGGGACGGTTTTATAATGTAAACACTCACCATCTACCCGGAAACGGATAAGAACACCGCGTTTTCCAGGCTTGGCCTCAATATGGATATCTGAGGCATCTTTTATATAAGCATCCTCAATAATTTTGTTGACCATCTGGACGACCACACCATCGGCAACTGCGCCAGTATCCTCAACTGCATCCTCTTCCTCTTCAATATCATCGACAAGTTCCAGCTGCTCGAAGAGATCATCATCGCCTTCAATATCGGCCGCTTTTTCTTCGAGGCCGTAATAAACATCGATAATCTTGTCTATATCATCCTTCAGGGCCACCGCAAGCTCAATGTCAGTGACATTAAGTGACATTTTTACATTATCGGCTCGCACACTATCGGTGGGATTGTCTATGGCGAGGAGAAGGTTATGGTCTTCATCATAGAGGGGAACACATTTATTGGTACGAAAAAACTTTTCACTGATCCCCTTTACGCTACTAGGCTGAGGCCCGACACTCCCCTCAACATATTCCACAAAAGGGCAATTATAATAATCACTTAACGACTTTCCAAGCTCGCTCTTTTCAACACTAAAGCTTTCAATGAGAACCGACTCGATAGATTTATTCTGCTGTTGCGCAGTTTGGCGAGCCTGTTCAAGATCACTGGCGACAAGATAGCCGCCACCAATAAGACGAAAAAAACGGCCGGATTTTTCAGCATTTTGCTTGATATGCTCCAGACGTTTTCCAGCATCACGAAAGGTGGCATCAAGCGAGCATACTGCCTCAAGGGCTCGCATGGCCTCCTTCATATTGCCATTTTGCTCTTGGGTGACAGCCAGGCGGTCAAGAATATCCAAGCGATCCTTGTCTTCAAGACCAACATCGCTTAAGGCTTTCTCAAAATAGTCAACAGCCTCGTAGGGTTTCTCGAGGCGACTATAACATTGCCCTATTCGGAAACTAATAAGTCCAGGCTGAATAGAGGACTCGAAAAGTTTATGAAGCTCATCAATGGCTTCTTGAAAAAAACCGGCCTCAACGAGGCCGTCGCAATTTTCAAGACGACCCGCATCGTCTGAACTGCTTGCAGAAGCTACTTCTTTTTTATGGACCTCGTCAGGCCCTCGAGCAGAATCCAGGCGTTCTTTGATCTGGCTATAAAGCTTTGAATGCTTTTCTGCATCCAACTTTGACAAAAGCTCCTCATAAATGCCACAGGCCTCACTATCAAGGCCATGTGTTTTATAGAGTTCAGCTTCTGCAAGCCGATCTTCAAAATAATGCTTAGATTCCGACATGGATTTATGGGGTAAAAAGCTGGAAACTGCTCCAAAACACATCGCAAACGGATGTGCACTTTTGATATTCGCGCAACTTTAACTACAGCCTGCTGACATCCACCACAGGAATAGGATCACCAAAATCTGAAATAATCGTTCCACAGACGAGATCTCCCTCGCTATTAGAGCCAGGTGTCCACTC
>SWCD01023772.1_pt3 | contig 14181 bp, 13 predicted proteins | sample 4693011 | NCBI WGS metagenome assembly SWCD01 (sample SAMN10267278, study PRJNA491770) | bioreactor metagenome | isolation source: DHS bioreactor inoculated with marine | place: Japan: Omine Ridge, Nankai Trough | reverse complement strand
GGGTGAAGCCCTGCGCCAGTACGGCTGCATTCATGGCGCCGGCGCTGGTCCCGGTGATCGCTTTCACACTGAGGCGGCCGTCTTCCAGCAGCTTGTCGAGCACGCCCCAGGTGAACGCACCATGTGCGCCGCCGCCCTGAAGGGCCAATGCGATTGGCTTGGGTTCGGCCATTGTCAGGCTGCCGACCCTGTGCTGCGGGCTGGGTCAACTGATGGTGCATTCTTGCCGTTGAGCATGCGTTGATCTCCAGTGTTGCGCGAGAACACAGTATTGCGTTGCAACATGGCAATGCTTTGGCGGTTGGCCAAGTGACATTTGTGTCATCGCAGGTTGACAGCAAGGGCGGCTGGGCGGCATCAAGCACCAACAGCAGACTCAACCCCGGAAACAGATGGAGCGTCCATGTTCTACGGTACGGCAGAAAACAACCACGGCTACGAGTATGATCCATTCAAGGCCCTGGTCGCACCGCGCCCGATTGGCTGGATATCCTCGATCTCGTCCAGTGGTGTCGTGAATCTCGCGCCCTACAGCTTCTTCAATGCCATGTCGGACAATCCGCATTATGTGGTGTTTGGATCGGCGGGCCGGAAAGACTCCATCACCAACATTATTGAGACGGGTGAATTCGTCTGCAACATGGCGACCTGGGAGTTGCGCGAACAGATGAACCAGTCCTCTGCACCGGTGTCGCCCGGCGTTGACGAATTTGAACTTGCCGGGCTTGAAAAAGCGGCCAGTGTGCTGGTGAAACCGCCACGGGTTGCTGCAAGCCCGGTCGGACTTGAATGCAAATATGTAAAGACCGTCGACCTGCCCGGACATGACAATGCAGCCGGTGGATATGCCATTGTGGTCGGACAGGTAATAGGTGTGTATATTGACGACAGGTTTGTCGAGGACGGACGCGTGAACACGGCGGCCATGCAGCCGATCATGCGCATGGGATATTCGGAATACGCGGTTGTAAAAGAAGCATTCCGGATGCGTCGGCCGGGTCAATAGTCAGTTCCTTTGGTATAAGGACGCTGGCAAAACCACGCTTCCTGACAGGATTGACCGGGTAGATTTGGGTATGGCGCGCAGGTTTGAATTCCTCAAAATCTGAACCGCCCCAGGGGATTTCAGCATGTCTGGAGTAGTCAGCGATGTATCAGGCTTCGTTCTCAATTGGCTGAACAAGCTTGGCATTACCTCCACCTATACCGGCCTGCAATGGGCGTTGATCCAGTTGTCGGTCATTTTCGTGGCGTTTGCCGTCGCCCTGATGCTGGATCGCTGGTTGTCGCCGCGTCTTGAAGCCTATGTCCGCAACATCAAGGGTCAGCCACAACTGCTTCGTGCGCTGGCAATCATCCTGCGCCGGATGCGCTGGATATTCCTCACCGCTTTGCTGTGGGTTTCAGTGGAGGCAATGCAGTCGCTGACCTGGATTTCGCGCAGCTACCTTGTTGGCATTGCGGCCAAGCTGTGTACCGCCTGGGTCATCATCTCAATCGTTTCCCGGTTGATCCGCAACCGGTCCATGGCCAAAACCATTGCCATGATTGCATGGACTGTGGCTGCGCTGTCGATCCTCAACCTGCTGCCACAGACGATCATTGCGCTGGATAGCGTCGGGCTGCATATGCACAATATCAGGCTGACGCCACTGCTGGTGATCAAAACGGTGTTTACCGTGTCGGTGCTGGTCTGGCTGGCACTACTGATCGGTCGATTTGCCGATAACCGGATCAATAACAGCGAGGACCTGAACCCGTCGCTTCAGGTGTTGCTGGGCAAACTGATAAAAGCCGTCCTGATGGTCGTTGCCATTGTGGCGGCGTCGAGTCTGGTCGGCATCGATCTGACAGCGTTGGCCGTATTCTCCGGTGCCATTGGTCTTGGCATCGGTTTTGGTTTGCAGAAAGTCGTGTCAAACCTGATTTCAGGAATCATTCTGCTGGTTGATAAATCCATCAAGCCGGGCGACGTGATTTCGGTCGGTGACACCTATGGCAAGATCAATGAGCTTGCTGCGCGTTATGCCTCGGTGATTTCGCGCGATGGTCGTGAATATCTCATACCGAACGAGGACCTGATCACCTCGCAGGTGATAAACTGGTCGTATTCATCAGACCTCGTGCGCATCGATCTGGATTTCGGGGTGAGTTACGAGGCGAGCCCTCACAAGGTGCGGGAACTGTCCAAGGCTGTGGCGGCGACACACAAGCGAATCCAGGCGGTGCCGCCACCGGTTTGTCACATCACCGAATTTGGCGACAGTTCGATCAACTACAAATTGCGTTTCTGGATCAGGGACCCGGGACAGGGGACAGTCAATGTTCGCGGTGACGTCTTCCTGCTGTTGTGGGACGGTCTTATGGAGGCCGGGATCGACATTCCATACCCGCATCGCGACATTGCCATGCGCGGCCCGGTGAAGGTTGAGATCTCCAATCCGCAGGCAAAGCCTAAGCGTCAATCCCGCACCAGGCGGGTCAAGGCAGACAATCCTGAGGCTGACTAGGTCTCGACAATCTGCATTGTCAGCCAACCCCGTACGCTTTGGCGCGCTCCAGCAGTTTGCGTGACCTGTTGAGATGCGGAATGTCATACATTTTGCCATCAATTGCCACCACTCCGGCATCATCTGCATCTGCAAAAGCCGTCATGATGCGGCGGGCTTCTGCAACCTGGTCGGTTGACGGTGTGAAGACCCGGTTGATGACCTCAACCTGTGCAGGGTGAATGGCCATCTTGCAGGTAAAGCCGTCTCGAACAGCTTCCATGCAATCGACTTCGAAGCCGGCCTGGTTGCGAAAATCCACATAGACAGTGTCGACCGGTTCGGTGCCCGCAGCGCGCGCGCCGAACAGGCACAGGGAACGCGCATGCCGAAAGGGTTCGGTCAGCAGACCGTCAGCAGCCCTGTTGGCCTGTGCGCCCAGTTCATTCGACAGATCTTCCGCGCCCCAGGCGATGCCTTTCAGGTTGGCGTTGAGGTTCGCATACGTCCCAAGGCCAAACAGGGCCTTGGCGGTTTCGGTGGCAATCGCGATGACAGGCATGTGCGCGCCTGCCATGGCTGCCAGCTTTTCCACACATGCGCCGGTTTCAGTCTTGGGCTGGATGAACCCGTCCGGTCCGGCCGGTAACACCGCGGCAACGTCGTCGGACATCAGGCCTGTGTCGAGCGCATTGACCCGTACATATAGCAGCGGGCCGGTGCGCGGGCGTTGCAGGGTTGCTGCGGCAAGTGCACGTGCAGCGGGCTTGTTGCGCGGTGCCACCGAATCTTCCAGGTCGAGGATCACTACATCCGCGCCCGACCCTATCGCCTTGTCGATCTTGCGTTCACTATCAGCCGGTACAAACAACAGTGAGCGCATCATACTTCTCCAGCATCAGTTGGTTTCTTGCGCATGAAAGTCTGCCGAACGCATTCGGCGACAAGCGTGCCGTCCTGCTTGAAAGCCTCATGTTTGAACTCGACGATGCCGGCGTCCGGGCGTGATTTGCTCTCGCGCCGTGAAATCACGGTGGTTTTCACCTGAATGGTGTCGCCATGAAACACCGGCGCCGGAAATCTGACGTCCGTTATGCCGAGTTGTGCCACCAGTGTGCCGAGGGTGAGCTCCTGGACGGAAATGCCGATCACCAGCGCCAGCGTGAACATGGAATTGACCAATGGCTGGCCCCATTCGCTTCTGGCGGCAAAGTCATGATCAATGTGCAGTGGTTGCGGATTCATTGTCATGTTGGAAAACAGCATGTTGTCAGCTTCCGTGACTGTACGGCGCACTTCGTGCGTCAGTTGAAAGCCCTCTTCCAGTTCGTCAAACCATTTGCCTGCCATGTCACATCTACCATTTGCTGCTTGCTTTTTTCTGATGTCCCCACAGCTAACCGAGGCAAGCCGCGCGGGCAATCCATAAAACCGGGACGCAACCGTGCGTGCATTGCGTTGATGCAATCCCAGGTTGCAGATGATTCTATGGCGACGCGCGCCGCGAGTCTGTGTTTGGCCAAAGACCAAGGCAGCCGTGATTCACAGACAGATTCATGTCGTGGGTCTAAGTAATTGATATAATGCGCAAAAATACAAACCTAAAGCAATGATTGAGCGTATTAACCTATCGTTAACCGGGTGCGCGCAGGACTCGCATTACGGGAACGGCTTAGCTGAACGCTAGGGAGATGGAATATGAAACGGCATTGCGAACTGACACGTTGCATGGTTGTGGATGATAATAGTGAATGGCGCGGTCGCGCACACGGTTATCTCGCACGGCATGGTTTCGATATTGTGCAGGCAGAAACCGAAGATGCAGCATTTGCCCAATGCATTTCGGCAATGCCGGATGTGATTCTGGTCGGCACGCGCCGGGCAGCTGCATTTATACGCCAGTTGCGCAAGCACAGTTCGCGCAGTGATGCCATTGTGATCATGTGCCCGGATGCAGATGATATCGGTTCCGTTGGTGATGCCATCTGGAACGGCGCATCGGACTACCTGGTGAAACCGTACAACCGGAAAATCTTCGACGCCAAGCTGCGTCAAACGGGCATACTGTAAAATCAATGTAATCGTGGTCTGCCAGCATTGAGTTGTGCATTACCCTGTCAGCGGGACCTTTGCTGCCAGTCTGATATCAGGACCAGATCCCGTGATTGCTGGAATACGACACATATGGCCGCTGCTGGTGGCAATCCTGCTGATGGCGATCGGCAACAGTCTGCAAGGCTCGCTGGTTGGTGTGCAGGCGGCGTTAGCGAATTTTTCGACAACAACCACAGGTTTTATCGCGTCCGGCTTTTCGCTGGGGTTGTTCTTATCGGCCCTGATTACGCCAAATGCAGTGCGTGCGGTCGGCCATATCAGGGTGTTCGCCGGTTATGCTTCCGTGCTGTCCACGGCAGTCCTTCTGATACCCCTGTTTGTCAATCCGGTGTGGTGGTTCCTCATGCGGCTGCTGATAGGCATGTGCGCCGCAGGGCTGGCGATCGTCATCGAAACCTGGCTGAACGAAGGGTCGAGCAACAAGGACCGCGGCAAGGTACTGTCTCTCTACATGCTGCTGTTTTATTCCGGCGCGGGGATCGGGTCTCTGGCACTGATGATTGACGATCCGACCGGATTCACCCGGTTTATCGTGGTTTCCGCCGTGATGTCCCTGTCGCTTGTACCCATCGTGCTGACCAAGGTCGCGGCACCGGTTCAAGGAACGCCGCGCTTCATTTCAATCTCCGAGATCTATGCGGCTTCACCGCTGGCTGTCGTGGCTGCGGTTGCAAACGGTCTTGGCCAGTCGGCGTTCTTCAACCTTGGGGCGGTATTCGGGGTAATGAACGGCATGTCGCTGTCCTATGTTTCCCTGATGATGGCTGTCGCCCCGTTTGCAGTCATCTTGTCCCAGTTGCCGGTAGGCTGGCTGTCGGACAGGTATGACAGGCGCGTGATGATAGCTGCGCTGTCTTTACTGTCTGCGATCGTGGCCGGGGCAGTGATGCTTGTGCCGGTCAGCCAGGCGTTTCTGCTGATCGGGCTGGTGGCATTGTTTGGCGGCATCTCGATGCCGCTTTATTCGCTGGCCATCGCACATGCAAACGATCAGTTGAGCAAGGACCAGATGCTGGCGGCAGGATCAAAACTGATACTGCTGTATGGAATGGGTGCCATTGCGGGGCCGACCATAGCAGGTGGGTTCATGCAGCAATTCGGTGCCAGCGGGCTAATGTTTTATATGGTTTGCATCTTCGGTGTGCTGGCCGCTTACGCGTTCTACCGCATGACCATGTCCGGTGTATTGTCGCCTGACGAAACCGGCGACCTGGTTCTTGTTACGCCCATGGCAACTGCAGTGACGGCGGAAGCTGTAGCGGAAGAAATGGAAGAAACTGCCGGTGACACGTCGTCAACCGATGAGGATCACTGAAGGCGGATTGCGATTGAAATTTATGGTGAACCAAACGTTAAGACTTCCTGCGTTATTGTCCGAGACAGGCAATGTAGCCGATCCCGAAAGATGCTTTTGTGATTTTCGTGGACTGGCAACCGGATGGTAAATGGAACCCTATATGTCCGAACAGATCACCATGCAAACACGACAGCGCCTGGATGTGTCAGTTTTTGAGACTGTAATGCAGTCCGGCAATGTCGCGGCCAGGATGGCATTGACCCGGCAACTATGCGACTTGCTGAACGCACCCGGTTCGGACAGCGAAGAATGCCGCGAGGCCACTCCTGTGATTGCCAAACTGGCTTGTGATGTTGACAGCAATATTCGCGGCTTGATCGCAGACAAACTGATTGCGACACAGGGGCTGTCGGCCGATCTGATCTTTGCCATTGTCGCTGATGAAGATGACATTGCCATCCCGTTTGTGGCACTCAACCCGTCGATTGACGACACGATCATGCAAGCCATTCTTGCCGTAGGTAATCTGGAACGCTGCAAGGCTGTTGCAGAGCGTCGTGATGTCGGGCCGGGCGCTGTGCGTAAAATCATCATGGATGGCAGTGAAGACATCGTCCTGGCACTGCTCGGTAACGAGAATGTACGGCTGGGGCCAGGGTACTGCCGCAAGATCTATAACCGCTTTCACAGTTCGCCCAAGGTTTGCGCAATCCTGATGGATATGCCGAATCTGCCCGGTGAGATCGCATTGGTTCACAATCAGCGCTCTGCAGAAAGCATGCGCAAGGCTGCCCAATATCAAGGCTGGGTCGCTGACTTCCGCAGTGATGACTGCATTTCTGACGAGGAAGAGGTCAATGCGGTGCGCATCCTGCGTGGTGTTGATACCAGGCAACTTCAGCCAACCGTAGCGCTGATGTCGCAACGTGGCATGCTTACCACGTCATTGCTGTTGCGTTCGGGTATGACCGGCGACCTGCCGTTTTTTGAACACGCGCTCGCCTATCTGGCCAATGTGTCATTGCGCAAGGTGCGCCGGGCGACCGGAACCATGTCTGAGCGTACCGTCAGGACCTTGCTGCGCCGGGCCGGTATCCCGGATGATGCCCATGTGATCATCCGTGCAATTTGTCAGGTTTCGGCGGCCACAGGTGCGACAGGTAAACGCGCTGATTCGGATGCATTTGGCCGCGCCCTCGTCGAAGTTATCATGACCCGCCACGCTGCCGATGATGAACACGAGCGTTCGCGGATTATCGGCATTCTGAGCCAACTGACACAGGGGCCCACCCGCACTTTGGTGTCACGCCTGTCCGAAGGCATGTCGAGGGTGGCTTAAGCCCGTTCTGCAATCTGCATCGTTCCCTTTATGTTGACCGTTAAATCCTGTCTGATGGTTTGCGAAGTGCGCATCCGGAGGAAGGCAGTTTGCTCGATGCTTGATCGCGTTATCATCGCCCTTGTGAATGCCTGGATTTACCTGGGGTATTTTCGCGTTGTCTGCCTGCACATCCGCGTGACCGGCGAATGGCCGAATCCGGGCTGTCCTCGCCGGTTGAACGACAAGTTCCTCTGGCGCAAGGTGTTTGACCGGAACCCCGCATTTGTGACGTTAAGTGACAAGCTTGAGAGCCAGGTTTATGCACGGCAAAGATGTCCTGAAATCCGCGTGCCGCGCACTTTGTGGGTCGGTAACAGTGCGTCCGACATTCCACCTGAAATTCTGACCGGAGATGTCGTTGTGAAAGCAACCCATGGGTCGGGTTACGTGTTTCCGATCTTCGCTGGTAATTTTGATCGTGCTGAGCTGGATGCCAGGACACAGGCGTGGATGCGGCAGACTTTTGGACGGCGGCATGGGGAATGGGGTTATCTCGGTTTGAAGCCGCGTCTGTTTGTCGAGGAGATGCTTCTTGACGGGGAGCCGGGATACCTGACAACCGAGGCCAAACTCTATGTGTATTGCGGTCAGATCGGGATGATTGTCATGATCTACGACCGTCTGCAACAAAGCTCGGCAGCTGTTCTTCACGGAGACTGGACGCCCAGTATCGACACCAATATGATCGGTGCCAGTGTGGCTTCACGCCCGCCACCGCATAACCGAACTCAGATTGAAGATCTGGCACTGCGGTTATGTGAAGGATTCGATCATATGAGGTGTGATCTGTACCTGGTTGGCGACGAGGTGTTTTTCGGCGAATACACCGTTTACAATCAGGGCGGGTATGTGTTGCTTCAACATGACCACAAGCTGGTCAACGCACAAGCCGAAGCATGGGACATTCGCCGATCATGGTTTTTCTCCACAGCCCAATCGGGTTGGCGCCGTATTTACGCTGCGAGCCTGTTGAGGCGGTTGCAAGACATCCATAGAGACGGGCAACGCGCGGCCTGACTGGTTGCTGTCAACCACCGCAGCAACTCATACCAAATGAGTCAATAATTGTTTCCTTTGCTATCACCCGATCAAGGATTATGCAAAAACGCCGGGCTCAACAGAACCCGGCGCTTCGATACTCAGTTCCGGCAACTGGCCGGCTACGCAACTCACAATGTAGACACTACGCAGTTGTGCTTAATACTGTCTAAACAGACACATACCAGAAAGTTAATTGGGTTGTGTCAAAACTGGAATTGCTCGTTCAACACGCGCTCTGCCAGCGAATGACCGTCATCGAACAACAGCCGTGCCGATCTGGTTTCATCCTCACTGACAACAACCCTTACGATGTCGCGAAATTCCCTCTGATCAGCAACTGCTGATACCGGGCGTTTGCCCGGCTCGAGCACTTCGATATCCAGTTCGGCCTCGTGCGACAGTATGGCTCCGCGCCATCTGCGGGGCCGGAACGGGCTGATTGGCGTCAGAGCCAGCAGCGGTGAGTTTATGGGTAATATGGGCCCGTGCGCCGACAGGTTGTAGGCCGTGGAACCCGCCGGTGTGGCAACTATAATGCCATCGCACACCAGCTCATCAAGCCGTATCTTGCCATCGATGGAGATGCGCAGCTTGGCGGCCTGATGCTGCTGGCGCAACATGGATACTTCGTTGAAGGCAAGGGCGGAGTGGGTTGTGCCGGTGGTGTCGGTTACGGTCATTTTCAGCGGATGGATAACGGTTTCCGTAGCTGCTGAAATACGGTCAGTCAGTTTTTCAATGTTGAAATCATTCATCAAAAAGCCGACCGAGCCCCGGTTCATGCCAAAAATGGCCTGACCGGACTCCAGCACTGTATGGACCGTTTCCAGCATCAGGCCATCGCCGCCAAGTGCCACGATGACGTCTGTATCTTCGCGTGGTGTCTGACCAAACAGATGCTTCAGTTTCTGGGCAGCCTTGATGGCTTCCGGTGCCTGGGATGATACGAAATGAAGTTTCATTATGCCGATGGCTCACAAGTCGGAGAAGTCTTTCCCCTGTTATGAAGCGAACCAACGCAATGTCAAATACCGTGTGTACCTGGAGCGGGCCCGAAATTCGTCCTGATCTAGGGTCCGGACCCTAGGCGAATGCCGCTGCTATGCCGACAAGAAGTGTGAATAAGGTCAAAGTCTGGGCCAGCAATTTCAGGCCGGACCGTAAATCTGGTGTGGTCAGGTGTTCGATACCGTCGCCAGCCCAGTTTCGCTCCACCTGGTTGTCACCGTACTGGCGCGGTCCTCCCAGGCGAATGTCCAGTGCGCCGGCCATGGCACATTCCGGCCAGGCTGATGTCAGATTGCGGAGTTTGCCGGCGTCGTGCCAGATTGTCTCCAGTGCGCGGGCTCCGCCGGATGGTGATGTCATGCTGGCAGCGCCTGCGAACAGCAAGCCAGCCAGACGGGCCGGCAGGTAATTGGCTGCGGTGTCCAACAGGCTGGCGAACAGGCGGGCCTTTTGATCATGTGCCAGGCGTCGATGTGCTGCCGACAAAGCCGAGATGGCTATAATACCCGGCAACCCGAACAGGGCGAGCCAGACGGCAGGGGTGACGATTGCTGTTGCGGTATTACTGGCAACCGCTTCAAGACAACCGCGAATGATCGAGCTGTGATCAAGTCGTGACAAGTCGTGATTGACAAGTTGGCCGAGTTCCTTCTGTGCCGTAGCCAGGTCCTTGTCCAGTGCGTCGGCAACGGCACGCGCGCGCAGTCTCAGTGCATATTGTGCAAGGAACGGAGTGGCCAGAACACCTTCCCAGCACCAGGCATAAGGCAATGTCCGAATGGCCGTAGTGGCGACGATTGCAAGTATCAGTGTTACCCCTACACTGAGCAGGCAGAAGCTGGCTCCCATGACGGCGCGCCGCACTGCAGTGGACTCCGGGTCCGGTACCAGGGCGGTGAAAACGCCGTTGAGCATGTACAGCCCGTTTGAAGGATGGCCAAGCAAGCGGCGAACGGGGCTCGGGTACCCGAGTAACCGTTCAAGTGCCAATGCCACGAATGCGACAGTCAGGGTTGCAGAAATTTCCAGCAATTGCGAACGTCACCAGATGATGGTTGAGCAGAGAAGTTGGAATCTCTTTTAGCAATCACGCAGGCCCAGCACCAGCCACGCGTTGACAGTTGACAGTGGATGGGTTTCATCTCAGTTGGGGGCCTGACCCTGAATCACCAGAGGTTGATTTTCGTTTTGACTGAACCACTTCGGGTCGTACTGACCACCGGCAACTACAACTATATCAAGGACGGCGTGTCATTGACGCTCAACCGGCTGGTGGGCTGGCTGGAAAGTCACGGCGTTGAAGTGCTGATCATTGCGCCGGTGGCTGACAAGCCTGCCCTGGAGCACCAGGGCAGGCTGCTGCCTGTCCCGTCGATCGCCATTCCGACCCGCAACGAGTATCGCCTCGGCGGCCGGTTGACGCGGCATCTGAAAAACGAAATCGCACGGTTCAAGCCGGATCTGTTCCATATCGCCGTCCCCGATATTACCGGTCACTGCGCATTGCGGCTGGCCGAGAAAATGGGCGTGCCCGCGGTGTCGTCTTTCCACACCCGGTTTGACGGTTATCTGCAATACTATCGGCTTGGCTTTCTTGAACCGAGGGTCCGCAGACATTTGCGGGATTTCTACGCGCGTTGTGAACATCTCTACGTTCCGTCCGTCTCCATGATGGATGAACTGGCAGGCCATGGTATTGCCGAGAATATGCGATTGTGGACGCGCGGTGTGGATCATGAGCGGTTCAGTCCGAACCGGCGGTCATTGCAATGGCGCCGCGCGCACGGCATCGGAGATGATGAACTGGTGATCGCTTATGCCGGCCGCTTGGTAGCGGAAAAAAACATGGGCGTTATGGCGCGTGTGTTCGCCGGATTGAAGGCCAGCGGTGTTGCACATCGCACCATGTTGCTGGGTGACGGACCCGAGGCCGGCTGGATGCGCAAGGCGCTGCCGGACACGGTTTTTGCAGGATTTCTGCATGGTGATGATCTGGCAACGGGGTATGCATCGTCCGATATCTTCTTCTTTCCTTCCATTACTGAAACGTTCGGCAATGTGACGCTTGAAGCCATGGCAAGCGGATTGCCGTCGGTTACCGCAGATGCCACCGGTTCACGGTCTCTGGTGCGCGAAGGTGTAACCGGTTTCCTGGTGCCGGTTGAGCGTGAAGAGCAGATGATCGAGCGGCTGGTGCAATTGCTGAAGAATAGCGAGATGCGCAAGAATTTTGGTATTCGCGCCCGGGAACTGGCCATTGTCGAACATGAGTGGGACGGTATATTCGCCGGGCTGCTGTCTGACTACCAGGATGCAATTGCCGGTTTTGCCATGAAGAAAAGGTAGGGTCCTGACGCTAGAGCATCATCCGATCAGATGGAATCATCTGATCGGATAAAGATGCTCGTTTCCATAGTGTTAGAGCAATTTTATCCATCCGTATGGATGGATATTGCTCTAGGTATAGGCGTCTATCCACCCCAGCCCGGCTTCGGTGCGGGCCTTCGGGCGATACTCGCAACCAATCCACAGTTCGGGGTGAATTGTCCGGCAGGCAGCCATGATTTGCGCCAGAGGCAGATTTCCCAGGTCAGGTTCGTGACGATCGGGCACGCCGGCTATCTGCAGATGGGCAGTCTGATCGCGGCACCGATCCAGCCAGGTTGGCACATCGCCGTGGATCTTCTGGCAGTGGTAGATGTCAAACTGGAGTTTCAGCAAACCGGGTTGACCCGTGTTCACTGCAGACAGAATATCCAGAGCCATACCGAAATCGTTCAGGAAATACCCGGGAATATCGACGGGATTGATCGGCTCAATCAGAAGCTGAATGCCGTTGTCGGCACAAGTGCGGGCCGCAAACAGCAGATTTTCCGTATAGATTTCCCGCTGCCGCGTTTCAGCGAGGGTGCTGTCGCGCAACCCGGCCATGCAGTGCAGCCGGGGCACATGCAGAACCTCGGCATAGGTGATCGCATTTGCGAGACCGGCTCTGAATTCATCTTCGCGGCCGGGCAGGGATGCAATGCCTCGTTCACCGGCCTCCCAGTCACCCGGAGGCAGATTGAACAGGACCTGTTCAAGTCCATTATCCTGCAGCTTTGAAGCCAGCAATTCCGGTGCCCATTCATAGGGAAACAGGTATTCAATGGCAGAAAAGCCTGCTCTTGAAGCTGCCTCAAACCGCTCGGGAAACGCGACCTCGGTGAACATCATCGACAAATTTGCTGCAAACTTCATGGACTTGATAATCCCAGCTTGTCGCGCAGTCGAGCCAGTTCAGCTGTGAAAGGCGCGAGTTGGTTTTTATAGGTCTTCCAGCGGCCGACCGACTTTGGAGAGATAGGCTGGCGCACCTGAAACATGCTTGCCGTGCGAATTTCGCGCTTCACTTCATTGGGATACAGGCAGCTTTCTTCAAATTCCAGCCCGGTGAAATCCAGCAACTTGCGGATATGCGGCTCCGGATCCTGGACCATGGCGTCATAGTCCAGGTCGAACATGTCGAAATTGCAGGTCTCCATCCAGTAGCGCGCAATGTCTTCATGCAGGGCATACCTGTGTGCAATTGCGCGCAGATCAAGTGAGAACCGGACAGCGGTTGAGAAGTTCTGCTCGAAGTTGGACATGGCACAGTCCTGCGGCGTGCGGTGGCAATAGATGAATTTGGCACCTGGCAGCAAGAACCGGATAAGGCCGGCGTAATCGATGTTTCCCGGAAGCTTGTCAGTTGCGAAGCTGGCGTCGCCGGCATGCCTGAACATTTCCTCGTGCAGTTTCTTGCCGACCGAGGCTGCCCAGTCGCGCGGCAGGTCCGGTATCTTGTTCAGGTCATGACGCAGGCTTTCGACAATCGACATCATGTCATCGCGCTCGCCGCCGGCATAGACGCTTGAGTGAGCCGCCAGTATCTGTTCAGTCAGTGTCGTGCCGGACCGCATCATGCCGACGATAAAGACGCAGCCTTAACCCGGGTGACCTTCATGGCCTCGTTTGTTGAAGAAGGCCGGTGTAAAGACCCGCCTGTTGCTGGCATTGAGGCGCTCGGCAGGGGCAGTGTTGTAGGGGTATTCCTGTGCGCGAATGGCTTTGGCCGCTGCCAGTGCCTTGAAGGCGTTTTCCGGCTGGCCGTTTCTCGATAACAACCGGTACAACGCTAACCCTGCATAGTACCGATGTGATGTGGAGCCGGCTTCAGTGTTGCCAAGTTCCTTGAGAAGAACCGGTTCCGCCGTCATGGGCAGGCGATTGATGACCGACAGCCTGTACATGGCATCAGTCGAGTTTGGGCGCAGCTCAACCACCTTGTTGAACCATGTCCCCGCGGCATCGAAGTCACCGTCCTGGATGGCAAGTGTGCCCGACAGCATCGCGCCGGAATGACGCGATGACTTATGGCGCAGTAGCAGTTTCGCGACTTGCCGGGCGCGTTCATGCAAGGCGCCTGCCTGATAACAGTCCGCCAGCAATTCGAGCTGGGTTATGCAGGCCGGATCGTCGTGATCAAAAGTGGCCAGAACATCGTCCATGTCCAGCGTTTCCTCCATCAGCCTGATGTGGCGGGCAACCTGGCTGGGCCTTGCATGGCTGTTCAGCGCGCGTAAAAACTCCATGTGTCCGGCAAGATAGTCGCGGTGTGTCTGCACCACGGACGATAGCAGGGGCAGCGCGCGGTGCGGCTGTTCAAGCTGCAGCAAGGCCTGGGCCAGAACAGTCTGCACCTCTGCGTCAGCGGGCAGTTTTTGTGCGGCCAGTTCAAGGTGCGGCAGCGCTTCCGCAGCCCTGGCCTGACCCAACAACGCGTCCCCAAGCCCGAAATTGGCTTCAGCGTATTCAGGATCGAGCCGCAG
>SWCD01007152.1_pt1 | contig 14207 bp, 13 predicted proteins | sample 4693011 | NCBI WGS metagenome assembly SWCD01 (sample SAMN10267278, study PRJNA491770) | bioreactor metagenome | isolation source: DHS bioreactor inoculated with marine | place: Japan: Omine Ridge, Nankai Trough | reverse complement strand
GATGCCGCCAATATCGTCTACGGCGTCAACCACGCGGTTTACGAGCCTGCGCGGCATCGCATCGTGACGGCGGCAAGCTGCACGACCAATTGCCTCGCTCCAGTGGTCAAGGTGCTGCATGAGGCGATAGGGATCAAGCATGGCTCGATCACGACGATCCATGACGTGACCAACACGCAGACCATCGTGGACCGCCCCGCCAAGGACCTGCGCCGCGCGCGTTCGGCGCTCAATTCGCTGATCCCGACCACCACGGGCAGCGCCACGGCGATCACGCTGATTTATCCCGAGTTGAAAGGCCGCCTGAATGGCCATGCCGTGCGCGTGCCGCTGCTGAACGCGTCGATCACCGATTGTGTGTTCGAGATGGAGCGCGAGACCAGCGTCGAGGAGGTGAACAGCCTGTTTCAAGCCGCCGCCGAAGGGCCGCTTGCGGGTATTCTGGGCTATGAAACCCGGCCCCTCGTCAGCGCCGATTACACCAATGACACGCGGTCGGGCATTGTCGATGCACCCTCGACCATGGTGGTGGGTGGCACGCAGGTAAAGGTCTATGTCTGGTATGACAACGAGATGGGCTATGCGCATCGTCTGGTCGATGTGGCCTGCATGGTCGGGGACAGCCTGTGAGCACAAGACCTGAGGGGCTGAGCGCCTATATCGCCGTCACGGCGGCCTATTGGGCCTTCATGCTCAGCGATGGCGCGCTCAGGATGCTGGTGCTCTTGCATTTTCACACGCTGGGATTCAGCCCGGTGCAACTGGCCTATCTCTTTGTTTTGTATGAGTTTGCGGGGATGGTCACAAACCTCTCGGCGGGCTGGATCGCGGCGCGGTTCGGATTGACGGCGACGCTCTATGCCGGGCTTGGCCTGCAAGTGGCGGCGCTGATTGCATTGGCGCAACTGGACCCGGAGTGGAACCTCGCGCTCTCGGTGGCCTTTGTGATGGGCGTGCAGGGGGCCTCGGGTGTGGCCAAGGATCTGGCCAAGATGTCGTCGAAATCCGCGGTCAAATTGCTGGCCCCGTCGGAGGAGGGCGGGCTTTTCAGTTGGGTCGCCGTGCTCACCGGGTCCAAGAATGCGGTCAAGGGAGTCGGGTTTCTCCTCGGCGCGGCGCTCTTGGCCGGGATCGGCTTTGTCGGGGCGGTCTGGGCCATGGCGGGGGTGCTGGCGGTGATCCTGATGGCCGTGGTCATCGCCATGCCGCCGGGCCTGCCGCGCGGGCGCAAGGGGGCGAAATTCTCGGAAGTGTTCTCGAAATCCGCCAATGTGAACTGGCTGAGCGCGGCGCGCGTGTTTCTCTTTGGTGCGCGCGATGTGTGGTTCGTGGTGGGCATCCCGATCTATTTCTACGGTGTCCTGTCGGACGGGTCCGAGGCCGGGAACCGTGCCGCGTTCTTTCTGATCGGCACGTTCATGGCGGGCTGGATCATCCTCTATGGGGCGGTGCAGGCCTCGGCCCCCACGATCCTGCAGGCCAAGTCGCGGCCTGAGGCGGCGTTGATCGCGGCGGCGCGGGGCTGGGCGCTCGCGCTTTGCGGGGTGCCTGCGGTGCTGACCGCGTTGGCGCTGATGGCCGGGGGGGCGCAGCCGTGGCTCACCGTGGCACTGGTGGCGGGGCTATTGGTGTTCGGTGCGATCTTTGCCGTCAATTCGGCGCTCCATTCCTATCTGATCCTTGCCTTCACCCGCGCAGAACGGGTGACACTGGATGTCGGGTTCTATTACATGGCCAATGCCGCAGGGCGGCTCTTGGGCACGTTGCTCTCTGGGCTGACCTATCAAGTGGGGGGGCTTGCGCTGATGTTGGGGGTGGCGACCGGGATGGTGGCGCTCTCGGCGCTGGCGGCGGGACGGTTGACCCCACAGGAAAGGACAGAGACATGAGTGGTTTCGAGCGGTATCTGACCGTCTGGGTCGGGCTGGCGATGGCGGCGGGCGTGATGCTTGGCCTTGTGGCACCGGGCCTGATCGCGGCGATTGCGGCGGCAGAGGTGGCGCGGGTCAATCTGGTGGTGGCGGTGCTGGTCTGGGCGATGGTCTATCCGATGATGGTCGGCGTCGATCCCACGAGCCTCGGCCAAGTGGCGCGCCAGCCCCGGGGGCTGGCGATCACGCTGGTGGTCAACTGGCTGATCAAGCCGTTCAGCATGGCCGCGCTGGCGGTGCTATTCTTTGAGGGCGTCTTTGCCGATCTGATCGCCCCCGCCGATGCGCAGCAATATATCGCCGGCCTTATCCTCTTGGGCGCGGCCCCTTGCACGGCGATGGTGTTTGTGTGGTCGCAACTGACCAAGGGCGACGAGAGCTATACGCTCTTGCAGGTGTCGGTCAACGATGTGGTGATGGTCTTTGCCTTTGCGCCGCTCGTGGCGTTTCTGCTCGGGGTCACGGATATTGTCGTGCCATGGGAAACGCTGGTGTTGTCGGTGCTGCTCTTTGTGGCGCTGCCGCTGGCGGCGGGGTTGCTCACGCGGCGCAGGCTAGGGTCCGAGGCGCGGATTGCGGCGTTTCAGGGGCGCGTCAAGCCGTGGTCGATCCTCGGGTTGATCGCGACGGTGGTGATCCTCTTTGGTCTGCAGGGTCGAGTAATCGTCGAGCGGCCAATGGTGATCGGGTTGATCGCGGTGCCCATTATTCTTCAAAGTTATGGGATTTTCGCGGTTGCCTATGCGGCGGCATGGCTGCTCAAGGTGCCACACCGGATCGCGGCCCCCTGTGCGCTGATCGGCACATCGAATTTCTTTGAACTCGCGGTGGCTGTGGCGATTTCGCTCTTTGGGCTCAATTCCGGGGCGGCATTGGCGACGGTGGTGGGCGTGCTGGTCGAGGTGCCGGTGATGCTGTCGCTGGTGGCGCTGGCCAACCGGACGCGGGCGCGGTTCACCTGAGACCTTCCATGAAAAAGCCCCGCGCGGTGGCGCGGAGCTATATGCCTTGCAATTGAGCTTTGGCTTATTGCGAGAAGGTCGCGAGATAGGCGGCCACATCCTCGCCGCCCTTGGCCAGTTTGAAGGTCATCTTCGATCGGCTGCCGAGATAATCGTTGGGATTCTTGACGAAGGTCGCAAGCTCAGCTTCGTCCCAAACCAGGCCTTCGGCGCCTTTGGCAGCCAAACCGTCGGAATACTTGAAGCCTTCATAGCTGCCTGCCGTGCGCCCGATCACACCGTAGAGGTTGGGGCCGGTCTTGCCGCCTTTGACGATCGTTTCGCTGTCCGAAGCGATCATGTGGCAGGCTTTGCACTTGTTGAATTCTTTTTCGCCTTTGGCGGCGTCACCTTCGGCAAAAGCGGGCAAAGAAAGAGCCACAAGCGTGGCAGATGCGGCAAGAAGGGTCTTCATTAGCTACCTCGTAGGGTTTGGTTGCATTCTACCTATAACCATAGTCCGCTTGCCACGGCTTGCAACCTCCAACTTAGAAGGCGGCGGCGCTTTGCCTCAGTCAAATACTTGTGAAAACGTTCGTCGCAGGGCAACGTCGAGGTCGTCCATGCTGACGGGTAGGCCCAGATCGACAAGGCTGGTCACGCCATGCTCAGTTATGCCGCAAGGCACGATGCCGGTGAAATGCTCCAGGTCCGGCTCGACATTGATCGAGATGCCATGAAAGCTGATCCATTTGCGCAGGCGGATGCCGATGGCGGCGATCTTGTCCTCGGCCTGATGGCCCGTCGCGGTCAACGGCCTGTCGGGGCGCGTGACCCAGACGCCGACGCGGCCCGCGCGGATTTCGCCGGTAACGTTGAATTCTGCCAGCGTGGCGATGACCCACCGTTCCAACTGTCGCACGAAACAGCGCACATCGCGGCCGCGCTTGCCCACGTCGAGCATGATGTAGACCACGCGCTGACCGGGGCCATGATAGGTATATTGCCCGCCGCGTTTCGCTTCATAGACGGGAAAGCGGTCAGGGTCGGTTAGATCCGCCAGTTTCGCCGACGTGCCGGCGGTGTAGAGTGGCGGATGCTCCAAGAGCCAGATCGCCTCGGCGGCGGTGCCTTCGGCGATTCGCGCAACACGCTCTTCCATTGCGGCCACGGCCACCGGATAGGGCACAAGATCGGCGGAGAGATGCCATTCTACGCCGGATGGGTCGATGGCAAAGGGGGTTTTCAGCGGCAAGGTTTGACTCTGTTCACGTGTGAGGGAAAACTTGTGGTAGATTGTCCTATCAAGTTTGCACCTGCTTAGGGGAGATGAGCGATGTTTTCAAAACGATTTCTGATGATGGCCTTGGCGACCACGGTAGCGTTGCCTGCGGGCGTGGCCCAGGCAGATTTCAAGGATGGGCTGGTCGGCGGCCTTGTTGGTGGCGCGGTGAGTGGCATCATCGTGAACGAAAGTGCCAAGGCGCGGGAACGCAAACAACAGACGACCACCACAACGCGGCGGGTCTATCAGGCCCCGGTGAACAGCGTCGAGCGTCAGCAAGTGCGCGAAGAGCAGACCGCGCTCAACTATTTCGGCTTTCCGGCAGGGACGCCCGATGGCGTGCGCGGTCGCAACACGCGCGATGCCGCCGCGCAGTTCCAGGCGCATATGGGCTATCCGGCGACCGGCTATCTGGCGGATTACGAGCGGCAGTTTCTCATCAGTTCGTATTACCGCGCGCAGAGCAGCGGCGCGGCGACGGCGCAGTTGATCGCGCAGCGCGGGCAGGGCACACGAGGCCTGTTGCACGCCTATCGCGACGAGGCGGTGGGGGTGCCGACCTATGCGGCCGCCCCCGCGCCTGCGCCAGCAGCGCCGTCCCCAGTGATGGCGGCCATCCCCCAAGCCGCGCAAGTGCCCGCGCCAAGCGCGTCGCCTGCGCCCGCAGCCACTGGATTTGCTGCGTTACCAAACCTGATGGCCTCGGGCGGCGAAGGCCCGTCGCTGGCGTCGCATTGCAATCAGGTGAGCCTAATTACCAACTCCAACGGCGGTTTTGTGACCGAGGCCTCGATGGGGGATGGTCGTGTGGCGCTGAACGAGCAGTTCTGCCTTGCGCGCACCTACGCGATTGCCGAGGGCGAAACGATGGCAGCCTCTCTCAAGGGGGTGACACAGACGCAACTTGAAGACCAATGCCGGGCATTCGAACCTGCGATGCGGGATCACGTGGCCGCGCTCTCGCTCAGTCCGCGCGAGGAGGTCGTGCAAAACGTACGTGGCTTTGTGCTTCAGTCCGGGCAATCTCCGGCGCAATTGGCGGGAACGGCCAAGATTTGTCTCTCGGTCGGCTACCGAATCGACAACATGAACGTGGCGCTTGGATCTGCCCTGTTGCTCACGGCGCTGGGCGAAGAGCCCTATGGCGAGTTGATGGGACATCACCTGAACGAAGGGTTTGGCACGACAAGACGGCCTGATCTGGCCCTGGCGTGGTATCAAGGCGCTGTCGAGGCGGTCGAGCGCGGTGCAGAGCCTGTTTTTGCCCCCGGAAGCACCGGTCGCACTGGGCTTTTGCGCAAGGCGGCGTTCCATACGCAGGGCGCTCAGGCTGGCAGTGGCGGCAGCGTGCAGCCGGTTGCGACATTGCCCACGTTCAAGCTCGATTAGGCGACGGAACGGTCCTGTGAAAAACCGAAGGGGCAATGTGTTTTGCCCCTTCACAAGGCGGATGAGTTTGCATATACGGCCCAAACCTACCTGATCACGTGCGGTCGTGGCGGAATTGGTAGACGCGCAGCGTTGAGGTCGCTGTGGGGTAACTCCCGTGGAGGTTCGAGTCCTCTCGACCGCACCATTTCATCTCTCTGAGGTGAAATAGGATCAGAAAACACTCCCCTCATGGTCGTGAATTTGTTGCTCGCTGAAACGGCAGGGCGCCGGACGCTCATTCCCACCAGCGATCGATGCGGGCAATCTCCGCATCCGACCAGCCGAAGTGATGCGCCAGTTCATGCACCACCACATGCGTGACCAGATCGGCCAGATCAATATCGCCCCGGTCGCGCCATTCCTCAAGGATCGGCTCGCGGAAAATCCAGATCGTATCGGGGCCAAGCGGCTGATCAAAATGGGATTTCTCAGTCAGCGGGATGCCTTCGTAGAGGCCTGTCAGATCGAGCGGATCGTCGATTTCCATCTCGTCGAGCAGATGTTGGGGCGGCCAGTCGGCCACCAGCAACGCCACCCCTTGTGCGGCCGGGCGAAACGCCGGGGGCAGGGCGGCGATGGCCGCGCGGGCCATATCCTCAAAGCTGGCAAGATCGGGGGCGGGCCTGTCCATGCCCGGCATATGGGGCGCGGGGGCGGAAATGTAAATCTGCCCCCGCCTCGTCCTGTCAGAGCATCAGCTGATAGCTCGCGGGCACATACTGGAACCCGTCGCCGCGTGTCTCGACGTAGCCCACGGCGGGGAAGGGCATGTGATAGCCGATGAAGGGGATCTTGTCTGCGGCCAGCATGCCCAGAACCTTGCGGCGGGTGGCTGCTGCCTGTGCCTTGTCCATGTCGAACTTGACCTCCCAGTCGGGATAGCCGAGCGACCAGACATAGTGATTGGCGAAATCGGCGGCGATGACCAGCGATTTGCCTCCGCTCTCGATCATATAGGCGGTGTGGCCAGGGGTGTGCCCCGCTGCGGACATGGCGGTGATGCCCGAGGCCACGCTGGCCCCGTCGCCGATCATCTCGGTCTTTTCGGCCAGCGGGCGCATCTTGGCGTCGAATCCCTCGTTTCCGGCTGCGGCCCAATGGTCGTATTCGGCGCTTGCGGTCACGTAGCGGGCATTCGGGAAGGTGGCAGCGGCGCCCTCGCCCATCAGCCCGCCGATGTGGTCGCCGTGCATATGGGTGATGACCACCACATCGACCTGATCGGGGGTATAGCCCGCCGAGGCAAGAGCACCGGTGATCGCCTCGGGATTGAGGCCGGTGTCAAAGAGCACAAGCTCGGCGCCGGTGTTGATCACCGTAGGCGTGAAGAAGAACTGCGCCTGATCGGTGGGGATATTATTGGCGGCAGAGACCTGCGCAAATTCCTCTGCGCTGACGTTGAGGCCAAAGATGCTCTGAGGCTCGGGGCGCGGCATGGTGGCGGCGAGCAGGGTCGTCACCTCGAAATCTCCGAGTGTCACCCGGTTGAACCGTGTGGTGGCAGCCCCCAGCATCGGCGCTGCGGCACGGGCGGGACCGGTCACAGCCGCAAGGGGCAAGGCCGCGGCGGAGCCAAGGATGGCGCGACGGGTGAGTGTGGGTCTGGACATGGAATCCTCCTGTTGATGGTACTCGCGTCAAGGTAGCGCGGTTCCATGTAGGGCGCATGGCGCTCACGGAAAATTGAGATTGGTTCGGCGCGGGAGGAAACGCGCCATTCCCGGCGCGGATAACGGGGTGTAGCATCGGACCATGTTGACCCTCTTTGCACATCGCGATTACGTCCGTCTCTTTGCCGCGCAGGTCGTCGCCCTGATAGGCACGGGTCTCTTGACCGTGGCGCTTGGCCTCTTGGCCTATGATCTGGCGGGGGCGCAGGCGGGGCTGGTTCTGAGCACGGCCTACACGATCAAGATGGTGGCCTATGTGGGCCTGTCGCCGGTGGCGCAGGCGCTGGTGCAGCGTCTGCCGCGCAAGACGGTGCTGATCGGGGCGGATATGCTGCGTGCGGGCGTGGCGCTGTGCCTGCCGTTCGTCACGGACCTCTGGCAGATTTATGGGCTGATTTTCGTGCTCCAGGCAGCGTCGGCCACCTTTACCCCGGCCTATCAGGCGGTCTTGCCCGATGTGTTGCCCGATGAGGGGGATTATACCCGCGCGCTGTCGTTGTCGCGCCTTGCCTATGATCTGGAAAACCTCGTGAGCCCGGCCTTGGCGGGGCTTCTCTTGGCGGTGATGAGCTATCATTGGCTCTTTCTGGGCACGGTGGCGGGGTTTGTGGCCTCGGCCCTTCTGGTGGCAAGGGCGGTGATTCCTGACCTGCGCGGGGCTGCGGCGGAGCGTCCGTTTCGCGAGCGTCTGTCGCGGGGGCTGCGGATATATCTGGCCACACCGCGCCTGCGCGGTCTTTTGGCGCTGAACATGGCTGCGGCCTCGGTCGGGGCCTTTGTTCTGGTCAATACGGTGGTGTTGGTGCGCGGCGGCTATGGTGGCGACGCGGGGGCGTTGGCGGTGGCCATGGCGGCGTTTGGAGCGGGGTCTATGACGGCGGCGCTGCTATTGCCGCGCATTCTGGATCATGTCGCGGACCGGCCGGTGATGATGACGGCGGCGCGGGGGCTGATCGTGGTCACCCTGATCGCGGGGGCGCTGCTCTGGCGCGGCGGGCTTCCGGGCTGGCCGCTCTTTCTGGCGATCTGGGCGTGTATCGGCGCGCTCTATGCCGGTATCCTGACGCCTTCGGGGCGGCTCTTGCGGCGCTCGGCCCATGCCGAGGACCGCCCGGCGGTCTTTGCCGCGCAATTCGCGCTCAGCCATGCGTGCTGGCTGGTGAGCTATCCCTTGGCGGGATGGACGGGGCAGGCCCTTGGCATGGGGCCCGCCTTAGGTGTGATGGCGGGGCTTGCAGCCGTGGGGCTGGCTATGGCGGCGCGGCTTTGGCCGGCTGATCTGACCGATGCGCCCGTCCACGCGCATCCCGATCTGCCCGAGGGGCATCCGCATTTGCGCGCCCATGGCGGGCGGCAGCATGCGCATCCGCTTGTGATTGACGACGAGCATCGCGTCTGGCCTACCCACGGCTAGGGGTCGCAATCTGGACAAACGCCCGCGCCTGTGACAAAGCCCGCGGCAGAGTCAGGAGACGCCCATGATCACCACCCGCTTTGCCCCGTCGCCCACCGGCTATATCCATGTCGGCAATCTGCGCACCGCGCTGATGAACTATCTCATTGCCCGGCGCGCGGGGGGCACGTTCATCCTGCGGATCGACGATACCGACGCCGAACGCTCGAAAGAGGCCTATGTCGACGCGCTCAAGCAGGATCTGGAGTGGCTGGGTCTGCATTGGGACCGGATTGAGCGGCAGTCTTTGCGGTTGGATCGTTATGCCGATGCCGCGGACAAGTTGCGCAGCATGGACCGGTTCTACGAGGCGTTCGAGACACCGACCGAACTGGACCTCAAGCGCAAGAAACAGCTCAACATGGGCCGCCCGCCGGTCTATGACCGCGCGGCGCTTGGGCTGAGTGACGCGGACAAGGACAAGCTGCGCGCCGAGCGGGGCAATGGCGTGTGGCGGTTCAAACTGATCCAGGAGCGGATCGAGTGGCGCGATGGTATCCTTGGCGATATTTCGATCGACGCGGCCTCGGTCAGTGATCCGGTACTCATTCGCGGTGATGGTCAGGTGCTCTATACGCTGGCCTCGGTGGTGGATGATGTCGAGATGGGCGTCACGCATATCGTGCGCGGCTCGGACCATGTGACCAATACCGCCACGCAAATCCAGATCATCGAGGCGCTGGGAGCCACACCGCCGCAATTCGCGCATCACTCGCTCTTGACGGGCCCGCAGGGCGAGGCGCTGTCGAAACGTCTGGGTGCGCTGTCGTTGCGCGACCTGCGCGCGCAGGGGATCGAGCCGATGGCGCTCTTGAGCTTGATGGCGCGGTTGGGGTCGGCTGATCCGGTGGAACTGCGCACAGAGATGGCCGAGTTGATCGAGGGCTTTGATATCGAGCGGTTTGGCTCTGCCCCGACCAAATTTGACGAGAACGACCTCTTTCCGCTGACCGCGCGGCACTTGGCGGCGCGGCCGTTCGAGGCGGTGGCAGGCAAGATCGCGGAGATCGGCGTGCCCGAGGCACTGGCCCCGCAATTCTGGGAGGTCACGCGCGAGAATATCACCACGCTGCAGGATCTGGAGGGCTGGTGGGCGCTATTCCGCGATGGCGCAGAGCCGGTGATCGAGGACGAGGATCGGGAGTTTGTGGCGCAGGCGATGGCGCTCTTGCCCGAGGGTCCGCATGATGCCGAGACTTGGGGCAAGTGGACGAGTGCCGTCAAGGAGGCCACGGGGCGCAAGGGCAAGGGCCTCTTCATGCCGCTGCGCAAGGCGCTGACGGGTCAGGCGCATGGGCCGGAAATGGCGCAGGTGCTGCCGCTCTTGCAGGTGGTCAAGGCGAAGGGCTGAGCACCGCCGCGCGCAGCCGCGTCTTGTCCCGTTCAAGGGGCAGGGCACTTTCAGCGTATTCGCGGGCATGTTGCGACATTTCCCGCGCCGCCTGAGCCAGATCGCTATCGGGTGCCGAGGCCAGCCGCCCCAGAACCTGTTGCAGGCGCAGCGCCACCTCGATCTGTCCTGCCCCATCGCGCGCCACGCTGGCAAAAGCCGTGTCGATCATCGCGGCACGTGACGTTTCCGGCAGAAAGAGCCGGGGAAAGAGCGGGCTATCCTCGGCATGCGTGGCATGGGCCCAGTCCAGCAAGAGCTTTTCCTGACGGCATAGCACGGCAATCGCGGTGCCCGGATCGTTGATCCCCGGCGAGAGCGCCCGCGACGCGGTCTCCGACAAGACCAAAAGTCCGTAGCTTGCGTCTTGCTCAAAGCTGCGGATCGCGGCGATGGTCAGGTTTTCGCAGATGGCGCTCCGCTCTTCTTCGCTCAGACCGGTGGCATGGCCGATGGTCTGGCCCCGGACCAGATAGGCACCGGGTCGGACATAGAGATAGACACGAGTTTGGTCTGTGCCCAGTTTTTCGCTGATGGCGTGCATGTCGATAAGTTGCAAATACCCGGTTCGGGGGGCGCAGAGCGGGCGGGCCTCAACCGGCAAAACCGTCTCGTCTGTCAACCTCCGCGCGCCGAGCGATGGCAGGCTACGGTCGCGAATGAGGCTGTTGCGCGCGGCCTGCTCGATCGAATGGAGCGTGGCATCCATGCTGCCCAAATCGCTCAGGTGATGAATCCAGCGCAAAAGCGCCACCACCACCAACACCACTACGGCCACGGTAAAGACCAGCACCAGAACGCTGGCACCCTCCGGGTAAAACCCGGTCTGAAAGAGGATGATCGCGCTCAGCGCATAGACAAAGGCACCGATGAAGGTGGCAAGAACCGTATGCGTGGTTGTATCCGCCAAGAGGATCGCATGTACGCGCGGCGTGGTCTGCCCTGCGGCGGCGTTATGGGCCGTGACCATGACATTGAGCGAGAAGGTGCTGACCGCCAGCATACCCGAAGCGAGAATCGTGAGGATCGGCATCACAGCGTCCGGGGTAAAGCGGGCTTTGAGGCCGTCCGGGATTTGATCCTCGAGCAGGATCGCCGCCGCCGATGCCAGCACCGCCAAGAGCGCGAAGAGCGTCACGCGCAGCCAGAGCTTGCGGCTGAGGCGCAAGAGCGAGAGGGCCGTGGTCGAGAGAATATGGGTTTTCAAATGCGGACCCTGATTATCTGTCGGAAGTGAGCAGCGAGACGCCAAGCCGGTCAAGATGCCTGTCGGTCAATTCCCGTTCCTCGTCTGTGAGGCTCTGATGGCGGGGATAGCGGGGGCTGTTGCGGTCATCGAGCAGAGGCGTGTCCCACCCATGGGTGGTGTCAAAGAAGCGCTGCACGCCCGCCGTGCCGAATTCGCGGAAATAGCCCTGAACCACAACATCAAGATAGCTGAGCAGGATCGGATGCGCCTGACTGGGTGACGCGTGCAGCCCGTCGGGGATGGTGTAAACGGCGATTTCGGGGCGATGTGGCAGGGGGTGGCGCACCTGATGCGCGGCAGGCGCGCGGATATAGGCCGCCTCGCGGGCGTCGAGCGCGGGCCAATCGGCATCGGGCACGGGCGCAATCAGCCCGTCAATCTCTGCATGCGCGTCTGGCACCACCGTCAGATAGGCGACGGGCCGCAGGTCCGTGTGCCGCCAGATCCGTCGCCAGCCGGTCAACTGTGCGGGAACGGCCCCGGCAAAGCTGTGACTCGCCCGATTCACAAGGCTTCCGTAGCCAAAGAAATATGAGTGTCCAATCACGCTTTGCCCCTGTCTTGATCTGGATCATGGTCATGTCGCGGTTTCGCCGCAAGACTGCATTGATCAATTGAGGGGGAAATGCCTGTCATGCGGATCACCAAACGCACCAATATCGCCATCCGGCTCTTGATGTTTTGCGCCGCCAACAGCGACCGTCTCGTCACAAAGGCCGAGATAGCCGAGCGCTGCAACACCTCTGAAAGCCATCTGGCGCAGATCATCAACCGCCTGTCGCAACTGGGATTTCTCTACACGCAACGCGGGCGCACCGGGGGGGTGCGTCTGGGGCGTCCGATGTCCCAGATCACGGTGGGTGACGTGTTTCGCCAATTGGAACAGCATACGCCTGTGGCGGAGTGTTTTGCCGATGTCGACAACACCTGTCCTTTGACCAATGCCTGCCGATTGCGGGTGGCGCTGGTTGATGCGGTCGAGGCGTTTTATGCGCATCTTGACGAGGTGACGCTGGACGCGCTTGTCTGTGATAACGAGGCGCTCTTCACGATCTTTTCAGCGGTGCCTTGTCTCAAACAGGCTTGAATTGCGGCGTGCTGTATACTAGCGTGTGCCGTAGATCGGATAGGGAGAACTGGCGCAAGCCAGTGCCGAAGGAGCAACCGCCCCGGAAACTCTCAGGCGCAAGGACCTGCCCGATCCTCGAAACTCTGGAGAGAGCCCGGACGTGACCGGGACGCCGACGGGATAGCGATCTCAGGCAAAAGGACAGAGGGGGCATCGTGGCGCGGCCTTTAATGGGCATGGCGCGAGGGCGGTGCCGGACTGATCGACTGATGATCCGGACCAGAGCAAAGGGAAGGATGCGGATGTCTGATCTGCAAATAACGCCGTTGAATGCATTGCACCGCGAGTTGGGGGCCAAGATGGTGCCGTTCGCGGGCTATGACATGCCGGTGCAATATCCCCTGGGCGTGATGAAGGAACACCTGCACTGCCGTGCCAAGGCGGGGCTGTTCGATGTGAGTCACATGGGGCAGGTGATCTTGCGCGCGCCGGGCGGCTATGCCGCCGTGGCCCAAGCGATGGAAGGGCTCGTACCCGTGGATCTGTTGGGTCTGGGTGTGATGCGGCAACGCTATGGCATGTTCACCAATGACGCGGGCGGTATTCTGGATGATCTGATGCTGGCCAACCGGGGCGATCATATGTTCGTCGTGGTCAATGCCGCCTGCAAGGCCGCCGATATCGCGCATATGCGCGCCGGATTGCCGGGGATCGAGGTGGCAGAGATCACCGACCGCGCGCTCTTGGCCCTGCAAGGCCCCGCTGCAGAGGTGGTGCTGGCGGGGCTGGTGCCGGGCTTGGCCGCGATGCGCTTCATGGATGTGGGTATTTTCGAGAGCGCCTTTGGCGAATTGTGGATTTCGCGTTCGGGCTATACCGGCGAGGATGGGTTCGAGATTTCGGTACCCGAGGCACAGGCAGAGCCGCTCGCGCGCGCACTCTTGGCCCATGAGGATGTGGAGCCGATCGGATTGGGCGCGCGTGACAGTTTGCGGCTTGAGGCGGGTCTGTGCCTCTATGGGCATGACATCGACACGGGCACGACGCCGGTCGAGGCAAGTCTGAGTTGGGCGATCCAAAAGGTGCGCCGCGCGGGCGGAGCACGTGCGGGCGGGTTTCCCGGCGCAGAGCGTATTCTGGGCGAATTGCAACAGGGTGTGCCGCGCGCCCGCGTGGGCCTGCGCCCCGAGGGCCGCGCGCCGATGCGCGAGGGCACACCACTCTTCGCCACCGCCGAGGGCGGCGAGGCCGTCGGTCACGTGACCTCTGGGGCCTTTGGCCCGACCATCGAGGCGCCGATGTCGATGGGCTATGTCCCTCAGGCCTTGGCGGCTGAGGGCACCGAGTTATACGGTGAGGTGCGTGGCAAACGTCTGCCCGTCCGGGTGGCCAAGCTGCCCTTTACCCCTGCAACTTTCAAACGCTGAGCAACAGGAGCCGGAAAGCGATGAAATTCACCGAAGAACATGAATGGCTGCGCGTCGAGGATGACGTCGTGGTCGTGGGCATCACCGAGCACGCCAGCGAGCAATTGGGGGATGTGGTCTTTGTCGATCTGCCCGAAGTGGGCACCGAGGTCAGCAAGGATGACGAGGTGGTGGTGATCGAGAGCGTCAAGGCCGCCTCGGATATTCTCGCCCCGATTGACGGCGAGATCGTCGAGGTCAACGAGGCGCTGATCGACAATCCCGGCAAGGTCAACGAAGATCCGATGGGCGACGCCTGGTTCTTCAAGATCAAGCCCGCAGATTCCAGCCAGATGGACGACTATATGGACGAGGCCGCCTA
>SWCD01021654.1_pt1 | contig 14215 bp, 11 predicted proteins | sample 4693011 | NCBI WGS metagenome assembly SWCD01 (sample SAMN10267278, study PRJNA491770) | bioreactor metagenome | isolation source: DHS bioreactor inoculated with marine | place: Japan: Omine Ridge, Nankai Trough | reverse complement strand
AAATATCTTGAGGGGCTGAATCCCGAGAGCAGTAACGATATCATCCTTGCCTGGGGATCTTCCGTGTCGTATCCGCAGGGCGAGATAGTCATAGCGCCCTATTTGTCCTTGTTCCAGCCAATCATTTGTGACATCTTGACGCGAAACTAAATCACGGCTTTGATATCCGTAGATATGGCCACTATAGAAAAGAATCTTATTATTGTTTGAATAGATATTTGCTGTAGAGGGAATAGACTCCTTCATCCAAAGCCCAGCCTCTTTAATATATTTCTTGGTAGAAGATCCAGGCACAGCGACCAATGCCTCAGCAGAGTTAACAAATAGCAACAAAGACAGCAGGTAATAGAGCCATGTTTTCCCGAAAGTCTTTCGAGGAAGCATCTGCCATTTTTCATACAGAAAAGTGAGCACAAAGGGAAGGAGCACCAAAAGATTGATCACCAGAGGCACCACATAACGCCCCTGTAAGAAAAATTTCGGAAGAAGAAAGGTAAAAAGGATAACACCATTAATTATCCCAGCCCATACAAGTACAAGTACTCCTTTGCTCTTAAAATCGACATTTTTTACTACTGGGGCAACGAGAAGAACAAAAAACAGAAGAGGAGTTATTGTCTCTATGATTTTTGCTAAAAAAATTATCAGAGGAATAATAGCAACCACTATAAGAGCATAGTCATCTGAGTAATTATTAAGCAGTGTGGTACTGACAACACCAGCCTTTTCAGCTAACCCTAAAGTTATTTCACTCCATAACGCATCAAAACTTCGCAAGACATCATTAAGCCTTCCCATATTTGAGGATGATATGCTTGTGTCTGTACTTAATGATTTAAACAACAGAAATGCCGCCACCAATGAAAAACTAACAGAATGCGCCATAAGAAAGCCTTTCAATTTTCTCACAAAAGAGCCTTCTCTTTGCGCAAAAAGAATTAAAGGTAACAAGGCGATAAAGACCACACCCTCAACACGAAATAAAGCCGCGACGATCATGCTTACGCTCCAGAAAATAGCATATCGCCAACTTGGAGTCTTAAAAAATCTGATAAAACAAAGGAGAGACAATAGATAAAAAAACCAATATCCGTGACCCCGAATAACCTTATAGCTGTATTCATTGAGCTCGGGGTGTAAAACTATTACCAGTGCAGCTGCTATAAGTACCTTTTTTGACCCGCCGATCTCTTGAACAAGACTAACAAACACATATGAAAGAAGGCCTGAGAAACAGGCGTCGATAAAATGCGCGGAAATCTCAAGGCCCATGCCGGTAATCTTGGCAACTAGAGCAATTAGAGAGGGATACAAAAGCCAGCTATAAAGATCATAGGCCCCAGCCCAATTCCCTTCAAGGATCATGTGTGCAGCCCGCATGTAAAGTATCCCGTCCAGGTTTATATTTTGTTTTAAGTAAATAACCCAGAAGCTCAAAACAAAGCTTGTTAACATTGCCGGTACTCTGACATCAGCTAAGAGTATTTCTAAAATTCTCTCTTTACTGATTTTTGCCACATTCATAGATTCTTCTCTTTTTATGTCTTATTAAAATTAAGCTTACCTAGCTAGATGAACACAAAAGACCGTATATATTTCCAAAGACAACTCCATCTCAGCAAGTGACCTGGGTAGATTCGGATGGAATCAATATAGGCCTCCCGTGCCTCCTTGAAGCGCCGGGCATAATAAAGGGCCCGGAAAAGACTGAGCCGCCGGTTGGAAATAAACTCTTCTTTAAAGGGCAAATATTCCTCGGGCAGGATTTCCGGGTCAAAGAGTAGGTCCGCGATAAGTTCACTGGTCTTCCTGATTGAGTCGATATTATGGCGGCAACTCTCTTTACGTTTATGGATAGTAACCGCATACCCATCAATGGCCTGGCATGTGTACAAGGCGAGAATCTGGGCAAAGAAGACCACGTCCTCGTTATTACGAATGGTCTCAGGATAATGTAAGCGAGCAAAGATGTCGCGCTTCATGACACCTTCGCCCTGAGAAAGACCGAAACGCCCCCTTATATAATCACAGAAATTTTCCAGGTTGTTAGCTGAAAACGGCCTCCTGCCATGTTTTTTCTTTTTCCCCTGCTCATCCAAGGAAAAATGCCCGGCCCATAAGAAATCAGTCTGGTCATATTTTTCTATCTGCTCAGAAAAAAGAGCCAGCGCATTGGGGAGGAGTTCACCATCGTCATCAAGAAAGAGCAGGAACCGGCCGCTTGAGACTTCAACTCCTTGGTTTCTGGCAGCACCGGGGCCGCTATTTTTTTGGCGTAGGGAGTGGACCTTGCCTGCTGCTTGTTCAACTAGGCCCTCAATGATCTCCGGAGTCGAGTCCGTTGAACCGTCATCAACGATGATCACCTCAAAGTCCGTATAGCTCTGTTCAAGAACCGAGTTTACAGACCGTTCAAGAAATCGACTGCCATTATGGGTGGGGATGATCACTGAAAAAAGCATCGTTTATACCTTCCATATTCCCTGAACATCAATATCCTGTCGGCCATGACGTTTTAGGGCCTTGTTGATATGAGGAATAATTTTCTTCTGCACCAGTACTCCATCTAATACCCGTATATTGCTGTATTCTTTGACAAATTTACGTACTTCATTCGCGGCCAATCCTTGCTCAAGCATATCAACGACAAAACGGCTCACATCTTTGATTATAGATCGTCCCAGGGGAGCCTTCACCTGTCCGGCACCATCAAGGTCGATAAAGAGGAGGTCGGTGCCGGCTTCATCAACCATGATATTTGCCCATTTGGTATCGCCGTGACAATAACCGTGGCTATGAAGCCGAGCCAGGCATGCAGCAATATCTGAAAAGAAATTCTCCTCACAGAATCGGGCAATACGTTCAGGATGTTCTTGGGCTACTGTCAGAAGATCCTGTTTATCAGATGCAAAGTCGTTAAAAAAATAGCTCTCCCGTCGCCAGATTCCTCGCCCGGCAAGGAGGTAGCCCAAGGGTTTAGCAATAGGGATCCCGAGGGCCATAAAAAGATGCGACATCTTCCAAAGACGAGGCGCTCTTTCCAACCCAAACCATGCTTTAAATACAGAAGAAAGACCGCGGCCCAAAAACCGCTTTGCTACCACCAAACCGTCAGGGCAAGCAAGCTTTTTAACCTGAATATTCTTATCATTTTTACAAAACTCGCCCTGCTCAAACCAGTGGCCAAGATTAACGCCTGCCTCGATCTGGTGGCCAAGGGCTGTTTTCTTGCCATACCAGCCTGTTCCCTGGGGTGATTCGATCCTGCCAGCATCCATGAGGTTTTTTTTCACATGGTAATGTATAATTCGCTGCTGGCTCCGCTTCATAACGGTTGCAAAAAGTGGACGTCTTTCCTGGTCTTTAAAACGAGAAAATACCTGGCTATAGGCTTTAAACAAACGAAGTAGGTCGCTGCGGCTTAAGACATTACCACTACAGATAGAAAACTGGGTAAGGTTAATGATAATCTTGGCAACCGGAACTTGTTGCCATGTTCTATTGCTCTCATTATCGATAAAACAAAAGTCAAAACCCTCTTGCCTTTCTCGGACAAGAAGGTTGTCCTGGCGCAGATCGCCATGGCTGACCCCCTTTTTATGCAGCCTGCCGATAAGGGTCCCGGCCTCTTTTAAAAGCTGCCTCTTTCGAAGAATCTGGTCATGGTCTAACTCACCGACAAAATTACTCTGCAAAAACTGAAAAAAACCAATACCGCTGAAACCGGCAGTGACGAGAAAATCGTTCTTTCGTCCTCGGCCCCAACATAATACAGCCGGGCTTCCTAAGCCTGCAGCCCGCAAGATTTCATTTTGCTGCCTGGCCCGCTGGCAACGGCTGCCCCTGACCAGGCTTTTTATTTTTTCAAAAGGGTTTCGAGGTAGAAATTCTTTATAGAAAACAAAGGGCGCGGCCGTGGTTGTTGCCACCACCGCATCTGTTGAGCTTGCCACCCATTTCCAACCCTGCGGTAATATCCCCTGGAGTAAAACCTCAATATCCTTCCTGTACTTCTCTGCCCACTCTCCGTGGATAGAAGACAGGGTGTCAGGCTTTTTTTCGGCTATCCCCATAATAATGTCAGGTTGGAATAATTAGCTAGAGAAAGGTATAGAGTTTCTGCCACTCTTCCACTTCGCGTTCAAGGGTGACTCCAAGGCTCTCGGCAAAAGCTCTCAGTCTTTCAGGGCTGCAATTTACGCAGCACACCTCACCTTTGCAGACAACGGCATCATACTCGTGCTTGATAAAATTAACCAGTGCCTCTGCAGTTTGGGCCTGAAGTTGAGACAGGTCGATGTTTTCCTGCTCAGCATAGAGCTGCAGGCGTTGCCAGTTATCAGCACTGCGCTCAATGCCCCGGTAAATTGACTTGTGTTTGTTTTCCGGGCATAAATCACGCAAGACAATGGCCTTATAACGTCTGAGCACCGCCCCTTTTAAAAGGGCAATATCCTCTTCTGTCAACTCAAGACAAGGTCCTTCCTCATCCTTTGTCAGATAATAGACTGCGCTGTGGAAGGCAACCTCCGGCATTTCGCCGCCATCGGCAAGCATGAATGCTTCATCTTCGATCAAATCTTGACGGGGAACATCCTCACCCATAATCCAACATCGCTCCATTACTCATTTTCACATCACTATATGGACATAAGGCGCTTTGCCACTGATGAAAGTGCAATCAGCATTCCATGCGAAAAGCATTTACTCTCCGCAGGCTAAACGTGCTACACTTTTTTTAGAAACAGCTGACAAGCCATATATTGTAGACAAAGGGCCTATTTGATACCACATGTAGCCCAAATTCAATCCGCTTCTATTTTTTTTATTAATATCGGCAGCTTTTAGTTAAAGCTGTTGGCCTATTGGACCGATGAAAAGATAGAAATTTAATTTTTCGGCGCTGCTTCCTGCTTAAACAGAGCAGTAGATTTGGCCCAATTCTCTCTATATAAGGAAGACGATGGTTATGTTAAGGAACCCTTCAACCATACTGCTTTTACTCTCGATGCTCTGGCTAACGGCATGCACCTCACTTAACCAGAAAACCACGGCAATGACCAGCAAGCCTACCTTGGCCCCGCACCAGGAGGCAACTGGCCTGGTTCTTTCCATTGAGGCCATGGCAGCCGAACTCTTGACCAACATGGATGACCCGGATCCGGATAGCGGTGATATGGCCAATGGTCTGGTGGTGACAACCTTTGTTGAGAGCAGCAAGCTCCACAAAACATCCTCCTTTGGCCGTTATCTCTCAGAACAGCTGATGAACGAATTTCAACGCCACGCCTTTACCGTGGTAGAAATCCGCAAAACAACCTCTATCCGCCTTGAGGAAAAAAAGGGTGAATTCGGCCTGGCCAGAATTGAAGAAGAGATAGCCCCGAATGTAAAAGCTGATGCCATGCTCACCGGCACTTATTTTGTCGGTAACGAAGACATTATAGTAACCGCTCGCATCCTAGATAATAAAACTGCTGCCCTGCTGGCAAGCTCTACGGTTATTTTCCCCAAGAATAGCTTAACCAAGCGCATGCTGGCAGACTCTGCCTCGGCTAACAAGGCAGCACCACCACCTTTATATTTAAAACGCCTTGAGATTTAAAAGAGACGTAAGATTACCAATGGTCGCCTTTAAAGTTTATGCACCTGGCACCTGTAGATTAAAAGATACACCAACTGCAGTTCATCTGCCTTCATCACACTGGGAGGACACAATGAAAAGAAGAATCACTAAGGTATTTGCCGGAATCTGTCTGGTCTTGCTGACCGGGCTGGGCTGCTCACCGCTGATGGCCCAAGACAATCACGGCCAAATAGCCGTTCAGATTAATGTTCCCCCGATCCAGACGGCCCAGGCCGATCCCACCATGGCCATTTTGCCGGAATCAGAAGCAGCTAGACAGGGACCGGATATGAAAAAAGAAGCGCCTGAAGAGCGCGAGCAAACCGCGATTATCCCGGGCACTCCCTATCCTGATCCGCCTACTAAGCAGGCCCCGCCATCCGAGCCCGGTATTGCTGTCCAGCCTCCCCAGAGCGGGCTTGGTGTTACCGTCAACTATGGTGCGCCAAGCGCCTACCTTGATTTAAGCAAAGAGGAAGAGCGCCATAAAACCAGGCGCAGTCGCTATACTCCTGGTCGTTACCGGGTATATAATTATATGCCTGACGCCTCAAGAACCATGGGCACCGAGGCCCTCCTTTCCGAACTTTCCCGGGAGGTAGCCGGTAAAGTCTTTTACGGTCTCAAGGATGATGGAGAGAAAAACTACTCTGCCCGTGTCGCCATTGTCGGCGCCGTACCTCTTGCTGACCTCAAAAGGGAAACCGAGTTTGGCCGGATGATGGCCGAGTATCTTCTTACCGATCTTTCTGACCGGGGTGTAAAAGTCACAGAACTTCGCCTTGGCAAAGAAATCAACATCCTGGCCCAAACCGGCGAATTCATTCTGTCGCGCAATATTAACGAGCTGGCCAACAACAACCAGGAACTTGACTATGTGGTTGTCTCTACCTTTTCAAACACCCGCAAAACTCTAGTGTTACAAGGTCGGCTGGTAAGTCTCAAAAATGGCCTTATCAAAACAGCCTGGCGCTATACGCTGCCTTTAAACAGAGAGCTTCTCGGCCTTTTCCATTCCATTGACCAACCTTACAAGATCGCTGTGAAGGGAATGGCAAATTAGGAGGACATCATGATCAAAAGAATATGCTCAAAATCGGTTTTCCCCCTCCTGCTGTTGGCCTTCTTGACGTTCCTTATGGTCCCAAGTCTCCAGGCCCAGGAACAGTCAGGGGCGGTTATGGTGCTCTAACCACCCATTTCAGAACGGATCAATGCCAGCAGTTATTCCAACCTGTCCGAGTTGGTTACCTTGGTCTGTGATGACGCCATGGAGGATTTCTGGGAATTCTACGGCCCCACAACCGTTGCTGTCCGTCCTTTTAGAGTTATTGCCAACTACAATGTCAAAAAAACCACCATTCTCGGCATCACCCTGGCAGACCAGATGACGGCCATGATCAATACCCAGGCTGTACCAAATTACCCGGTGCAGGTGAAATATCCTCAAGTACTTGAAGGGGTTATTGAAGAGATAGACGGCTTTCTCCGCATCCATATGAATGGTCGCAATGTCAGGGGGGAGCGCCAGAGTTATTCGGTTACGGTTGAGATGTCTGATCCTATCTATCGGGCCCTGCACTCCTACGCAGAAAGTTATTAAGCATGACGACCAAGGGGGCAATCCATGGCCGAAAAAGATGATGATTTTGATGCCTGGCTTGATGACACTGAAGACACTGCCGATGATCTAAGCCAAGACAATATCGACGCGCTCCTGGGTGCGGTGGATTCGGGCGATGACTCCGGAGGGGCCTCTGAGGCAGGCGAAGCCAGCGCAGAACTCGACCAGGATAACATTGATGCCCTCCTCGGTCTTGGCGGCGATGCGCCCGCTGCTGATGAAACCGGCGATGACATGGACCTGGCCGACCTCGATCAAGAAAACATCGATGCCTTACTTTCCGGCGATACCCCTGCTGAGAGTGATACAGCTGCTGGAGAAGACGACTCTCTGGACCAAGACAATATTGACGCCCTTTTAAGTGGCACAGGTTACGACTCTGATGCTGCTGAAGATTTCAGCCTCGACGAGTTAGACCAGGCTAATATTGACGCGCTGCTTAACAGTACAGAGGGTGAAGCCGGTCCCGATGTTGACGAGTTGCCCGAACTTGCCCAAGATAATATCGACGCGCTGCTCGAAGAAACAACGCCTCCTGAAGCTACAGCAGACGCCATCCCCGACGACCTTGACCAAGACAACATTGACGCGCTGCTTAGCGGTGACAGTGACGCTGCTTCTGAGTCGGAAAAGGTAGATGACCTTGATGAGCTTTTTGCCGGCGATAGTGAAGAGCCAGCTGCCGCCGAAGCTGAAGCCTCGGAGCCTGAAGACGACCTTGGCGAGCTTGATCAAGACAATATTGATGCCTTACTTAACGAAAGCAAACCGGAACCAGAAGAAGCAGCCCCTGAAGCGGCTGCCGAAGAGCCGGAAAGTGAGGAGGAAGTAGCTTTTGAGTCCGAGCTTGATGAGATGGATCAACTTTTTGCAGACATCGACAGCGAGGTCAGTGAAGATGATCCTTTCCAGGCTGAAGAGATCGATTTTGCTGAAATGCTCGGCCAAACAGAGGGAGATGATCAGGAATTTATCGAGCTTGAGGGTGATGATGAATCCGCCGACGCTGACGATGAATTCATGCAGCAGGCCGGTGCCGAGGATGACAGCGAATTTGAGGCCGTGACAGGTGAAGAGGCAACAGACTCTGACCATAAGGCCGCTGCCATCCCGGTTGCCCTTACCAAAATGAACAAAGGCGTTCTGGCCGGTATTGGTGGCGGTGCTGTAATCCTTCTTCTTATCGGCTTCTTTTTCCTCTTCTCCGGTCCTGACGACACTCAAGAAACGGCTACGGAAAAGCGTGTTGCCGCTGTTGATCAGACGCCTGAGCGCACGATGAAGGAAAATTTCATCCCCACAACAGAAGATGCCTCCTATGATATGGGAAGCACAGGGGGCGAACTTGCCATTGAGCTTGCGGCCACAGATAAAGACAAACAACCACTTCTCTATGAAATAACCAGCCAACCCGCTCATGGTAGGTTGTCAGGCACAGCTCCAATGCTCACATACCTGCCAGATAGCACCTTCCCAGGCGAAGACAGCTTTGAGTTCAAAGTCAATGATGGCACCGACAGCAGCGATGTTGCCGTGATTACAATCACGGGCCCCGATCTGGCAACCGTGGCCAAGAAAAAATCGGAGAAGAGCAAGGAGAAGGCAAAGAAAAAGATATTCAAACCCCAAAAACCAAAGGTGCTGGCGAAAGACGTCAAGTATTACACGATCAGCACCGGCGCGGTCACCATTGACTGGTCACGCCTCTGGCAGGAAGCAAATTCCAGCCCCTACCTCCCCCAGTCAGTGCATGTGGAAATCGCTGACAGGGAGATGAAAGGTTCCTTAAAAAAACTTAATCGCACCCAGCATATTTATACCCCCGACCCCTTTGAAACAGCTACCGACACCATCCGTTACCGTTTCAAAAAGGGAGGCTTCCGCTCTGCCACCAAGACCGTGACAATTGATGTTGAGCTTGGCAGCCCAGCCCCTGAAATTAATTTCGTTGACCTTGCTGACGGTTATCTCGTTGGTCAAAATGTAATTATTGATGCCAGTGCAAGTCGGGATGAGGCACGTGACAGCCTCCAATTTTTCTGGGAGCAGGTGGCAGGGGTGCAGCTTAACTTACAACTCATCAATAAAGAGGGTTCGCAAGTTGCTTTTACCATGCCCTCCTCTTTTTACTCAGACCCGAACCCTGGACCAACCCTTGCTGTTACAGCTGTGGATAAAACAGGCAAGGAGACCAGGAAAGAGATAAAAATCAAAACCATAAGCAGGAGGCAAGCTGCCCTTTGGCGTGGTGACAAGGGCAACGTTTCTCCTGACCCTCCCATGGAGGGAAATTATTTCCCCTGGCCCTTTGATGATTAAAAAAAATGGGTGAAGCTATTTGCTTCACCCATTTTTTTTTGTATTCAAATCAATTTCTTACCGCGGATCTCTTCTCGGCCCCTAGCAAACATCCCAGGAACAGATTGTTATCTTTGCCTCATTTTAGGTACAATTCCGACAAGGAGGATGTGCCATGAAAGATGCGAGACTCAATCAGAGATTATCACTGAAAGCGGCTTTCTTTTTCATTTGCGGCCTAACTCTTTCTGCTTTTCTAGCGGGCCCAGGTTGGTCTGCGGAGCTCAAGACAGTTGAACCACAAACCCAGGAAATTGCTCCCCAACCCAAGCCAACTCAATTACGGCAACTTCCGACTCAAAGTCCTGCCAGAAAGCCTCAAGGTACTCCTTCATTCAAGGCAGCACCTTCTGCCCCCCAAATTTCCACACCAGCACCCCAGAAGGCCCCTTCCCCTCAACACCAGAATACTGCCCCAAGTGTTGGAACACCTCCCAAAATTTCAGTAAGCGGCCTTTCCTCCATGTTTCTTACCAGCCCAAGCCAAGGCGACTTTATGGTGCAGGGAGGCCAGTTTGTTATCCAATGGTCAGGAGCCGGAAATATCCCACAAAAATGCGTTAATCTTGACCTTTTCAAAGGTATTTCTCACATAATGCCCATCGCCACAAACGTCTGCATTAATGGCTACAACTGGCAACTACCGCCTGGTATGTTCGGAACGGGTTATAAAGTCCGCCTCCGAACTATCGACAACGCCTATTCAGACGACAGCGATCCCTTTTCTATCCTAAGCAGCCAACCAGATCTCCAAATCACCAATCTCCATATTCAGCCCTCCAGCCCTGATATGCGCGACCCTATAACCGTTCAAGGGGTTATCCTCAACTCCGGGCACGGCACCTCAGCCAATACTATGGCTGTGGTACGCTTGCAGACCACTAGTGGCAATTGGTCCACCCAAAAAAACCTGAGCATACCAAGCATGCCTTTCGGCCCTGGCGCCCATCTACCCTTTAGCGAAACCTTTGACAATGTGGTGACCACGGAGCTAACAGCCTCTGTTGAGGTGGATCCGCAAAATCAAGTCACAGAGGCTGACGAAAACAATAACAGCGCAGCAATCACCTTTCCGGTGACGGGGCTGCCCAACCTCAAGGTCTGCGTCAATAAGGAGATTTACAACACCTTGGGCAAAATGAATATTCCCATTCTCATTAAGAACTACTCCAATGAACCGGTTGGCCCCACAGTCTGCAGGTCGTGGATCAACAATCATGGTCACGAAAGCCATAATGTCCCGGCCCTGGGCCCTTTTGAAAGCTACGAGGTTTTCAGAAGCGCCCGCTTCAATGTTGCCGGCTGGCGATCCTATTCTGCCACGGTTGATTACGGCGACACGATCAGGGAATCATGGGAGAACGACAATGTCTCTGAAGGCCGTATCCATGCGGCCGGTCTCCTGGGTTCACATCCCATGCCTTGGCCGCAATGGCAGGACTGCCCATAGACGAAAACTGGGCTAGCCTTTCACAAAAAACGACCGGGTCATCGAAACCAGTCGCAAAAATAAATCGTCTTTAATATTAGGAATAGACGGAGGGTGCAGGTATGAAAGCGAAAAGGGCAGTAGTTTTTCAATTACCAATTGTCAGCCTTGTTCTCTTCTTGGGGCTGGGCACGCCATGCTGGTCGGCAGAGAGTAAACCACTGGACTCAAGCCAGGTTAAACAGGTGGCACCCACTATAGAGAAACCTTCTCGCCCTCAGCCGTCATCTCGTCTGACAAGCACTATTCAGGGCAGGCTCACAGCGCAGGGAAGCCGAGTCAGCCTGCTGCTTAACCAAAGCGCAAGCAATGTAGAGGTATTTAGCGGTCGCAAGAAACTTGCCAACCTGGGCGCAGGGGCACGCTTTGACGTAACTCCTTATCTCAGGCAAGCCACTGCTCTGGGGTTAACCTTTCACTATTTTACCGCAAGCGGCAGTAAAAGCAGCCAGGATTTCAAGTCCCAAGAAATCCTGGCACTCTCCAGAGCGACAGCTACGATAAGGGAGAAGCCTGCGGTACCGCGGCCACCCAAGCCCAGACCGAATGTCGGCGGCGCCCCTGCCGCAAGCAAACAGACTGCTCCCAGCACCTCAGCCCTACCGATGGGGCTTCCCACCCCCCAAAGCAGTATTGGCCAGGCTCCTCCCTCGTCAGCCTCCGGTGTGCCAGATATAGGCACAGCCCCGGCGGCCATAGGAATCACCAGTCCCACACTGGGTGATTTTATGGTGGAAGGTGATCACTTTGTTTTACAGTGGTCTGGGTTCGGCAATGTTCAAGAACATTGCGTCAACATCTATCTTCGCAAGGCAAGCGGAATGAACTCTCCCGACAATATGACCATTGCCGAGAATGTCTGCATAAATGGCTATGATTGGCAGTTGCCCACGGGGAAATTTGGTACCGGCTTTGTGATCAAAATAAGGACCATCGACAATCTCTTAACTGCTACAAGTCCACCATTTTCCATCCTAAGCAGTCAGCCAGATCTCAAAATCACCAATCTTCATATTCAGCCACCAACCCCAGGTCAACTGGACGATATTATGGTCCGGGGGGATATCCAAAACTCAGGACACGGCACTGCTACCGCCAGCCAGGTCTCGGTACGACTCAAATCTGGCAACTGGACTTCAATCACTAAAACGGTTGCTATCCCGGCTTTGGTGTTTGGACCCAATGCTCACATGCCCTTTAGCCTGACCTTTTCATCTCCCTATAGTGCCCCATCCAACCCGCAACCGCCATCCACTAATATGCAAGCCGTAGCCACCGCAGACAGCCAGGGACAGGTAACAGAGGCAGACGAAGGAAACAATACTGAACAGGTTGGATTTAGCTATACTGAACTGCCCAACTTAATTCCTGTCATCACCCCCGAAATTCAGACAGGCATGTCAAAGAAGGTAAAGATCCAGTTCAGGGTCAGAAACACCTCCACTGTGCAAACGCCCCCCACCACCTGTCGGACCTGGATTGAGAAAAAAGGCCATCGGACCCATAACGTCCCGGCAATCCCAGGCGGGCAGACCTTTGTCTTTGATCGTGAGGTGTTTTTTGCTGCAGCGGGCTGGCGAGATTACTCACTCAGCGTTGATTACGGAAATGCTCTCACCGAGCTCTACGAGAATGACAACGTCAAGAGTGGTCGCATCCATGCACGAAGCGGTATTAAAGACCCTAGACCGCTTATTCCGCTACCAGATGAAGATGAGCACCCTGCCCTGCATGAAGCGGTGGATTTTTGGCACGGACTCTGGCCATGGAACTGGTTCTGATATTTCTGGGCAACAAACCCTCCCTCTTGAAAAGAGCTAAGAAAATCTTAGTGCTGCCAAAAGACCGTTACCACTTAGACTTCATGGCGGAGATGGCACCTTCATAGCTGTCGGCGCCAAAGACTGCTGAACCTGCCACAAAGATGTTAACGCCGGCTTTTGAAATCTCTTCAATGGTGGAGGGGCTGACACCACCGTCAATCTCAATGCCGACATCCAGGCCTTTTTCATCGATCATCTTTTTCAAAGCCCTAGATTTATCCAGGGTGGAGGGGATGAAAGACTGGCCGCCGAAACCTGGGTTGACGCTCATCAGCATCACCAGATCAAGGTCCTCAAGAATATAATCTAGGCTGGTAAGAGGGGTAGCTGGGTTAAGGACAACACCGGCCTTCTTGCCGAGATCCTTGATCATATGGATGGTGCGATGCAGGTGCGGGCAGGCCTCGACATGGACAGTGATCCAGTCGGCACCGGCCTTGGCAAACGACTCTATATACTTATCTGCCTCACTGATCATCAGATGGACATCGAGCGGCTTATCGGTAATCTTGCGCACCGCATCAACCACCAGGGGGCCAATAGTAATATTGGGCACGAAATGGCCGTCCATCACATCAACATGAATCACATCAGCACCAGCTGCCACCACATCGTTTATTTCTTTGCCCAGCTGCGCAAAATCCGCAGACAAAATCGAAGGCGCTATCATCTTCTCAAGCATTGTTCTCTCGTATTATTTTTTTGATTAAACAACTAAATCGTATTTTTAGAGCTCCTAAAATAGTACAAAAAACGTAGCGAGCGACGGAAAGACAAGGAAAAAACGGATGAGAAAGCGGAGCTTACTTTTAGTAAGTGAGCATTTCGAATCCGTTTTTGACGCAGAATTTCCTAGCGCAGTAGTTTTTTAACTATTTTGCTCCGACAGTGACCATGACGTAGTGCTCCGGCTGGATATACTTCCTGGCCACCTCAAGAACCTTAGCAGCATCCACTGCCTCGATCCCTTTTATATAGCGGGTGCCATGATCCTGGCCCAGGCCATATGTTTCATTAAGGGCCATATCCATGGCCTGCTCGCTGTGGGTCTGGAGGCGCAGCTCGTAGCTGGAGATCAGAACATTTTTAGCACGCTGCAGCTCTTTGTCGCTCACCTCCTGCTCAAGGACAAGGTAGAGTTCTTTCCACAAAGACTTCACAGCCTCTTCCCTCTTATCCGGGCTTGTGCCGATATAGATCCCAAAGGAGCCTGTGTCGATACCCACAAGGGAAAAAGCGGAGAGACTGTAGGCAAGGCTCTTCTTATCACGAAGCTCCATGAATAAACGGCCACT
>SWCD01006256.1_pt1 | contig 14224 bp, 13 predicted proteins | sample 4693011 | NCBI WGS metagenome assembly SWCD01 (sample SAMN10267278, study PRJNA491770) | bioreactor metagenome | isolation source: DHS bioreactor inoculated with marine | place: Japan: Omine Ridge, Nankai Trough | reverse complement strand
CCGCTCGGGGCGGATGGAAATCAGCGTGCGGTCGCCCGGTTTTTCGACATTCACGGGTTTCGCGTCAATCAGGTCGCCATTGTCCAGCTGCACAACAGCGATGCCATTCTTGATCTCTTTGACACGACCCTCGAGCGTGTTGTTCTCACCGATAAACTGCGCAACAAAGCTGTTCTTGGGGCTCTCGTACAGCTCATCCGGCGGCGCGATCTGCTGAATGCGTCCATCGTTGAAGACCGCCACCCGATCCGACATGGTCAGTGCTTCTGTCTGGTCATGGGTCACATAAACAGTAGTAATTCCGAGATTGTGCGCAAGATGGGTGATTTCGAACTGCATCTTTTCGCGCAATTGCTTGTCCAGCGCGCCAAGAGGTTCGTCCATCAGCACCAATTCAGGCTCGAACACCAGCGCCCGGGCGAGAGCCACACGCTGTTGTTGGCCCCCAGACAGCTGCGACGGACGACGCCCACCAAAGGCACCCATTTCCACCATTTCAAGCGCACGCTTGACCTTGGCCTCGCGGTCGGATTTGCCAATCTTGCGCACCTCGAGCGGAAAGCTGAGGTTTTCGGCAATCGTCATGTGTGGAAATAGCGCGTAATTCTGGAACACCATGCCAATGCCGCGCTTGTGTGGCGGAATGTTGTTGATGCTCACACCGTCCAACTTGATCTCGCCATGGGTGGCGGTTTCAAACCCTGCAAGCATCATCAGACAAGTTGTCTTGCCTGATCCCGACGGCCCCAGCATCGTCAGAAATTCGCCCTTGGGCAAGGTCAGGTTCAGATCCTTGACGACCAGTGTTTCGCCGTCATAGCTCTTTTGGACACGTTCAAACGCAACGAACGCATCGTTGTTCCCGGTATCTGCCAAAGTCGGCTCCCTATTTTATTCATCGCAAGCGTTTGCCTCGCGTTCGGAAGAAACTAAAACAAGATGGACCTTCACATGCAAGCGGATTGCGGCGCTTTTTTCCCGAAACCGACCTACACAGGTCAAATCGCCTGCAAGTCACGCAAGATAAGTCAATTTTCCTGCAATCGGCCGAGGCACGCTCCGCTTTAGCGCGAGCCCCGGCAGAGTTTTCGCCGGAAACAAGCTTATCCCAGCACCGATTGCACGGCTTTTGTGGTTTTGTGAATCACCTCATCCGCCTCGGATTTCGTCAGGCAGAAGGGCGGCGCAAAGCCCAGGATGTCGCCCTGCGGCATGGCCCGCGCAATGACACCCGTGGCCGCCAGCGCAGCAGAAACCTGCGGCCCCACCTTGTCGGCGGCCTCAAAGAATACCCGATCATCGCGATCCTTGACGAACTCCACAGCGCAGAGCATCCCTTCGCCGCGCACCTCGCCGACATGCGCGTGCGCTCCCAGAGCCTCGGCCATGCCACGATTAAGATAGCCGCCCACTTCACGGTTGTTGGCGATCAGGTTCAGATCATCTAGCAACTTGAGGTTGGCCACCCCCGCCGCCGCACCGATGGGATGCGCTGAATAGGTCCAGCCATGGCCAATAGGGCCATTCTCATCCGTGCCCTGCTCCAGCACCTTCCACATACGGTCACTGACGATGCTGCCCGAGAGCGGCGCATAGGCGCTGGTAAGGCCCTTGGCGATGGTGATGAGGTCCGGTTTCATACCATAGTGATCTGAACCGAACATGGTGCCCAAACGTCCAAAGCCCGTCACGACCTCATCTGCCACAAGCAGGATGTCATGCTTGGCCAGCACCTCTTGAATGGCGGCCCAATAGCCTGCGGGCGGCGGCACGATTCCCCCGGTGCCCAGCACCGGCTCGCCGATAAAGGCGGCGATTGTATCAGCCCCCTCGCGCGCGATCAGCGCCTCCAACTCCGCCACGCAATGCGCGACGAACTGCGCCTCGGTCTGATCCAGATTGGCGCGGCGGTAATAATAGGGGGCCTCGGTGTGGATCACCTGCGCCAGCGGCAGGTCGAATTTCTTGTGGAAGAGTTCGAGCCCGGTGAGCGAGCCGGTCATCAGCCCCGAACCGTGATAACCGCGCCAACGGCTGATGATCTTCTTCTTTTCAGGCCGTCCAAGGATGTTGTTGTAATACCAAATCAGCTTGACGTTGGTCTCGTTGGCGTCACTGCCCGAGAGGCCAAAATAGACCTTGGACATATGCGCCGGTGCGCGGTCCAGAACCATCTTGGCCAAGGTGATCGACGCCTCGGTGCCGTGCCCCACATAGGCGTGATAATAGGCCAGTTCCCGTGCCTGCGCGGCGATCGCCTCGGCAATCTCTTGACGGCCGTAGCCCACGTTGACGCAGTAAAGCCCGGCAAAGGCATCAAGCAGGCGATTGCCGTCGCGATCCTCGATATGACTGCCGCTGCCGGTCTTGATCACGCGGTTGGGTGCCTCGCCGCGTGCGAACTGCGCAAGATGCGTGGAGGGGTGAAAGAAATTCTCGCGATCCCATTGATCGAGTTGGTCATTCCGCAGCATTTTTGTTCCTTTCGTTTGTTCTGGGGCACCAGAATTTTGAAAAAATTCCGGGCCGAAATCTTTTCAAGATTTCGTCTGCTCACGCCCAATCGCGGCAGACATATTTGATCTCCATGAATTCCTCCATGCCGCGCCGCGCCCCTTCACGGCCCAGCCCCGATTGCTTGACCCCACCAAAGGGGATCGGTGCGCCCGTGACCTTGGTGCGGTTCACCGCCACCATGCCGAATTGCAGCGCCCGCGTCATGCGATAGATGCGGCGCGGATCGTGGCAGTGCAAATAGGCGATTAGGCCATATTCAGTAGCATTGGCGCGGGCGACCACTTCTTCTTCGGTGTCAAAGGGCGTGATTGCGGCCACTGGACCAAAGGTCTCATCGCGCATGATCTCGGCGGCGTCGGGCACATCCGTCAGAACAGTTGGTTGATAGAAAAGCGGTCCTAGGGCATCGCGCTTGCCACCGCAGGCCAGCGTCGCGCCATGCGCCAGAGCATCGGCCACATGCTCTTCCTGCTTTCGAATGGCCTTCTCGTTCATCAACGGGCCGATGTCGGGATCGTCTATGCCGCGCCCGATGGTGAGCCTCTGTACTGCGTCTGTAAAACGTCGGCAGAATTCCTCGTAAATCGCGCGCTCTACATAGATGCGGTTCGCCCCCAGACAGTCCTGTCCGGATGTAGCGAATTTTGCCTTGATCGTTTCATTTACGGCCGCGTCCAGATCGGCATTCTTAAACACGATCACGGGCGCATGACCGCCCAATTCCAGCACCAGTTTCTTGACCGTCCCGGCGCATTGGCGATAAAGTAACTGCCCGATATTGGTCGAGCCGGTAAAGCTAAGGACACGCACGCGGGCATCTTGGGTCCAAGGTTCGACCACCACGGCGGCATTACCCGTGACCACGTTGAACACACCCGCCGGAAACCCCGCCCGTTCAGCCAATTCGGCTAGGGCCAGCGCGGAATACGGCGTTTCGGCGCTTGGGTGCGCGACCACGGTGCAACCCGCCGCCATCGCCGCCGCCGCCTTGCGTGTGAGCATGGCTGAGGGAAAATTCCACGGCGTGATGAGCGCCGCCACGCCCACCGGCTCCAGCCACAGCTCCACCTCGGCATCGGGCAGGTGGCTTGTGACTCCTTCGATATTGGGGCGCTTGGCCTCTTCGGCATAATACTCCACGAAACTCGCGGCATAGTCTATCTCGCCACGTGCTTCACTTAGGGGTTTGCCCTGCTCCAGCACCATGATCCGCGCGAGGTCTTCGCGATGCGCAAGGATCAGATCGAACCAGCGGCGGAGAAGTGCTGCGCGGTCTTGCGGCAGGGTCATCGCCCAGCCGCCAAACGCACCCTGCGCCGCATCGACCGCGGCACAAGCCTGATCTGCGCTGAGGCTGGCGACGGCCCCCAGCGCGCTGCCATCGGCAGGGTTGGTTACGGCAAAGGTTGCCGTATCGTCGCCGCCAACCCATTTGCCACCCACATAGGCAAAGCTGCGCACAAGGCGTGTGTCGGTGATCCCATTGCGGGTCCAGATGGCTGAGTCGGACATGGTGACGCTCCCTTCGCGCCAAAGAATGTCTTGGCTCTGCCAAAGAGAGAGACTGAAGTTTGCCGCAAGCGCAGACTAATCTTCTGCCAGGAGCCCACTAAAAAGATGATTCATTCGAAAAACATCTCGAGCGGCGGCAAGCGCGGGGATTTGACCGGCTTGGTCACGATATAGGTGAAATAGCGCGCGAGCCCGATCCGCGCCTCAAGCATCTGGTCAATGAGCCGCTGATAGGTGTCGATGTCACGGGTCACGATCTGCATGAGATAGTCAAACCCGCCCCCCAGCGCCCAGCAGGCTGTCACCTCGCCGTAGCGCTGCATACTGTCCTCGAAGGCGCGGAATGAGGCGGGCGTATGATCCGCCAATTCCACCGCAACAAAGACGGTCACATGCGACCCCAGTTTCCTGAGATTGATACGCGCATGATACCCTTCGATCAGGCCAGCCTCTTCCAGCCGTTTGAGCCGCTCCCAGCACGGGCTGGCCGAAAGACCCACCCGCTCCGCCAGATCAGCCTTGGTGATGCGGCCCTCATCAGCCAGCACCCGCAGAATATCGAGATCGCGCGCATCAAGTTTCATGCAGTGATGACCGTGCCCAGATCGTGCCCCTTGAGCCGCGCCATCACATGCGTGGCAATCGCCGTATCCTGCACGCCGGTGCCGGTCAGATCGCAAATGGTGATCTCGGCATCGCTCTTGCGTCCGCGCGCGCGACCCCGGATCACATCCCCCAGTTCGACCGGCGCGCCTTTGGTCCATATCCCGGCCTCGATCGCGCTGCGCAACTCGCCCAAGTGTTCCACCTGCGTCGCGCGATCGGCAACGTAGAGATCGGCCTTGATCAAGGCCTGCGGATCAATTTCGTTCTTGCCCGCCTGATCTGACCCCATGGCGGTGATATGCAATTCGGGATGTAGCCATTTCGCCTCGATCACAGGGGACTGTGCCGGGGTTGTGGTGATGACCAACTGGCTAGCCAATACCAGATCGGCAGGCGAATCTAGGACACGGATATCGCATTTAAGGTCCGACAGATCGGCGGCGCAGGCGCGCGCGCGCTCGGCATCCCGCCCCCAGATGAGCAGTCGGTCAAATGGGCGCACCAGCCGCGCCGCCCGCGCCTGAAGCCGCGCCTGAACACCCGTGCCGATGATACCTAAGGTATGCACAGTCTCGGGGGCGAGATGCTGCGCCGCGACTGCACCGGCGGCGGCCGTGCGCAAATCGGTCAGATAGCCATTGTCGAGGAACACCGCCTCGACCAGACCGGTCTTGGCGGAAAACAGGATCATCAGCCCGTTGAGACTGGGCAGTCCCAGCTTGGGGTTGTCAAAGAACCCCGGACTGACCTTGATCGCGAACCCGTCAAAGCCGGGGATATAGGCGGTCTTTACATCCACCTCGCCATGCACATCCGCGAGGTCCATCGACATCACCGGCGGCATGACAACGCCGCCATCCGAGAGCGCCCCAAAGGCTTTCTCGATCACGTTGACGGTTTCACGGTCCAGCTTCACCGCGCCGCGCAATTCCGCCTCTGTCACGATCCGAATATCATGTGCCATATGTCTTACCCTTAATTACCTTGTCGCCCAAAATCACATCCTGCCCAGTCACAACCTTGGTGAACATCGCCATATCGAGATTGCGGCCGGTGATGATTGTGGCGGTCGGCCCTTTGGGTGCCACCTTGCCACTCAGCACCGCAGCGATGCCCACAACACAGGCCCCTTCTGCCACGATCCGGTCCTCGTAATAGAGCACCTGCATCGCGCGATAAATCTCTTCTTCCGTGACGAGGACCACATCATCCAGCAAATCGCGACACATGGCAAAACTCAGACGATTTGCCATACCGATGCCGCCGCCCAGACTATCGGCAAGGCTTGGCACCTCTTCAACCTCGACAGGATGGCCGGCGCGCAGGCTCTCATACATCGCGGCGCCTCGGTCCATGCTGATGCCGATTACGCGCAGGTCGGGTTTGATCGTCTTGGCGGCCAGCGCAACGCCTGCCGCCAGACCGCCACCCGACAGGGGTATGAGCAGCGTTTCCAGATCAGGGCGCGCCGCCATGAGTTCCAGCCCGATGGTGCCCTGGCCCGCAATCACCAGCGGGTCGTCAAAGGGCGAGATTTCGGTCAGCCCTTCCTCGGCAACCAGACGCTCTGCCTCGGCCTGGGCAGCGTCCTGAGAGCGACCGATGATCCGCACCTCGGCCCCCAACGCCCGAATACCATCAACCTTGGCCTGCGGCACCAATTCCGACATGCAGATCACCGCTCGCAGGCCGCACTCCCGCGCCGCATAGGCCACGCCACGGCCATGGTTGCCGGTCGAGCAGCAGGTAACGCCAGCCGCCCCCGCAACGCCCGCCACTGCATTGAGCGCGCCACGCAGTTTGAACGCGCCGATCGGCTGCATATTCTCCAGCTTGAGCAGGAAATCACCGCCCACAACCCCACTCATATAGGGCGAAGGCACCAGTGGCGTGTGATCCGCCACCCCGGCAATCACCTGTGCCGCAGCGAGGACATCGGCCAGAACAGGGCGCATCTTGGTATTCCTCCGTCAGATTGCGCGCAGCTTGCGTCGCGGCGAGCCTAGCGTCAACTCCGCGCCGCGAGATGGTCTGAAAACGACAGGATGGGGCGTTTTTCTTGGGGCGGGAGGCGGCCAAAGCCACAACTATAGTCAGGACATTTTAACTACGGATCCTCGACATGATCGAAAAAGACCTGCCCTTCTCGGCACAGGAATACCAGCGACGGCTGGACAAGACCCGCGCCGCCATGGCCCGGCTTGACCTTGACGCGCTCTTTGTCACCGACCCGTCCAACCAGCATTGGCTGACAGGCTACGATGGCTGGTCGTTCTATGTGCATCAGGGCGTTCTGGTCTTTCCTGAGGCAGATCCGATCTGGTGGGGCCGCAATCAGGATGCCAATGGCGGCGTGCGCACTGTCTGGATGACGGACGACCGCGTGATCGGCTATGCCGACAACTACGTGCAATCGACCGAGCGCCACCCGATGCAGGATCTGGCGGAGCGGCTCAAGGGTATGGGCCTTGCCGACAAGCGGATCGGCGTGGAAATGGACAATTACTATTTCTCCGCCAAGGCAATGCAGACCCTGCGCGAGGAACTGCCAGAGGCCACATTCCTCGACGCCACCGCACTGGTGAACTGGCAACGCACGGTGAAATCCGAGGAAGAACTGGGTTTCATGCGCAAGGCTGCGCTGATTTCGGAAAAGATCACCGACGGGCTGATGGAGCGGGTCGAGCCGGGCATTCCCAAGAACGAGATCGTGGCAGAGATCTTTCGCGATGCCATCCGGGGGGTCGAGGGCGCGTGGGGCGACTATCCCGCGATCGTGCCGCTCTTGCCGTCAGGGTCCGACGCAGCCGCCCCGCACCTGACGTGGAACGGGCGCGAATTCGCGACCGGCGAGGCCACGTTCTTTGAGATCTCGGGCTGTTACCGGCGCTATCACGCGCCTTTCTGCCGCACGCTCTTTCTGGGCAAGCCGCCGCAATTCCTGCTCGATGCGGAAAAGGCGCTGGTCGAGGGGTTAGAGGCGGGGCTGGAGGCCGCAAAGGCAGGCAACCGCGCCTGCGACATTGCCAATGCGTTGGCCGCCCCGCTGGAACGCGCCGGGATCGAACGTGGCGCGCGCTGTGGCTATCCAATCGGCCTCAGCTATCCGCCCGACTGGGGCGAGCGCACGATTTCGCTGCGCTCCGAGGATGAAACCGTGCTGGAACCGGGCATGACATTCCATTTCATGCCCGGTCTTTGGATGTCAGACTGGGGATTGGAAATCACCGAGTCCATTCTGATCAAGGAAAGCGGCCCGGCGGAAACATTCTGCAACCGCCCGCGCAAGATGTTCGTCAAGGATTGAGCAGACAAGGCCCCCACATCGACTGTGGGGGCCTATTGCAACCCGGCTCTATTCCCATTCCATCTGTTCATAGACACGGCCCGCGTTCTTGGTGGCCAGTTCCTCGAACGTGTCGAGATGGGTATAGGCGGATTGGTCTACGTAATAGGCATCGGCCAGATCACCGCCCGCATCGATATGCGCGCGAATCTGGGCGCGCAGATGTTCGAGGTAGCCCTTGGTGTAACGGCGCACCTGATCCATGTTGGTTGGGTGGCCGTGACCCGGAATCACATAGGTGGCACCCAGCGCCTCAAATTCTGTATCCCAGGTTTCCAGCCAATCCGCCGTGATCGTATCGGGGAAGATCGGTAACATGCGTTCGTGAAACGCCATGTCGCCGGAAATCACAAGGCCTTGTTCGGGCAGCCAGATGACAATATCTCCGGGGCTGTGAGCGGGTCCAAGATAGCGTGCCTCGATCCGGACATCGCCCATCTCGACGATATACTCCTCGCTGAAGGTCTCGGTCGGCAGCACCACGCTGGTGCCTTCGGCGCGCTCCTTGGTTACGCGCTGCGCCGCCTCGAGATCACCGCCGCCATGATTTTCGAACTCGGCCGCCGCATCGCTATGTGCCACGATGGGCACGCCCTGTTCCGCCCAATAGGAATTGCCCAACATGGCGTGGCCCTGACCATTCTCATTGAACACCAGCTTGACGTGCTGATCAGTAACCATCTTGATTTCATCGTGCAGGGCCTTGGCCAGCCCGTAGGATGCGCCACCGTTGATCACTACCACGCCATCGCCCGTGACGATGAAGCTCAGGTTGTTGTTGTGTCCGGCATTTTCATAAGTCGGGGGCGCGGTCGCCCCGATGGCGGACCAGACCTGCGGGATCACCTCGACCGGTTTGGAATAAAGCAGGGAGGCCGGGTATTGATCGGGGATATCCTCGCTCGCGACGGCGGCACTGGCGGCGCAGAGCAAGAGAGTGCCGAGGGTCACACGCATCATCTCAGACCTCCGCAACAAACCGGTATGTATCGCCATCGCGTTCGACCCGACCCAACCCGCCCCCGGGCAGATGAAAGCCGACCATCGCCATCTGATCGGTCGCCAACTGGTCGAGGAGTCGCGTGCGCGTCGCGATCCCTGTCTCGGCATCCTGATCCGAGCCGCTAGCCCAATCAGGCCGCGCAAAGGCCAAATGACCGTTGCCGATGGCATCACCCACGACCAATGCCGCCTCTGTCCCCTGACGGATTTCAAACGCCATGTGGCCGGGCGTATGGCCGGGCGTATCATGCGCGAGGATACCCGGCAGAACCTCTTGCCCGCCATCGATGAATTCCATCCGATCCTCAATCGCCGCCAGACGCCGGGCAGCCCCCACGGCAAAGCTGGCCCGCTCTGCACCGATGCTCTCGACCGTGGCGGGGTCTGTCCAATACTCCCATTCCGCCTGCCCGATCATGTAGCTGGCATTGGCGAACACGGGATCGTCAAAGTCATCCAGTACGCCCCAAAGGTGATCCGGGTGCGCATGGGTAAAGAGAACATGGGTGATGTCATCAGCGCTGACTCCGATGGCGTCAAGCGCCTCGAGGATTTTCCCAGCACTCGGCATGAACCCAGACCCTGACCCCGCATCGAAGAGCACCGTGCGCTCAGCATCCTGAAACAGCGTCAGATTGCAGGGCGGCTCGACCGTGTCGCCAGTGATGCCGTATTGCGCCAGAACAGGCGCGGCATCAGCAGCGGGCAGGTTGCCCAACAAAAAATCCATTGGCAGCACGAGATTACCGTCGCTAAGCGTGGTGATCCTGGAGTTCCCGAGGGTCAACTCCGTAGCGGCAAAGCTGGGGCGCGGCAGCCCGACAAGGGCGCTGGCCCCCATAGCCGCCAGAATCTGGCGTCGGTGCAAATTCATGATTTCCTCCCCCTTATTTATTCGCATTTGTGAATATGATGCTCTGACATGTGTCAAAACACAAGTCAAAACAAGGCTGCGTTTGATGCTGATTTCCACGCAGAGATGCGGTAGGAACGCTGCATCGAACCTCTTAATGCGTGATCATCAAAGCCCATGGACAGTGAACTTCCCGCCTATCTGACAACCAAGGAGGTCGCAGACCTGCTTCGGGTGAAGGAGCGCAAGGTTTACGACATGGTCGCCACTGGCGAGATTCCGCATCGCAAGATCACCGGCAAGCTCTTGTTTCCCCACAACGAGTTAATGTGCTGGATTGAGGGAACAGGCGTCACCCTGCCCTCCGAGCGCCCGGCGCTTGTGACCGGCTCGCACGATCCGCTCCTGGATTGGGCGCTGCGCGAGAGCGGCGCAGGGCTTGCAACCCTCTGGAACGGAAGCTGCGACGGGCTAGAGGTATTTGCCGAGAGTCGTGCGGTTTTGGCGGGGCTGCACATCCCCGGCGATACAGATTGGAACATCCCCGCGCTTGAGGCGCGCGGACTGCGCGACGCCGTTCTGATTGGCTGGGCAGAGCGGAGGCGCGGACTGATCCTGACACCTGCCGTGGCGGATATGGTCCAGGGGATCGGCGATCTGCGCGGACGTCGTGTGATCTTGCGACAGGAGGGGGCAGGCACCACGGCGCTCTTTGCAAGCATGATGGCCGAAGCGGGTATGACAACGGATGACATCCTGACGCCAGCTAGCCCCGCCCATACCGAGAGCGATGCCGCCGCCGCCGTCGCCGCAGGCGAGGCCGAAGCGACCCTCGGGATAGAGTCCATGGCGCGGCAATTTCGGCTGGTGTTCCGTCCCTTGGTGCAAGAGCGCTTTGACCTCTTGATCGACCGTCGCGCCTATTTCACCGACCCCGTGCAACGCCTGGTCGCCTTCATGCGTTCCGAAACGATGGTTGCCAAAGCCTCGGCGCTCGGCGGTTATGATCTGAAGGGACTGGGCGAGGTGCGCTGGATCTCCGCCTGAACCGGCCTTTTTCAGACAGGTTACAAATGCATTGGGCGGAACTCTCTCGAAGTTCCGCCCAGTTTCAGAAACGCTTGGAAAACAAGCTCAGCCGTTCGCGTTCGGGAAGAACAATTGCTGACCGTCGATCTTGTAATCCGCGATGGCCTGTTGACCTTCGGCGGACAATACCCAATCGATGAACGCCTGACCGGCTTCGGCCTTGACGTTCTCGTGCTTTTCCGGGTTCACGAGGATGATCCCATACTGGTTGAACAGGCGATCATCACCCTCGACTGCGATCTGGTAGTCACCCTTATTGCCAAAGGAAATCCATGTGGCACGGTCGGTCAACACGTAGGCCCCCATTGCGGTGCCGGTGTTGAGCGTAGCCCCCATGCCGGACCCGGTTTCACGATACCAACCGCCAGACGCTGCGGCGGCATCGACGCCCGCGGCTTGCCACAGCTTCAATTCTGCCTTGTGGGTGCCGCTGTCATCGCCGCGCGAGGCAAAGGTCGCGCCGGTTTCGGCAATCTTGGCCAGAGCGGCCGTAATATCCTTGGTCCCCGCAATACCTGCTGGATCGGCGGGTGGTCCGACGAGAATGAAATCGTTGTACATCACTTCCGACCGTTGAAGCCCATGGCCTTCAGCCACGAATTTCTCCTCTGCCGCCTTGGCATGGACAAAGAGCACGTCGCCATCGCCATTCTCGGCATTCTTGATCGCCTGCCCGGTGCCCACCGCCACGACGCGCACCTCTATGCCGGTCTTGTCCTGAAAGATCGGAAGAATATGGTCAAAGAGACCCGAATTCTGGGTCGATGTGGTGGATTGCACCACGATGAACTGATCCTGCGCGTGCGCAGCCCCAGACAGGCCCAAGGCAAGAGCCGCACCTGCGGCAAGCGAGAAAAGATGACGTCTGAGCATGAAACACTCCCGTTTCGGTTGGATGTCAAAAAGTTGTGCTTGTGTAGAGCCGCCCTTGGGTCCAGGCGCGCGCGGCTTCGGACCGGGGTTTGCCGAGAACCTGATCAATCGGGCCGCATTCGGCCACTTGTCCAGCATGCAGGAAAATCACCTCGTCCCCCATGCGCCGCGCCTGCCCCATGTCGTGCGTGACCATGACGATTGTGACACCCCGCATGTGGGCCGCGTTGATCAGATCCTCTATCCGTTGGGTCGAGGCCGGGTCGAGGCTGCTTGTCGGTTCATCGAGGAACAAGAGGCGCGGCTGACAGACCAGCGCCCGTGCCAAGGCAAGGCGCTGTTGCTCGCCGCCCGAAAGGACACGCGCGGGATGTCGCGCCAGATCGGTCAACCCAGCCAGTTCGAGTGCATGCGCCGCCTCTGCCGCACGCTCTGCCCCGCGCACGCCATGTACCGAGAGCGCAAAGTTGAGATTGGCCAGCACCGACCGCCGCAGCATCACAGGGCGCTGAAACACCATCGCCTGCGCGCGGCGCGCTTTCTCATCAGGGGCCTTCCCCTGCCAGAGCACTTGCCCGGCGGAAGGCGTCAAGAGACCATGCAGCAAACGCAAAATCAGGCTCTTGCCAGCGCCATTCGCGCCCATGATCAAGATGCGCCGACCCTCGGGAATCGAGAGAGACAGATCATGGATCAGCCGCGTGCCACCTGCGTCGAATGACAGGCCGCGCGCCTCTAGCAGCGGGATGCGCGTGGCGACCTCAGCGGGGGTCATATCCATCACCGTGTCACGCATAGGCCGCCCGCACCGCAGAGGCCCGGAGTGCCATCACAACCGCGTTCACGAGCACCGCAAGAACCAGCAAGACCACGCCTAGGGCCAGCGCCAGCTCCAGGTTCCCTTTGGACGTCTCGAGGGCAATGGTCGTGGTCATCACGCGGGTCACATGATTGATATTGCCGCCCACGATCAGCACCGCGCCTACCTCGGCCACGGCGCGGCCAAATCCCGCCAGCGCCACGGTCATCAGGCTATAGCGCGCATCCCAGAGCAGGGCCGCGATACGCTCTTGAGGACGCAGGCCCATAGAGGCGAACTGCTCGGCATATTCGCCGTGCAAATCCTCGACCACCTGCTTCGTGAGCGCCGCCACGATCGGTGTTACAAGTATCGTCTGTGCGATGATCATCGCCGCAGGGGTATAGAGCAACTGAAGGGGCCCAAAAGGGCCGGAGGCGGACAGCATGAGGTAGACAAACAGCCCAACCACCACCGGCGGCAATCCCATCAAGGCATTAAGGATAACCGTCATCACCCCGCGCCCCGGAAAACGGAACGCACCCACCATGGCCCCCAAGGGCAGGCCAATCAGGCAGGACAAAAGCACTGCGGAAAGCGTTACATAGAGAGACAGTCCGACAATCTCGCTCAGGTTCCGATCCCAATTGAGGATCAGGACAAAGGCCTCTGACATGATGTCGCCAAAGCTGAACACGTGCGATTTCTCCCCTCGACAGGAAAAAAAACACAAAAATACATGGAAAGCCAGCCCTGAACGCGACAGCGGCTCAGAGTTTTGCGGCCCGCAAACGCCAAAGGCGGAGCGGTTGGCTCAACTCTGGGCCGTTTGGCCCAACGGTGATATGCGCCGCATAGAGCCGCGCCAGCGTCTCGCGCTGCGCTTCGGCCAATACGCGACGCGTGGGATCGACGCGGGCCAGATACTCGACGAAGGCGTCCAAATCGGCCACCGGCGTGGGACGATGATACGTGACCGGCGCAGGTCCAGTCGCCGCGCCCGCTGCCAGAACGGCATCAATCGCCCGAATCGCCGCGTGACGCATCTCGGTCTCATCCTCGACCGGGCGCATGACCTCGAAGAAAGCACCCTCTGCCAAGGGCTCTACAATGACGACTTCTCCGCCGGGGCGCAGAACACGCAACGCCTCAAGCAGGGCGCCCCGCATCAGTGGCAAGGGCACATGATGCAGCGCGTTCAGGAAAATACAGGCGTCAAAGGATTCTGCGGCAAAGGGCAATTGCTCTGCCCCGCCAAGCTCGAAACGGGCCTCGGGCACAGCAAGACGTGCGGCATCCACGGCCTCGGATGCCGGATCAATGCCGGTTACGTCATAACCCGCCTGCACCAGATTGCGCGCAAGCGCTCCATGACCACACCCGATGTCGAGCACCCTATGCGCCCCGATCTCGGAGAGGATCGCGCGTATCCGCGCAGGCGTATCCTGAGGCTCAGCCATCGCCAAACTCTGCACGCAGTGCATCGCTTTGCGCGCCCAGACCAGGCACGGCCCCCAATTCCGCCTCAACTCCGTCAATCTGCGCGCCAGGGGCCAGCATCCGAACCGGGCCTGTGGGGGTCTCGACCGTCACATACCGGTTCTGCGGATGGCCCACCAGATCCTCC
>SWCD01022779.1_pt1 | contig 14228 bp, 15 predicted proteins | sample 4693011 | NCBI WGS metagenome assembly SWCD01 (sample SAMN10267278, study PRJNA491770) | bioreactor metagenome | isolation source: DHS bioreactor inoculated with marine | place: Japan: Omine Ridge, Nankai Trough | reverse complement strand
CATTACAGATTATGAAAAAAAATAAAACGGCAATTAACTACAATAAACCAACTACAAAATTCATCGCACAAGGGCCTTTCAGGTTCACACGAAATCCTTTGTACTTAGCACTCTTGGGAGCCATGGCCACCATTGCGATAATTTCAAATTCAGCATGGCATATCGGCGCACTCTGCCTCCTGTTCCTATATTTCAACTTTGTGGTTGTTGTGCGAGAAGAAAAATATCTGAAGCAGAGTTTCGGTGAAGAGTATAAGCAGTATACGAGAAAGGTCAGGCGTTGGATTTAGTGCTTTCTTAGCGAACGATACGTTTAGTACTTGTCCGCTAAGGTTTTACCAAGATCAACTCATAGCAAAATATGAATGAACAGGATTTAAAAGAATTTTTTAAAAGTACCTTTAATGCGGTTGCTGATGGATATGACAGGGATGCATTGAGATTTTTCCCTGAGAGTGCCAAACACATATCATCATACTTGGATCTGCGTGGGCATGAACATGTACTTGATGTTGCAACCGGGACGGGTTGCGCAGCTTTAACCCTTGCCAGCGCTGTCCCAGAGGGCCACGTGACAGGCATTGATTTTTCGCAGGGCATGCTCTCTCAAGCCATGAATAAGAAGACTGAACATGGCCTGGATAATGTGACATTCTCTGAGATGGATATGCAGGCCATTGATTTCCCTGACAACCATTTTGACGTAGGGGTAAGTGCTTTCAGTATTTTCTTTGTTGAAGATATGAAAACACAGCTCAGTCACATGGCCCAAAAAATTAAAGGTGATGGGAAAATCTTAACCACCACATTTGATGACAATGCTTTTTCTCCGCTGGTGGACCTGTTCTTGAATCGGTTAAAAAAATACGGTATAGAGCCGCCGATTTTTTCATGGAAACGGGTTGCTACAAAACAGCAGTGTATGGATCTTTTTTCCGAGGCCGGGCTTGCCGATCCCAAAAGTGAAAAGCTGGACTGCGGGTACCATCTGCGTGATGCCTCTGACTGGTGGCAGATAGTCTGGAACGCCGGATACCGAGGCTTGGTCAGTCAACTAGCAGACGATGAAATGGCCAGATTTAAAGAAGAGCATTTAGCTGAGGTCCAAAACCTTGCATCGGCTAAAGGCATCTGGCTTGAGATGAACATTTTATATACCGTTGGTACCAAAAGAACAGGGGAGAGGTGAAATGCCTAGGAAGACAATGCCAAATGCCCCCAAATGGGTGTTGAAATTGGTACTCTTGCTCAATTATAACTTTAGTTCATGGGGTTAACTTCTGAAGAACATTGAAAAGGACTGCGGAGATATAGTCTCCACAGTCCTCATTTTAACTGTAGCTCTAGGCCTTGTGGTAGCCCAAAATCACCAAGGAGGCTGCCGATGAAACTACTGGGCACCAAAATCGACCATTTTGATGAATTTGGCCCGATATTCGTTGGGACGCATGGTTGTATGTTTAATGAAGATTTTTCGAAAGAAAGGCGTATCCTCGTAGCCCACTTGGTAGCTGATCTCATCCACAGTCATATTGTTCGATTCAAGGCTACGTTTAGCCTCTTCTACTCTTACCCTTTGCAGGTACATAAGAGGAGTGTCACCAGTAGCTGTTTTGAAACGACGTTCCATTGTCCGGCGACCCATGGCATGCTTTTGGGATAGTTGGTCAAGGTCAATATCTTGGTTAAAGTTCCTTTCCAGTGTGTCCTGAATCTTGAGAATTTGTTCATCTTTGTGTTCTCGTTGGAAATGAAATACCGAGTACGGAGTTTGCGAGACTCTTCCCCTGTCAACGACCAGTGATTTTGCACATTGGATGGCCGTCTCTCGGCCACACATCTTCTCAACCATATAATTCGATAAATCTATCGATGAATTAAAACCACCTGAACAAAAAATATCCCCGGCGTCAGTGATGAGTCTCTCTGGTTTTAAGTCAACTTTGGGGTAGAGGGATTTGAACTCATCAGCGGCACGCCAGTGGGTTGTGGCAATCTTGCCGTCTAAAAGGCCTGTTTCTGCAAGGGCAAATGATCCGGTGCAGACAGAAGCCAACATGGCACCATTCTTATATTGTTCTCTCAACCAATCAATAATCTCTCCCTGCCGATCCAGAGTTTGGTGAATATCAAGGATTGCAGAAACGAGAATTAGATCTGTTTTCTCAACTTCCGTCATAGAGCGATGCGGCATAACCGTAAGGTTGTTCAGGCAGCGGGCAGGATCTCCTTTGGGGGTGACAATTTCAACCTCAAATTCAGGGACAATATCCATTCCTTGCCCAAGGTTCCATAAGACACCTGTAAGACAAAAGGTGTCATATGGACCGGTAATTGTGGTTGCAGCAGCATTATCAAGGGCCAGAATTGTAACTCTTTGCATAGAGACTTCTCCTTTCATTCCTCATGTGGCGTAATCGCCCCCCTCATGTGTCGTATCTGACACTTCAACTAAACCTTGTTGATAGATACAGTGAAAAGGAATGAAATGCAACGCTGTAAATGTAAGGGATTATGTAACTTTTTCCACAGGAGGCTCTATGAAAACGCCAGGGATTGCAGTGCTTTTATTAACTTCGTTAACCTTCGTTCCACAGGTAATGGCAACCCCGGAACGGCGCTTTGATGCCAGGACGAACCAATGTCGTAATATTGCCGATGGTCAACTTGAATGGGACAGCCGTCCCTGGGGCGTAGGAGGAAAGGCCTTTACCCAAGTCTGTAAGAAATGCCATTCGCGCAGCAATGAGGTGGGAGCACCTTTTTTTTATGTTGAATCCAAGACATCGAAGGGGTGGAACCGTGTTTTCGCCCAGCGCAAGGTCAAATGCGCCAAAGATGGAGCCTGGGACGGATTAACACAGGATCAAGAACTTAAACTTAACGACTATCTATATCGGTATGCTGCTTGGAGTCAGGATGCCTACCATAACTACTGACGTTAATCATCCGCTCCCAGTTGGGAGTTTAGATCGTTTTTTATGGGGGACAGGCTGCATGAGGCAGTCCTGCGTAATACAGTCATCTGATTTAGGAGGAAGAGAATGATTAAGAAACTATCCGTACTGGCTCTATCCGGACTCATTGCCCTGCCATCACTGGCCAGTGGTGCCAGCAACGCAGAGCTTACTGCTCAAGTTGAGGAGCTCACCGAACAACTTGCCGATATTGAAGAAAAAAGTGAAGGGTGGGACCTTGCCTCCCGCATCCAGATTAGCGGTGATATCCGTAACCGTATTGATTACCATAGCCTTGAGACACCGAAGCATTACACTGCAAAAAGTGTCGCTTCTGGGGCAGCTGTCTTTATAAGTGCGCAGCCGAAATTGGCAGCAGCTGCAATTGCTAATGGGTGGACAAATATTGGTCAGATGGCGACCGATGTCGGTCTAGCAATGGGAGGTGGTTATGGTCCTTGGATAACGGCTGCCACCAACCCTGCTGGATTTGACCTGACCACCACGCAGGCAGATGCCTTGTGGTATATGTTTAATGACCCAGCTGTGAACGCGATGATGACCTCAATGGCGGCTATGCCAACCACCGCATTGACCGACGCTATGACAAACTATCAGAGCCTTGTCGGATTTATGAAACAATTACCGGCCTCGTCGCGTAAAGCTATCTTTGATCAAATGTCAGCGGGTGCCTACGCTCCCATGCCAAGTAAGGAGTGGGAAAACGAGTTAAGTTACACCACTCGCCTGCGGATGAATATGCGGGTTAAAGCCACTGAGAATGTCGAGGTCAAGGCTCGGGTAATCGCTTATAAGTTTTGGGGCAATCAGACCAGTCAGAATGGTGAGACAGATGAGTTCGGTAACCACCTTACGGATGGTAATCCATACTTTCTTAACTCCCGGTCTTTTGATGGTACAGTTGGCCGCCAGCCTGGCGACAGTGCCATTGTTCTTGATCGTGCCTTTATGAACTGGAATAACATTGCAGGCCAGCCATTGTGGTTCTCCATAGGTCGTCGTCCCACCACCGATGGCCCACCAGCCCAGCTTCGTATGGGCGCCGACAAGAGGATGGCTACCCCGGTTAACTACATGGACTACCCCTTTGACGGTATATCACTGGGCTATGCCTATTCTGATCTGTTTGGTCTTACCGACGGCCCCGGTCGTATCCGTTTTTGTTATGGTCGTGGTTTTGAGGCCGGTTCACAGATCGACGAGCATGGTGGAATGAATGATGTTGATTTTGCCGGCCTGAGTTGGGATGTCTATAAAAAGGGCAATCGCTTTCTTAATATCCAGTCATTTGGAGCCTTTAACCTTTTTAATGTTCCGGGCGACACCGTCTTTCCCAGCCCTTTTGAACTGGCCTTAGTCGATTCTGTGGCTGCAGGGGAGATGACTCAGGCTGAGGCAGATGCTGCGGCAGCTGCCAGTGGTATGAATACTAACGGTGTTCTGGATCGCCAGAATATGGGTAACATCTATCACACTGCAGCAGTTTACATGGATAAGATTGCTAAACTAAACTATTTTGCCACCTTGGGTTGGAGTCATACTGACCCCAACGATGACGTCGATGAGATGGGTATCAGCTTTCTTAATGACTCCTGGAACGAACCGGAAGATAAGGATGGTTATGGTATTTACATTGGTGGCCGCTACGACCTGGATGACATTGGCCTCAAGCTTGGTCTTGAGTACAACTGGGGTTCAGAGGATTGGCTGGCATTCACCCCTGGCCATGATGACCTGTATGGTAGCAAGTTGCAGACCCGTGGTTCAGTTTACGAGGCTTACGTGATCTACGACCTGCCTGGTGGCGAGGCCATATCTAAGTTCGGCAAAGCCTTCGTGCGTCTCGGTTACCAACATTATGACTACGAATACTCCTATTCAGGCATGTGGCTTGGTGCTCCAACCAAGATCGAAGACCTTGCTGATGATCCACTTTATGGCCAATTCTATGCACCGGTTAAAGACATGGACCAGGTGTATCTTTCTTTTGAGGCGTACTTTTAAACATCTTGTTGTTTAGCAAGTCTTTCAGGGGTAAGGATGCTGCAATACAAAAAGGCGGTGGAGAATTTAATCTCCACCGCCTTTTTGTATTGCCTATGACAACCTGCAAGGTTTTAAGCTGCGTTACGGCATACCCGTCCAAATCCGCCGGGGATAGTGCCGGAAGCCCAGAACACAGAGCCACGTTTATAATCACAAAACCAGTAACCGCCGGGATCGCGCTCTTCAGCTACGAAGATGAAGGGGATGTCTCCGGAGAATGCGGGGTCAAGATGGAGGTCTTTTTGGTTTTTTTCAGGCCGCATCAGAGAAAGAGCCTCTTCAATGGTGGGCAGGCGCCAGTCAGAAAAGCCGGCAAAATTATTTTTGTTTAAATTGGCAATATGTTTGCGGAGTTTACGGATGGAGGTAATGTCCAGGCCGCTCCGTTGCCACATAAGGCCAGTGGTTTTGTCGGTGGTGGTGGCATCATCACCATTATCAACGAGAAAGTTGAGATAAATGCCTTGCGGATTACGGATGGCATCATAAAAATTATAGTCTTTGACAATGCCGGGTATATCCTCTTCCTGAACATGGCGTGCCTTGTTGGGAAGTGAAACCGTTTGGAGATTTTCTGGCAGAGGAGTGTCGGCTGCGGGAAGATGTGAAGACATGGCATGCTCTTCCTGCTGGGGGCCAACCAGTGGAGTCACCAGGGAATCGTCATTGCTGTCCACAACGTTTACACGTAGCCATTCTTTTAATGCGTCATTAATGGCATAATTACGATCCAAAGATCGGGATTTACCGTCGTCGCGAAGGGCTTGGTCGATCAAATCTTGAGGAGCATCAATGCGGGCTAAAACCCGGGCATGTTTGATGCCCCTTTCCATGAGACAGAGGCTTGGCGGTTCGCCCCAACCATCGATGAAAAAATAATAATAACGTTCGCGGTCGTTAATGTCGCGTATCTTGGTTCCCCAGCTTTCAAAGATTGTGAAGGTCTCTGCCGGCAGCAGATCCCAGTCAATGGTGGGGGTAATTTGGGGGTCAATGGCAAGCTTGTCGAAAAGTCCCATGGGTCACCTTTTGCGAAATGGTTAACATGAAGAGAACCTCTTGTTGCCTAAGTAGGGGAAAAGGTTCACACAAGTTTGTCTGCCGCCCACGTCTGGGTATTGGCACTTTTTTCGGCCAGAAAAAAACAATAATCCCCGGGCAACATGTTACAATGTTATCAGTGTCGAACAATTTGTCAATAATAATTATTACTAAATAAGATGAAAGAAAGTTCTCCCATTGCCCTTGGTCCTGGTGTGCCCTTACCCGTGGGGGTAAGTTTCCATGAGGACTGGGTTAATTTTTCTCTCTTTTCTCGCCATGCCGAGCAGGTTTCCCTGGTCCTATTTCTGCCGGGGCAGACGGAAATATGGCAGGAGATTTTTTTTGATGCTGAAGTGAATCGTACCGGCGATATTTGGCATGTTCAGGTTTGGGGACTTCCACCCCAAGTCGAGTATGGCTACCGCGTCGTCGGTCCTAACGACCCTGAGGGCAGAGGGCATTGCTTTCGATATGACCATTTTCTTCTTGATCCCTATGCCGGCGCTCTAAGTAATGTTGGTAGGTGGGGCCATATACCACGCTTAGAGGGCGGCGACGAAAGTGAGCGGCGCTTTGCCCGGCGCGGTGTTGTTGCCCATAATGATTTTGACTGGGGTGAGGATCGGCCCCTGAATATCCCCCTCAAGGATTCTATTATTTACGAGCTTCATGTCAGGGGCTATACCCAGCATGGAAGTTCCGGGGTGGCTAATCCCGGCACCTATCAAGGTGTGATCGAAAAAATTCCCTATCTTAAAGAACTTGGCATAACAGCGGTGGAGCTCATGCCTGTTGCCGAGTTTGTCGAAAATGAAGAGCTGTTTAAAGACCCGGAAAGTGGTGAGTTATTAAAGAATTTTTGGGGCTATAATCCCATTGCTTTTTTTGCGCCCAAAGCGGCCTATGCCGCAACCGGCCCCCTGGGTGGTCAGGTTCGGGAGTTTAAATATATGGTCAAGGCCCTTCATGAGGCCGGGATCGAGGTGATTCTTGATGTGGTTTTCAATCACACTGGGGAGGGTGATTATAAGGGCAAGACTTTCTCCTTCCGCGGCCTTGATAACACCATCTATTATCTGCTGGACAAAGATTATCGCTATACCAATTTTACCGGCTGCGGGAATACCTTTAACTGCAACAACCCCCTGGTCCGCAATTTTATTATGGACTGTCTGCGTTACTGGGTGATTGAGATGCATGTCGATGGTTTCAGGTTTGATTTGGCTTCTATTCTAGGGCGGTCGCCCACAGGTGAAATATTGAGTAATCCTCCCATGGTGGAACAGATTGCCGAAGATCCGGTTTTGGCCAATACCAAGATTATTGCCGAGGCCTGGGATGCTGCCGGGGCCTATCAGGTTGGCAGCTTTTCCACCCACCGGCGCTGGGCCGAATGGAATGGCCGTTTCCGCGATGATGTGCGTAATTTTATGTGCGGCCATGAAAACACAGTGTCTGCCCTGGCCACCCGCATTGCCGGCAGCTCTGATTTGTATAAAGCCAGTGCACGTACCCCTTATAACTCAATCAATTTTATCACCAGTCATGACGGCTTCACCCTCCTTGATCTGGTGAGTTATGAAGAGAAACATAATCTTCGTAATGGCGAAAATAATCAGGACGGTGATAACCATAATATCAGCTGGAACAGCGGCGTTGAAGGACCCTCTGAAGATAATGAAATCAACCATTTGCGCCATACCAGACTAAGAACCATGGCTGTGATACTCATGGTCTCTCAGGGTGTTCCCATGCTGGTGGCTGGTGATGAATTTGGCAGATCGCAGCTTGGCAATAATAATGCCTGGTGCCAGGATAACGAAATTAGCTGGATTAACTGGCAGCTTGCCGAAAAAAATAAAGAGCAGCTCAGGTTTTTTAAGATGCTCATTGCCCTGCGTAAAGGTCATACGATTTTCCGGCGCTGCGAGTTTTTTGATGATGAAGAGCACGCACCGGGCATCACCTGGCAATCGAGCAAGCCTGGAGAACATGATTGGGCAGAGGACAACCCTTGCCTGGCCTTTTTTTTACATGGCGACGAGGTGACCGGCAGCCGTGATGATGATTTTTTTGTGATGCTAAACGGCTCGTTAGATGAACAAAATTTTGTGGTGCCAGAGCTGGATCCGAAGCGGAGCTGGCGGCGTATTATTAATACAGCAGCCCACGCCCCTGCTGATATTTTTCCCGAACAAGATGCTGTTGAGCTGGGCCATGGGGAGATTGCGGTTGGTGCCATGGCAGCGGTGGTATTGATTTCCAAACCAAAGGGCTGGAGGGGGTAGGGTGGAGGATATTCTTTTTATCGGTGATTCTCTGATTGCCTATTATGACTGGCAGCAGCGTTTCCCGGAGTTTTCCTGTGTCAACCTTGGCGTACCCGGTGAAACAGTGGCAGGATGCCGAAGCCAGATTCCACGGATTTATGAGCGTTACCCTCAGGTTGACATCGTGGTGGTAATGATCGGCACTAATAATCTGGTGATGTCTGAATTTGGCTTTCTTGGCGAGTATGAGCAGTTACTTGCCGAACTTCATAACAGCTACCCAAAGGCAATCATAGTCTTATGCAGTCTTCTTCCTCTGCAGTTGACGTGGCTTGCTCCTAGCGCGGTTGAACGGCTCAATGATCTTTTAAAAGAGCTTGCCAAGCAGGATTGGGGCGTGTATCTGGATATCTGTGAATCCTTCCAGTCAGAAGATCCTGCCGCCTGTTTTGGTGATGATGGGGTTCACTTAAGTGATGAAGGTTATCGTCGTTGGTCAGCCGTTCTGGCAGACTGGTTGAATTCTCGGTCTTGATTTTGGCAATCTCAAGGGCTGATAAAAGGAAAGAGTATGCCCCCTGCTTCCCCATCAAAAATGGATAAACTCCTCATTATAAAACCAAGTGCGCTGGGAGATATTGTCCACACCCTGCCTTTTTTGGCTGCGGTAAAAAAGACCTACCCTGACTGTGAGGTGCACTGGCTTGTTGCCAAAGGCCTGCACACCTTTCTGGAGGGGCACCCCTTTATTGACCGGCTTTGGCTTTTTGATAAGCAGCGCTGGAAGAAAGCGGGGAATTTTAGCCGGACTCTTGGAGAGTTGAAAGATCTCTGGCAGGGTTTGCGGCAGGAGAAGTTTGATGTGTCGGTGGATCTCTCCGGCTTACTGCGCAGCGGCTTGTTGACCTGGGCTGGCGGTGCCACTCTGCGGCTGGGTTTTTCCGACTCAAACGAGGGCAGTCCCTTTTTTTATAATAAAAAAATTACTGGCGGCGATGCCATCCACGCCATTGACCGCTACCTGAAACTGGCGGCTGTTCTTGGCTGCGACACCAGTGAAGTAGTCTATCCCTTTGCTCCATTTGAGGATAATCCAGCCATTTGTGATGAATTGCCGGAGAAATACGCCGTGTTTGCGCCCTCAGCCGGTAAAGGGGCCAACCGCTGGCCTGCTGAGCGTTTTGGCAAACTTGCTGCAAAGCTGGATATCCCAGTGGTTGTCATTGCCGGCAAAGCTGAGGAGAATATAGCCCTGCAGGCTGTGGAGGCATCAGAGGGTAAAGCACTTTCCATCGCCGGGCGTACCAACCTGAAAGAGTTGGTGGCAGTGATTAAAAAGGCCACCTTTTTTGTCACCAACGACACCGGCCCCATGCATATTGCCGCGGCCCAAAAGGTACCTGTTTTTGCCATCTTTGGTCCGGCCAATCCAGTCAGGACAGGCCCGTATGGCGATATCCATACTGTCATCCGCGAGGAGCTGGACTGCTCCCCCTGTTATCGCTGGAAGCCCTGCGATAATTGGCAGTGCATGGAAAATATCAGTGTTGATAGGGTTTATAACGAGATACGTACACGGTTTGGTGACGCAGTTTAAAGGCTGCAGCCAGAGAGAGATTTTTACCGTCGCCTTTGTGCGGCGTTGACTTTTCAAGAGAGGGGCAATATTCTGAATTTAATGGATTAATTGTTACCAAAATCCATGGGTCGTTTAGCCGTATGGATCTGCCTGACAGGAGGAAACAATGTTTATTCAGATTGAAAAAGAAAAGTTTCATGCCATCATTTTCACCGAAGGCCTGAAAATTGAGGGAGTTATCCACCTTTTGCCCCAGGAGAGAATGACAGATTATCTGGGAGCAACGGATAAGGTCTTTATTCCGGTTACCAATGCCACGGTTTCCAACATCAATACGGGTGAAGTTCTTCACAAAACAGATTTTCTCAGTTTAAACAAAAATGAAGTAATGGTGATTTGCCCGACGGAATGTGAGAAGTAGGGAGCCTGCCTATCCTTAAATCACAGCACTTTCGCGAGTTTTGGTTTGTTCAGGGTTTGTTTTTTGATAGGGGATGTGAAAGGCTCGATTTTTTTTCAAAATTGTAATATGTTTTCCGCTGAAAGATATACTTCTTTCAGCGGTTTTTTATTTGTACCTACTCTGTGACCAAAGATTTGCAGGCAGCACTATTCTATGCCGACAGATAAACGAACATGACTAAAGACAAGATCGACCAAGAGCTTGCCGATGTAACCAGCCTTTATGAAGTAACCAAGGTGTTGGCGTCCTCCACGGATCTCAGGGAATGCCTTGAGCAGATCATGGAGATTCTTGCCTCCACCCGGGGGATGGATAACGGCACGGTGAGTATCATCAATCCAAGCAACTCACAGCTTGAGATTGAAGTTGCCCATGGCTTATCAGCCGAGGCCCGTAAACGGGGGAAGTACGAGGTGGGGGAAGGCATCACCGGCCGGGTGGTAGCCACCGGCGCTCCCATTGTTGTACCCTCGATTAGCGAAGAACCACTCTTTCTTAATAGAACACGGGCCCGGGGCGATATTTCCCAAAAACAGATTTCTTTTTTCTGCGTACCCATCAGCCATGGCCGCCAGGTTATTGGTGCCCTTAGTGTTGATCGCGAGTATGACCAGGACATAAATTTTGAAAATGATCTGCAATTTCTCACCATCCTCTCCGGTCTTATTGCCCAGGCTGTTATCCGCATTAAGGCGGTAAATGAAGAAAAGCGGGCCCTTGTCTCTGAAAATATTTCGTTGAAACGCCAGCTTTCCGGCAAATACCAGATCGGCAATATTGTCAGTAACAGCTCGCGGATGCGCGAAGTTTTCGAGATGATCCACCGGGTGGCTGACTCCAATGCCACGGTTCTTTTACGTGGTGAATCGGGTACAGGTAAAACTTTGGTTGCCAAGGCCCTCCATTATAATAGTAATAGGGCTGATAAACCTTTTGTGGTAGTAAACTGTTCGGCGTTGCCGGAAACCCTTTTGGAAAGCGAACTCTTTGGTCATGAGAAAGGTGCCTTTACCGGTGCCACTGCAGCCAAGAAGGGCCGCTTTGAGCTGGCTGAGGGCGGCACCTTGTTTCTTGATGAGATTGGTGAGCTGAGTCAGGCTGTCCAGGTCAAGCTGCTTAATGTTATTCAGGACCGGGAGTTTCAGCGTTTGGGTGGTATTGCCCCTATCAAATGTAATGTTCGTCTTGTAACCGCCACCCATATTGACTTGGAAAAGGCAGTGGAGGCCGGTCGGTTTCGCGAAGATTTTTATTATCGTCTCAATGTCTTTCCTGTTTATCTTCCTGCCTTACGTATGCGGCGCACCGATATTCTCCTTCTTGGCGAACATTTCCTTGCAGAGTTCTGTAAGGAAAATAATAAGGAGATTTCCCGCATTTCCACTCCGGCAATTGACCTCCTCATGCAATACCATTGGCCCGGTAATGTCAGGGAGTTACAAAACTGTATTGAACGGGCTGTTTTGATCTGCGATGGCGACACCATCAAGAGTTTTCATCTGCCGCCAACCCTGCAGACTGCTGACAGTACCTCGGAAAAAAATCCACTATCCTTTGCAGCCGCAGTGGAAAACTTCGAACGAGAACTTATCATCGAGGCCTTGAAACACACAAACGGCAACCAGACAAAGGCAGCCAAATACCTTGATTCCTCTCTGCGCATTATCAACTACAAGATCCATAAATACGGCATCCACTCAAAGGATTACAGGACAGTACGGTCCCAGGCATGAAAGTTTTAGTCCATACCTGTTGCGGGCCGTGCTCTATCTATCCTGTCTCACGGTTACGGGAGCAGGGCCATCAGATAACCGGATTTTTTTATAACCCCAACATCCACCCCTTCCGCGAGTTTAAGAAGAGATTGGCTGCCATGCGCCTTTTTGCCGACAAAGAAGGCGTTGAAGTTATTTATGAAGATAAATATGGTTTGACTGAATATCTGCGTCAGGTAGTCTATAATGAAAAGGAAAGATGCCGGATTTGTTATGAAATGCGCCTTGCCAAGGTGGCTGCGCTTGCTGCTGAAAAGGGGTTTGAGGCCTTTACCACCAGTCTTCTTTATAGTCGTTACCAGCAGCATGCCGAGATTTGCAGACAGGGGGAGGCGTTAGCTGCCAAACATGGTCTTGTTTTTCTGTATGAAGATTACCGTGAAGGGTGGCAAGAGGGAATTGACAGGTCCATAGCCATGGACCTCTATCGGCAACCATATTGTGGCTGTATTTATAGTGAGCAGGAGAGGTATGATAAAAAGATGCACAAGCAAAAGGCTTAAGGCATCTTTAGTTTTCTTGGCAATCAAGGTAGAATTTTCGAATGAGAATGTCATTACTATAGAGGAGAGATTGGATGGCGGACAAAAAAACATTTGAAACAAAGCTCTTTGAACCTGGTGAAACAATTATTGCTCAAGGCACCGAGGGCGGTCATCTTGCCTATATCATGGAAGGTAAAGTTGAGGTTCTCAAAGAAATACCTGACGGAGAACCAGAGGTGGTTGCCACTCTGGGCACCGGTGACATATTAGGTGAGATGTCGCTTCTCACCGGTCAACCGCGCAACGCCAGTGTACGGGCCGCGGAAAAAACCTGGATTATTCAGGTGGATGAGCGCACTTTCCAGATGGCCTTGATCAACGAAGAACTTCCCATCATGAAGGATATGGTAACCCAGATTGCCAGACGTCTTCAGCAGGTGGAAGCAAAAAATATGGAATATCTTGCCCGGATTCAGGAACTAGAAAGTAAGCTTAAAGAATCCTAGGAGCAGGAGTTGTAATGAAAAAAGTGCGGGTGGTTGTAGATTCGTATCGATGTAAATGGTGTGAAGCCTGCGTTGTCGAAATGCCGGAGATCTTTTTCTACGATGAGATGACGGGAAAGGCTGATGCCATCAGTGACGAGGTCGAGTTAACCGAGGCCCTTGAAACTATTCTCGCACTTTGCCCAACTGAATGTATTGAGGTTGAGGAGGTTTAAGAGCTTCCACGGCTTCCTCTCCTCTGATGACAGGCTGTTTATCAGCCCCCTGAGCCGCCTTGGTTGAAGGAGGTGAAGGTTTCCCAGTCTGGCAGTCCCAATTCAGGAATCCAGTCTTTCCACGAGCCGCGAGGTTTCTGGCCGCTTTTCAACATGGCCAGAGTTTTTTCAGCCTCGGCAGTGACGCTGGAGTCAGGATAATTGTCCAGCAGATACTCCAGGCGTGTCTGGGCCTGTTTCAACTTATCTGTTTTAATGTAAAAACGAGCCACATACATTTCATGGTTAGCCAGGAAATTACGGGCAGCAGCAATGCGGCTCCGTGCCTCATCGATGTAAGATGATTGCGGGTAGCTGCGGATAAGTTTAGTGAAAACGGCAATGGCATCCACTGCACTGGCTGGATCTCGGTCAATGCTGTCAAGCTGGTTGTAATGACTCATGCCCACCTGAAACATGGTGTAGGGCACAGCCTCATTTGTAGGATGGTTTTCTTCAAAGGCCAGATATGCATCAATGGCCTCCTCGTATTTACGCTCGTAATAATGGCAGTCCGCTGTTTTTAACTCGGCCATGAGGCTGTACTGACTGAAAGGGAAGCGGTCAGTGAGTGTCTCAAAATGTTTTAACGCCGTAATATAGCGACCGCTATTAAAGGCAGCCATGGCTTGATTAACGATCTGTTCAGGCTCGTTAGTCATGGATGTGTCCGTGGATTTTCCAGAACAGCCAATAAGGGCCAGCAAAAGCAGGGGAGAGATAAGAAGGGAGATGTACTTCATGTATTCCTCTTGAAAAACGGGATGCGAAGTGAAAATGGAAAACTGTGCGATATAAACTTTATTCTTACGAGAGCATTACTTTTAT
>SWCD01023167.1_pt1 | contig 14238 bp, 11 predicted proteins | sample 4693011 | NCBI WGS metagenome assembly SWCD01 (sample SAMN10267278, study PRJNA491770) | bioreactor metagenome | isolation source: DHS bioreactor inoculated with marine | place: Japan: Omine Ridge, Nankai Trough | reverse complement strand
TTTTTTTTCGAAGTATTGATATGAGGTTTGTTGCTGCAAATATTAATAAAAGACTTACGTGTAAGAAAATATGAGTAAGAAGAAGTATCGAGTTTTAAGTATAGATGGCGGAGGTATGCGCGGTTTGTTCAGCTGCTCTTACCTTCTTGGCATGACGGCTACTGGTAAGGAAAGATTCAATGCAGACCTAGATGATTTCGGTAAACAATTTGATCTGATTATCGGTACCAGTACAGGTGCAATATTAGGTACGGGTTTAGCTGCTGGGATTCCTTTATCTGATATATGCAATTTATATACTGAATTTGGCTACCAAATCTTTCCGCAAAAACTGCCTGAAAGCAAATCTAAGTTACTTTTTCATAATCGCCCGAAGCTTAATAGGGTTGGCGACGAGGCATTGCGAAAGGTGCTTCAAAGTAAATTTGGTGATTTAACATTTGCAAGTTTGTATCAAGAAAGAAAAATTGGCCTTGCCATTACGTCTGTTAATTGCACCACGCATCGTGCCTATGTGTTTAAAACGCCACATGACAAAACATCCAATCATCGTGATGATGAGATAAAGCTGTCTGATGCCTGTCTTGCAAGTTCAGCAGCGCCTATCTACCGATCTATAGCAGTCATAAATGAATCTGACTCTAGTGCTGATAATTCTATGTTTATAGACGGTGGGTTATGGGCAAATAATCCTGTTTTAGTTGCGCTTCTCGAAGCATTGCGGAATACAACCGAAGGGCAGGAAATAGAAATATTTTGTTTGGGTACGTCTCCAGCGCCAGCTGGTAGTGTGCTTGATTCCACCGACCCACACTGGGGATTGATGAAGTGGCAATTTGGTGGCCGTGCTGTTGAATATGCGATGGATTCTCAAACACAAGTTTATGACGACATGGCGAACATGTTGTTAGCTCATATTAGTCGTGATGTGAGTATTACAAGATTTCCACAACCTGTTCCATCAGCTGAACAAGCATCTCTACTCGCGCTAGATGATGCGTCTCCTGAATCTATGAATCTTTTAAAGCAACTTGCTTCAAGAGCGGTAGATGAGACAAATCAGTTGATGAACGATCGTGGCGATAAGGGAAAGCGGATAGCCGCTTTGTTTGGTGAAAAATGTGAAGTGAATGAGGAAGAAGATTATGTTTGATTGCAGTAAAGATATTGTTGGCTATTTTAATGATGAAGTAACACTGAGTGAATCCGAAAAAGGTGAAATGCGTAAACGTCGAGATGCAAATCGAAAACGTTTAAAAAAAGGTCTTCAACAAAATGAAAAGCCGTTACCTGAAGAACACGTATCTCAAGGTTCATATGCTATGCATACGATGGTTAGAGATAAAGATAACGATTATGATATTGATGATGGTGTGATATTTAATAAAGACGATTTAGTTGGTGCTCAAGGTGCTGAAATGTCGCCGCTTGATGTGCGAAAAATGATTCGTGATGCCCTGGATGATGGTTCTTTTAGTAAGCCACCAGAGGTGCGCACTAACTGTGTACGTGTTTATTACACAGCTGGCTATCATGTTGATGTGCCAGTTTACCGCAGACTTGATGATGGTTCGTTGGAACTAGCTAGTTCTGAGTGGAAGGGTAGCAGTCCTACAGATGTGACAGAGTGGTTTAACCAGTCAGTTATTGATAAAAGTCCTGATGATAAGAACGGAAGGCAGATGCGTCGCATAACGCGACTGGAGAAATTCTATAAACAAAGCCGTGATAGCTGGAAAAAATCAATGCCGAGTGGTTTTGAAATTTCAGTTCTGGTTGATGAGTGTTACTTGGCTAATTTGAATCGTGAAGATATATCTTTGTATGAAACGATGCGCTTAATAAAATTACGATTAGATTCAAATCTTGAAGTGCAACATCCGACTCGTAATGACATGTTAACTGATGGTTCTGATGATGCTAATACAAGACAGTTTAGGTCGAAGCTGTCAGAAGCTTTAGATAACTTACAGGTGTTATTTGATGCGGATTGCACACGTCTTAAAGCACTTCGTGCCTGGAATTGTGTGTTTAAACATGATTACTGGAAGAGTTTAATCACTGAAGAGGAAGAGGTTCAGAAGCAGAAGCGTAAGGATGAAAAGGCAGAATTGCTACGTGGTGGAAATTCTGGCGTTGCGATTGCCTGTGGGTTATTGGGAGTAGGTGCTGCCGCCGTAGCGGGTGCAGCTATAGCAAAATCAGTAAAAGAGACGCGGTCATATGGTAGCAAGAAAGGGTGAGCGCTACGGTGGTCCATGGTATAGCCGGTATCGTGATTTGATTGTATTTGAGCGTGGAGTAAAAGAGCAGTTTGCGCTGCTGAGCGTTGAAAATAAACGTTCTGGGCATGATATTTGGCGTGAATACAATCTTATAATTGAAGTGCCTGAGTATGAGCCAAGGAAGGTTCTAATAAAAATGAAGCCAGATTGTGGAAGTTCACCGAAGGTCACTGTGGATGGCCCAGTAGATTCCCCGCATCGTTACGATAAAGATAATGGTGAGTTATGTATGTGGTACCCGTGGGATCCTAAAGATAACAGGTGGGTGTTTACTGACGGTTTGCTACAGTTGTTGGTTTTAATTCAGATGCATTTGTTTCGAGAAGCATGGTGGCGTGAGACTGGTGAATGGCTGGGACCGGAGGTGCTGCACGTAGATGATGAAATATAGCGAGATAACCCTTTTGGTAAAAGGTTGTGAATTCGACCCGCCGACTATAGTCAATGGGTCCGGCGCGAAAAACCCCATAAGCGGATGATTTGGATGGAAATAAATGGTGGGCCTGGAAGGACTCGAACCTTCGACCTGCCGATTATGAGTCGGATGCTCTAACCAGCTGAGCTACAGGCCCTGATTGTGATGTCATTCACGCCCCATTACAGAGCCTGTGAATGGGGCGTATTCTATATAGCTTTAAGTTTGATGTCAGCAGGTATTTTTGACACCAGAGGGAAGGGTTTACTCTTCGCCGTCTCCCAGGAAGCTGCGCAGGTTTTCGGCGCGACTTGGATGGCGAAGTTTGCGTAGTGCTTTGGCTTCGATCTGACGGATACGTTCGCGGGTAACGTCGAACTGTTTGCCGACTTCTTCCAGTGTGTGGTCGGTATTCATGTCGATACCAAAACGCATGCACAGTACTTTGGCTTCACGCGCGGTCAGGGTGGTGAGGATGTCGCGGGTTGATTCGCGCAGTGATTCACCGGTCGCTGATTCCATCGGTGCGATGATGTTGACGTCTTCGATGAAATCGCCGAGGTGTGAGTCTTCGTCGTCACCGATCGGTGTTTCCATGGAGATCGGTTCTTTGGCGATCTTGAGCACTTTGCGTACTTTGTCTTCCGGCATCTCCATTTTTTCCGCGAGTTCTTCCGGTGTTGGTTCGCGACCCATCTCCTGTAGCATCTGGCGGAAGATACGGTTGAGTTTGTTGATGGTCTCGATCATGTGAACCGGGATGCGGATGGTGCGCGCCTGGTCAGCAATCGAACGGGTGATTGCCTGACGGATCCACCATGTCGCATAGGTAGAAAATTTATAACCGCGACGGTACTCGAACTTATCGACGGCTTTCATCAGGCCGATGTTGCCTTCCTGAATGAGGTCGAGGAACTGTAAACCACGATTGGTATATTTTTTCGCGATCGAGATAACCAGACGCAGGTTGGCTTCTACCATCTCTTTTTTGGCGCGGCGTGCTTTGGCTTCGCCGATCGACATCTTGCGGTTGATCTCTTTGATGTCAGAGACAGTGAGACCGAATTCGTTTTCGATGACTGCCAGTTTTTGCTGGGTGATCTTGATATCGGGTGCCAGTTCTTTTAATTTTTCTGAGTACTCGTGCCCTTTGCAATATTTGTCGACCCACTTGGTATTCACTTCGTTCTGCGGGAACGTGGTGATCATGATCTTGCGTGGCATGTGTGCTTTGTTGACCGCAAGGTGCAGGATGTGTCTTTCCAGCTGGCGTACGCGATTGATGGTGGTATGCAGTTCACGTGTTAAACGAGTAACCAGTATAGGTGTGTATTTGAATTCAAGAAAAGCTGCTGCCATGGCGGTGCGGGCTTTTGAAATCTCCTCCGGCGTGCTGTCTTTCTTCTCGATGATGTTGATGCAGCGAGTGTGTGCACGTTTAACTTTGGAAAAGACTTTTTTGACTTTTTCGATGTCCGGGCCGGTATCGACTACTTCTTCTTTTTGAGAAGGTTTTCCAGCGGCTGCCAGTTCGGCTTCTTTTGCTGCGCGTAATAAGGCTTCTGCGGCAAGGCGATCAAGTTCTTCATCGCTCTTATGAAAATCGACAATCAGTTCGTTGAGGCGCATATCGCCTGCCTGAACTTTGTCCCAGCACTCGATGGTGTTGAGAACGGTGTTCGGGTTGGTGGCCAGTGCCTGCAGTACCTGTTTCAGGCCTTCTTCGATACGCTTGGCAATTTCGATCTCACCTTCGCGTGTCAGCAGTTCGACGCTGCCCATCTCACGCATGTACATGCGGACGGGATCGGTGGTGCGGCCGAGTTCGGTTTCGATAGAGGCTAACGCAGCAACGGCTTCTTCGGTGGTCTCGTCGTCGGCTTCGCTAACGGAGGCGTCGGTTAATACGCGTGACTCAGCGTCTGGCGCTGCTTCCAGCACACGGATGCCCATATCGGTAATGGTGTTGATGATGTCTTCGATCTGTGAAGGGTCGACGATGCCCTCAGGAATGTGATCGTTTACTTCAGCGTACGTGAGGTAACCCTGTTCTTTGCCTTTGGCGATGAGCATTTTAAGACGTGATTGTTTGTCTTGTTCCTGTAGGGGAGTTGCCATAGAATTACCTGTTTAAATACCTGAAAATTGTTTAATCTAGCGTTTGCGTGTTCCGGTTCGTGCTTGCCTGAGTCAACCGCCCGACTAAAGAAATCAGAAAATCAAAAAGCGCGAACCGAACTGACCATTTTACCAGTATATGGTGGCTGTTTCCACGGTTTCAAGGTTTAAATAGGGTGTAATGCGCTACGGAGTTGGCATGGTTTTCTCCGAATCATGGCGCTAAGCAGTGGTTTTTACAGTAAATATAATAAAACGACAATTATTGGAAGAGAGCGAAAATGGTATCACTAGAAACGCCGGTATGTGAATTTGATGCGCCCATCGTGGACTTTTCTTTGCCTGGTATCGACGGTGAAGTTTGGACGCCGGAAAAAGCGCGTGGTGAAAATGGTCTGCTGGTGATGTTTATTTGCAATCACTGCCCCTACGTAAAATCCATCCGTGACCGCCTGGTGCGTGATACTCGTGAGTTGATGGGGTATGGCGTTAACAGTGTGGCTATCATGTCAAATGATCCTGCGGAGTACGAAGAGGATTCGTTTGAGAATATGCAGAAGATTGCAGTCGAATTTGATTTTCCGTTTCCGTACCTGTTAGACGAAACCCAGCAGGTGGCGAAGGCTTACGGTGCGGTCTGCACGCCGGATTTTTTCGGTTATAACAAGGTGTTGCAGCTGCAGTATCGCGGGCGTCTGGATGCGAGCCGTAAAGAAGCTGCAGCAGAGGATGTTAAGCGTGATCTGTTTGATGCGATGAAGCAGGTTGCATTGACTGGTCGCGGGCCCGGGCAGCAGATACCGAGTATGGGCTGTTCGATTAAATGGAAAGCGGCCTGAAAATCTAAGCCAGAGTAGATTACTGCTCGGGTAAGTTGTAACCGAAAACGTCTTTTAATAAGCTGGCATAACCATCGTAAGTTTCACTGCTGGCGGGGTCAAAGTGATCCATCTTGAGTTTGGCGAGCATCAGTTTGCCATTTTCTCTGGTGCTGGCATTAAGTAAAGCCTGGCGTATTTTTTCTGTAATTGCTGCGGGCACATCGGGTGAGGCTGATAATCCCATGTGCGGCACCGGTTCGGTGGTTAACACGATGTTCAGGTTGTCATAGGTAGATGCCAGGCGCGTCGGAATAATGGCGGCGACAATTTTTCCGGCGATGATGTTTTCCACTGCAACCGTGGTATTACGTTCCCAGATGTAAACCGGGGTCCGTACCGGGTTGGGGTAAAGTTCTTCCAGTCGTAAAGCGCCCAGGCTGGGGGATGGCATGGTTGCTACTCTCTGGCCGATGAGCTCTTCTTCATCGAGGATAAAATTATCTTCGCTGGTGACGATGGAAAAGCTGACGGTATCGGGCAGTTTGGCCAACACGGTGTAACCCTGGCTTTTTATCCGGTAGTCTGTGAAGTGAGCGGCATCAAGTACCAGGTCGAAACCTTTCTTTTTTTTGCGCATTTTGGTCCAGTAAAAAAGGAAGTTGCGCTGCGTTGTTATAGTGATTGTCTGGCCGGTTTCCTGGGACAGGTAATCGGCAAGTGGCTGAAACCTTTTTTTAAGTTCCTGTTGCGGCAGTATCGGCTGGATGGCTAATGTGTATTCTGCTGCCTGGCTTTCGGTGCTATGGCCTAACGCTGCAAAAAAACTGACAGATAAAATTAGTAGTGAGGATAGTGTGACGGTCCGTGTTGACATGAAACTGTTTCTCGTTTGTATGTTTATCCTATGTATATAGCTCATATTTTTTTGTATTTATTTGATACGTTAAAAAATCAATGTCTTTTTAATATCATGGGTTTACAGTGCCTGTGAGTTGGTTCTGAGTGGTCGGGTTAGTAAGCGGCTATTTACTATCTCTTTGTGTAACTTGCTCATTGCGGTGAATTAAGGGAAAATACGCGCCTTTCAATGGTCTCTGGCATGGCGGTTAACAAGCTGTTTGGGGTGTCTTAGTCGTTGATATCAATAGAATTTTTGTCGCTTCGCAGGTTCTTTTCTTGCCTGTTGTGGTGGCTTTTTCAGTTACAAAAACTTAATCGGAGAGCACTATGCCTTCACGTAATGAGCTAGCAAACGCGATTCGCTTCCTGACAATGGATGCGGTTCAAATCCCTAATTCAGGCCATCCTGGTGCGCCAATGGGCATGGCGGATATCGCTGAAGTCCTTTGGAATGACTTTATGAAACATAATCCAACCAACCCGAAGTGGGCTGACCGTGATCGTTTTGTTATGTCGAATGGCCACGCTTCAATGTTGCCTTATTCGGTACTGCATCTGACAGGATACGACCTGTCTATCGATGATTTAAAAAAATTCCGTCAATTGCATTCAAAGACTCCGGGTCATCCTGAATATGGTTATACGCCTGGCATCGAAACAACAACTGGTCCATTAGGCCAGGGTGTTACCAATGCAGTGGGTATGGCGCTGGCTGAGAAAGTCATGGCTGCGCAGTTTAATAAAGACGGCCACGAGATCGTTGATCACAATACATATGTGTTCCTGGGTGATGGTTGTCTGATGGAAGGCATCTCTCATGAGGCATGCTCTCTGGCGGGTTCTTTCGGCCTGGGTAAGTTGATCTGTTTCTACGATGACAACAATATTTCTATCGACGGTAATGTTGATGGCTGGTTCGCTGACGATACGCCGAAACGTTTCGAAGCTTACGGCTGGCACGTGGTTGCTGATGTTGACGGCCATGACGCTGACGCGATCAAAAAAGCGACAGAAGAAGCGGTTGCAGCGACTGATAAGCCTTCATTGATTTGTTGTAACACTGTCATCGGTAAGGGCGCACCGAATAAAGGCGGTGGTCATAATGTACACGGTGAAGCGCTCGGTCATGACGAGATTGCCGCAGCACGTGAACACCTGGATTGGAAACATGAGGCATTTGTTGTGCCTGATGATATCTATGCAGGTTGGGATGCAAAAGAAGCCGGCACTGCAGCAGAGTCTGCCTGGGACGAAAAATTTGCAGCTTATAAAGCGGCTTTCCCTGCTGAAGCCGATGAGTTTACACGCCGTATGGCGGGTGACCTGCCTGCAAACTTTGCAGCGGAAGCGGAAAAAATTATTTCTGCAATCAATGACAAAGCTGAATCACCAGCAACACGTGTTGCATCTAAAGGTGCACTAAACGGTTTTGCGCCAGTGCTTCCAGAATTCCTCGGTGGCTCTGCTGACCTGACACCTTCAAATAACACTTTTAATGACAAGAGTGTTCGCATTAATGACGATCACGGCTCGACTGAAATGAATTTTGCCGGTAACTACATCTCTTACGGTGTGCGTGAATTCGGCATGAGCGCGATCATGAATGGCGTAACATTGCACGGTGGTCTGATGCCTTACGGCGCGACCTTCCTGATGTTCTCTGAGTACGCACGTAATGCACTGCGCATGGCGGCACTGATGAAGATCCGTAGTATCTTCGTCTACACACACGACTCTATCGGTCTGGGCGAAGATGGCCCGACTCACCAGGCAGTCGAACAGATTCCTACATTGCGTATGATTCCTAACATGTCTGTCTGGCGTCCATGTGACACCGTTGAAACAGCCGTGTCATGGAAATGCGCCATCGAATCAAAAGATGCGCCTTCTATACTGATCTTCTCTCGTCAGGGCCTTGCGTTCCAGACACGTGATGCAGCGCAGATTGCTAACATCGAAAAAGGCGGTTACGTTTTGAAAGACACAGACGGTACGCCTGACGTGATTGTTATGGCAACGGGTTCTGAAGTTGATCTTGCAATGCAGGCAGCTGAAGCTTCCAGCAAAAAAGTACGTGTGGTTTCTATGCCTTGTGTTGAGCTTTTTGAAAAGCAGGACGATGCCTATAAAGAATCAGTATTACCTAAAGCGGTTAAAGCACGTGTTGCTGTTGAAGCGGCGATCATGGACGGCTGGTGGAAGTACGTCGGTACAGACGGTGCCGTTATCGGCATGACAACATTCGGTGAATCTGCACCTGCGCCTCAGTTGTTTGAGTACTTTGGTTTCACTGTTGATAACGTTGTTAAAACCATCGATAGCGTTGCCTAAGAAAAAGATACAAGTTTTAGTCCGCGAATAACGCGAAAGACGCGAAGTTAAAAGCAAAAAATAGTTTTTATTTGCGTGTTTTGCGTTCTTCGCGGACAAGTTATTAAGTTTTTTATTTTTTTAGAATTGGAGAAATTATTATGACTATTAAAGTCGGTATTAACGGTTTTGGCCGTATTGGACGCATGGCTTTTCGTGCGATTGCAAAAGATTTTTCAGATATTGAAGTTGTCGGTATTAACGATTTACTGGACGCTGACTACCTGGCGTACATGCTGAAGTATGATTCAGTACACGGCAACTTTGACGGCGACATTGCTGTTGAAGGCAACAACCTGGTGGTTAACGGTAAAACTATCCGTCTGACTGCAGAGCGTAATCCTGCTGATCTGAAATGGGGCGACATCGGCGCTGATCTGATTATCGAATGTACTGGTTTCTTCCTGACTGAAGAAAGCTGTCAGGCACACATCGATGCAGGCGCGAAGAAAGTTGTTCAGTCTGCACCTTCTAAAGATGGCACGCCAATGTTTGTATATGGCGTTAACCACAACGAATACGCTGGTCAGGCGATCGTTTCAGCTGCATCTTGTACCACTAACTGTCTGGCACCTGTTGCTAAAGTTATCAATGACAAGTGGGGCATCAAGCGTGGCCTGATGACAACTGTACACGCAGCAACTGCTACCCAGAAAACGGTTGACGGTCCTTCTATGAAAGACTGGCGCGGTGGTCGTGGCATCCTGGAAAACATCATCCCATCTTCTACTGGTGCGGCTAAAGCTGTTGGTGTTGTCCTTCCTGAGCTGAACGGCAAGCTGACTGGTATGGCTTTCCGTGTACCAACTTCAGATGTATCTGTAGTTGACCTGACTGTTGAGCTGGACAAAGAAGCTTCATACGACGAAATTTGTGCTGAGCTGAAAGCGGCGTCAGAATCTGGCGACATGAGCAAGACTCTGGGTTACACAGACGAGAAAGTGGTTTCAACTGATTTCCGTGGTTGTGGCTTCTCTTCTATCTTCGATTCAGAAGCAGGTATTGCACTAGACGGTACTTTCGTGAAACTGGTTTCATGGTATGACAACGAGTACGGTTACACATGTAACATGCTCCGCTTTGTAGAGCACGTCTCTAAATAAGGATCTTTTGTCCGATAGCGGCGTTGCGGAATCAATTTGAGTGCTCACGTACTGCGTGTACGCTCCGCGCTCAAATTGATTCCGCGCCTTGCTCTCGAACAAAATCTCCTCATTTATAGAATGAGATAGTTAAACCCGGCCCTGTTATGTAACTGGGCTGGTGTTTTATAAAAGAAATTAAGGTTTTGCCTTTTTTGCGAAATTTGCGTTCTTCGCGGCAAAATTATTTTTGTTTTAGTTGCAAGTATTGTTTGTTAAGCGTTAATAACATTTAACAAACTGTATTTAGCCTTTTTAATATTTTTAAGTAAAAAATTTTTGGAGTTTTAATCATGGCATTCATCAAGCTGACAGATCTGGATTTAGCCGGTAAGCGCGTTTTAATTCGTGCCGACCTTAACGTACCGGTAAAAGATGGCAAGGTAACTTCTGATGCGCGCATTACTGCATCGATGCCGACCGTCGAGCACTGCATGAAAGCAGGTGCTTCGGTTATGGTGATGTCTCACCGCGGCCGTCCTGAAGAGGGTAAGGTCGATGAAGAAAATTCGATGGCACCTATCGCTGAAGTCATGTCTGAAAAGCTGGGTACTAACGTGCGTCTGGTTAAAGATTACCTGGACACGTCGCCAGAGGTTGCTGCCGGTGAAGTTGTTTTGCTGGAGAACGTTCGCTTTAATGTGGGCGAGAAAAAAGACGACGAAACATTGTCCAGAAACTATGCGTCATTATGTGACGTGTTCGTGATGGACGCGTTTGGTACCGCACACCGCGCACAGGCGTCAACACACGGCGTAGGCAAATTTGCAGCGGTCGCATGTGCCGGTATCCTGCTCTCTGGCGAGCTGGATAGCCTGGCAAAAGCACTGGCAGAGCCAGCACGTCCTATGGTGGCGATCGTTGGTGGCTCGAAAGTTTCTACCAAGCTGACCGTGCTCGAAGCACTGTCTGAAAAAGTTGACCAGTTGGTCGTCGGTGGCGGTATCGCTAACACCTTCCTGAAAGCGATGGGCCACAATGTCGGTAAATCTTTGTGTGAAGATGACCTGGTGGATACTGCAAAAGCGCTGATCAAAAAAATGAGTGCACGCGGCGCAAGCATTCCAATCGCGACTGATGTAGTCTGTGCCAAAGAATTTGCTGAAGATGCCGAAGCTACATTGAAGTCTGCGGACGAAGTGCTGGACGATGACATGATCTTCGACATCGGTCCTGAGTCAGCAAAAGTACTGGCCGACATCATCGAAAAGGCCGGCACTATCATCTGGAACGGCCCGGTCGGCGTGTTCGAGTTTGACCAGTTCGGCGAAGGCACAAAAACGGTTTCTATGGCGATTGCCAATTCACCGGGTTTCAGTCTTGCCGGCGGCGGTGATACCATCGCAGCGATTCAGAAATATGATATCTACGACAAGATATCTTATATCTCAACAGCCGGTGGTGCTTTCCTTGAGTATCTGGAAGGCAAGACTTTGCCAGCGGTTGCCATGCTTGAAGAGGCTGCAAATAAATAGATATTCACAGGCCGGGAGAACAGAATTTTAACCCGGCAGATTGTGATTTTGTCAGCGGTACTGGCATTACTGACGCTTGATTAGCGTTAACTTTTAATGAGAGTGTAAAAAAACTCAATGCGTAGAACGAAGATTGTTGCAACCCTGGGTCCGGGTTCAAGTTCATCCGAAGTTATTTTTGAAATGATTCGGGCGGGTGTTGATGTTTTTCGTTTAAATTTTTCACACGGTTCACACGAAGAACAAAAACATCGCGTCGATCTGATTCGTGAATGCAGTGAGAGCACCGGGCGTATCGTCGGCATCCTGGCAGATTTGCAGGGGCCGAAAATTCGTACCCACAAGTTTAAGGATGGTGTGGTTCAGTTGATCCGTGGTGAAACGTTTATTCTGGATGCGGCATTGGGCAAAGATGAAGGTACGCAGGAGCGTGTTGGCCTCGCTTATAAAAATTTGCCGAAAGATGTAAAACCTGGTGACGTTCTACTGCTCGATGATGGCCGCGTCGAACTCGAAGTGAGCGAGGTGGTCGATGACGAGGTTCGTTGTACGGTTATCTATACCTGCGAGTTATCGAACAACAAAGGCATCAATCTGAAAGGCGGTGGTCTGTCAGCGCCGGCACTGACGGATAAAGACAAGAAAGACCTCAAAGCAGCGGTGGCGATGGAGGTCGATTATGTCGCTTTATCTTTTGCCAGAACAGCGGCCGATGTGAATCAGTGTCGTGAGCTGGTCAGAGCCGAAGGCAGCGATGCCGGCATCGTCACCAAAGTCGAGCGCGCCGAAGCTATCGAAAATATCGACGAGATAGTCGAAGCATCTGATGTCATCATGGTGGCGCGCGGTGATCTGGGTGTGGAGATGGGTGATGCCGAATTGCCGGCCCTGCAGAAGAGCCTGATCAAAAAAGCCCGCGCCATGAACAAAGTGGTTATCACCGCGACACAGATGATGGAGTCGATGATCGACAGTCCGATCCCGACCCGCGCCGAAGTTTTCGACGTGGCGAACTCGGTGCTCGACGGCACCGATGCGGTGATGTTGTCTGGCGAAACGGCGGTTGGTAAATATCCGGCCAAGACCGTGGAGGCGATGGGACGCATCTGCGAGCACGCCGAAAAACAGCGAGCGGCCATGGTTTCCGACCACCGTGTTGACCTTGTGTTTGGTAGGGTTGATGAAGCCATCGCTATGGCTACAATGTACACTGCTAACCATCTCAAGATGAATGCGATCGCATCAATGACCGAGTCAGGCGCAACGGTGTTATGGATGTCGCGCATCAGTTCGGGTATCCCGATCTATGCGCTGACGCCGCGACTAAGAACTTTGAGTAAAGTCACATTGTACCGTGGGGTTTATCCGGTGCGTGCGGATTTTACAAAACTGGCGCCGCTGGATGTTACGCTCGGTGTAGTCGATTTGCTGAAGAGTAAAAATATCGTCGACAGCGGTGACCGTATCGTGCTCACCCGCGGCGATGATTTAGGCGATCAGGGTGGCAGTAATATTATGAAGATCGTTAGTGTTCATTAGTTGCTGAAGTGGCAACTTTAGACAAAGAATTTTAATTTTTAAGATAGTTTATTTTAATGGTTTATTTTAGAGGAGAGCTCAAATGGCTTTAATTTCACTGAGACAATTACTGGATCATGCTGCTGAAAATAATTACGGCATGCCAGCATTTAATGTTAATAACATGGAGCAGGTACATGCCATCATGCAGGCTGCTGATGAAACTAACAGCCCGGTCATCATGCAAGGTTCTGCAGGTGCACGCTCTTATGCGGGCGAACCGTTCCTGCGTCACCTGATCTCTGCGGCTATCGAGATGTACCCGCAGATTCCGGTTGTTATGCATCAGGATCACGGTTCTGAGCCTGCAGTTTGTCTGCGTTCTATCCAGTCTGGTTTCAGTTCTGTGATGATGGACGGCTCGCTGGAAGCTGACATGAAAACCCCTTCAAACTTCGAGTACAACGTTGCAGTAACAAAAGAAGTTGTGAAAATGGCTCATGCTGGCGGCGTTTCAGTCGAAGGCGAGCTGGGTTGTCTGGGTTCACTGGAAACGGGCGAGATGGGCGAAGAAGACGGTCACGGTGCTGAAGGTAAACTTGATCTGGATATGCTGCTGACGTCTGTTGAAGAAGCGGCTGACTTCGTCGAGCAAACAAATGTTGATGCACTGGCTATTGCTATCGGTACATCTCATGGTGCTTACAAATTTACTCAGGAGCCAACCGGCGAAATCCTGCGTATCGACCGCATCAAAGAGATTCATCAGCGTCTGCCTAATACTCATCTGGTTATGCATGGTTCATCTTCGGTGCCACAGGAGTGGTTGAAGATTATCAACTCATACGGTGGTGATATGGGTCAGACTTATGGTGTGCCAGTAGCTGAGATCGTTGAAGGTATCAAGAACGGTGTTGCCAAAGTTAACATCGATACTGACCTGCGTATGGCGTCTACCGGTTCTATCCGTAAACACCTTGCTGAAAATCCTTCCAATTTTGATCCGCGTAAATTCCTGAAAGAAGCAACTAACGGTATGAAGGAAATCTGTAAAGCACGTTTCGAATCTTTCGGTTCTGCCGGTAATGCTTCAAAGATTACACCGCTTTCTCTTGAGAAAATGATCGACTTCTACAAGTAAGTCGACTCGTAAGGATGCAGTAAAAAAAGAGGGGCTTTGCGCCCCTTTTTTTT
>SWCD01023858.1_pt1 | contig 14239 bp, 16 predicted proteins | sample 4693011 | NCBI WGS metagenome assembly SWCD01 (sample SAMN10267278, study PRJNA491770) | bioreactor metagenome | isolation source: DHS bioreactor inoculated with marine | place: Japan: Omine Ridge, Nankai Trough | reverse complement strand
AAAAAAAATCTATTCGGCGCAGCCTGCCGTGGACAGCTGACCACTGTTGAGTAGCTCATCGGTAAAGCCAAATTGTAGCGGGTTGCTAAGCCGTTGCGTGTAGATGATGCCGTCAAGGTGATCACATTCGTGCTGCACGACCCGTGCGTGAAAGTCGTGAGCCTCAACCTCGATGGCTGTGCCGGAAGCATCAAATCCGCTGTAGCGAACATGCCTGAAGCGCGAGACCATACCCCGCATGCCGGGTACGCTCAAACAGCCTTCCCAGCCGTTTTCTGTTTCATCGCTCAGCGCGGTGATCTTCGGGTTGATCAGGATGGTTTTTGGGATGGCGTCATCGTCCGGATAGCGCGGGTTGCTGTCGAAACCAAAGATAACGACGCGCAATCCGACACCGATCTGTGGTGCGGCCAGACCGGCACCATCAGCATCCGCCATGGTATCGAACATGTCTTCGATCAGCTTGTCGAGTTCGGGGTGGTTAAATTCACTGACTTGGTTTGCGGACTTAAATAATCGCGGGTCACCCAGTCGTAATACAGGTCGAATAGCCATGATTTTTCTTGTGGTTATTGAAAAAGGGGTTATATGATAAAATGAATGCTGATTTTAACCGTTTTAATGATTTTAAATCTTTATTTATAAAAAAAATTATGACTACTACCCGATCCGCCGAACAACAATTATTACGTACCCGGAAAGTGATGAGCGCACTGGATGAATGGGGTTTAAGCGGTGAGCAGATTCTTGCTGTTCTGGATCTGCCGGCAACGGAGCGCAGCCGCCACCTGGCGAAGTATCGCAAAGATACGCCGTTTCCGGAAGATGAGAAGGTGCATTGTCGCGTAACCTTTCTGCTGGGAATCATCGATGCTCTGCGCACTACGTATCCACGTAATCTACAGATGGGCGCGCGCTGGATGGCAAAACCACATGTGCGGCTGAAAAACCGCTGCCCGCTACAGGCGATGCTGGAAGACGGCGAGACCGGTGTGGTCGCGGTCCTGTCCGAGCTGGACTGTGCTTATGCCTGGGAGCTGAGCGGCTCCAGGATCAACTAAAAAAGAAACAGTCTGCCGCAAAGGACGCGAAGATCGCAAAGAAAAGTTTTTTAGATTTTTAACATTTGCGCTTTTTGCGTCCTTTGCGGCAAAATTTTTTAAATGTTTGGACTAACCCGAAATCTTGATATTGCCAAACGGACTCTGTGTTTGAATATTAACCACGATAGTTTCTTCCAGCGGTAATTCATTGGCATCGATGTGCGGCTGCAGCTGTTCGCAGATCTGCAAGATCGTTGTCATGCCCTGACGATTTGCGTCGGACTCATCCAGTTTGTGAATCTCATTGATCAGGGTTTTGACGAACGCCTGAAAACTTTCTGACTGTTGCTGCTGGTTTAATATTCTGAAATCTGCTTTAAAACTCAGATGTAATTCGCGACCGCCAGTATCGTTGTCTAACACCCCAATGTTTAGTGGGCCTGTAATTTCCATAGTGAACCTGTATCTTTAGATTAGGATAAATTTTTCTTGATCAGGTCGTACGCTTTGCGTATTTCCTGGGTTTTTTCTGTGGCCAGCTGAATCATCTCATCAGGCAGGCCTTTGGACACCAGTTTGTCCGGGTGGTGCTGGCTCATCAATCGGCGATAGGCTTTTTTGACTTCGGCGCTACTGCTGCCTTTATTGACGCCCAGTATTTTATAGGCCTGCGTTAACGTTAGCGAATCGCTGGCGCTAGCCTGCTGTGCATTTGCCATGTTGAATAGATGATCGATCTGGCTGCGAGAGAAACCGAGGATCTCACCGATGGTGTATAGAATGCGTTTTTCACTGGCGTCGACTTTCCCGTCGGCCAGCGCGGTCGAGATCTGGATCTCGACGAACATCTGGATGAGATTGCGACGGCCACGGCACTCCTTTTTGAACTGGTGCAATATCTCTTCCAGCGGGAAATCAGCGGCTTTGCCCTGATCGAAAAACTGGATGGCCGCCTCGCGCTGATCGGCCGATAACTGCATCTGCGCCATGATATTTTTGGCGGCGGCAATCTCCTGTGCGCTGACATGACCGTCGGCTTTGGCGACGTGGCCCATCACCGAAAAGGTGGTGGTGAAAAAAGCCGCCTGCACGCGCTCCTGGTCACCCATGTCAAACTGGCCACCCATCTTGATGCCGCGATCGAAGTTCCCGCCGAGCGCGGCGCCGATCATGGCACCGATCGGTCCGCCAAAGACAAATCCCAGGGTGCCGCCAATAAGTGTTCCCCACCAGGCCATCAGTTTTTCCTCAATTAATATCGAGACGTGATTTTAGCATTTAAAAGCTGTTCACCACAGTGGCACAGAGGGGCAGAGAAAAACGTTTGTAATGTTAGCGGTGTGGCAGGCGCAGTTAACATAAAAAACTCTGTGTCCTCTGTGGAAAAATCGTTTTTAGCGTCTATGTCTGTAAGGCGTTGATGTGCAGTGCGAGCTGATCCAGTATCTGCTCGGTTGTTTCGCTTTCAAGTAGTAGCTGTTTCTGTTTGTTGCTGATGGGCAGAAGTTCGCTGAGTCGGTAACAGATGTCAGAGGTATTGTTGAAATCGACTTTGTCTTTATATTGCTCGGCGAAGGGGTGGTCTAATAATTCTTTCAAGGTGTCTGCCAGTGGTTTGAATGCGTCAGGCAAACTCGGGTTATCATCCAGTGTCGATTTTATCGGTGAGGCTTCCGCGAACAGCAGGCCGTCATCCCTCACCGAGCTATGCGACAGGTGGGTACGGTACTTTGCCTGTACGCTGATGCCCAGCAGTCCATTTTCCAGGGACTCCCAGTCAATGATCTCTACATAACAGCCGGTACTGTAAATCTGAGGGGCGGCACCAACTTCTTTACCTTCGCTTATCAGGACAGTAATAAAACCGGTCTGTTGCTTCATGCAATTTTTGACCAGTTCCAGATATCGCTGTTCAAAGATTTGCAGTGGCAGGATACTGCCGGGAAAAATGACGGTGCTCAAGGGAAATAAAGCGTGTTTCATAGTTATATTATGCCTTATAGTTAAGCCCGTCTCTAGGTATACCCATGAAATCATGATCGAGAAATCAGCTGAATTTAAACATCAATCGGTGCGTGATCTGGCGTGGGCGGTGTGCAGTCCGCCGCTTATCTCGCAGCTCTCACATCGCTGTGTATGGCCGGAAAGTCGCTGGTATCAACAGATATACCAACAGACCTTGCCCTGGTTAAATACGCTCGATGATGATCCTGCTGAGCTTGATGCGTTGCTTGCCAGCCAGAAAGATCGCCGGCTGGGGAAGTATTTTGAGACGTTATGGTTTTTCTGGCTTAGTAATCACCCGCGCTACCAGCTCGTCGAAAATAATCTACAGATCATCATCGATGGTGAAACCCTGGGCGAGATCGACTTTATCGTGCGGGATAGGAAAAACGGCCGGCTCATGCATTGGGAGCTGGCGGTCAAATTTTATTTAGGCGTGGCGGATACCACCGTGATGAGCAACTGGCACGGTCCTAATCTGCGTGATCGACTGGATATCAAAGTCGAACATCTGTTGCATCGACAGAGCGTTCTCAGCACAGACCCACGCGTGGCGCAGTGGTTACAACAGCGAGGCATCAAGATCGACAGCTGCGCGGTTATTCTGAAGGGGCGCCTGTATTACCCGTGGCGTGAGAATGTATCGTGGCATGATCGTTTAGATACCGGCTCGCCAGAGCAATGTGATGCGGAGCATCTGCGTAGCTGGTGGTTAAATGCGGCGCAGTTCGAACAGCGGTTTGATGATAAGCAACTTTTTATGCCCTTAATTAATGAAGGGTGGTTGGAAAGAATACCGACACAGAGTGTAAAGAAACGTTATGATCGAAGCGCACTATTTGAGACTATATCTAATAAAATCTTGAGGTTGCCACTGCACTTAAAGTTATGTGATATAGAGCACATAAGGGATAGCGTGTTTATGACGGGCGTAGACTGGCCATAAAAAAGCTATGACAAAATTGCAGGTTTAGTATTTCTTTTTTGAATAGATTGGTTATAATCTGTGCATGAGCACATTAAATATTACATTCCCACTTGAACGTAGCGAAGTTGTTTCGATGCTACAACATTTTAAAATTTCACCTACCCGTCAGCGTGTAGAAATCGCCGAGTTTTTATTTCAGCGTCCTCAGCATCTATCAGCAGAGAAAATTCTTGATGGTGTAATCCGCGAAGGTAATCGTGTATCACGTGCGACGGTTTATAACACCATGGGTTTATTTTCAAACAAAGGGGTCGTGCGTGAGATACTGATTGATCGTGAGCGTGTTTTTTACGATTCTAATACAGAAGTGCATCAGCACCTGTATAACGTTGATACCGGTGAATTGACTGATGTGTACGACGCTGAAGTACAGATGGTCGCTGAACCTGAACTCCCGGAAGGCCTGAAAATTATTGACACTGATATCGTGTATAAAGTGACAGCGAAATAGATCAGTCGTATTTTTACAGACAGTGTTGTTCAAAAAAAGCCTGCTCAAACCGAGCAGGCTTTTTTATGTTTTTGAGCGGGCGCTGTGACCGAATTGCTTCGCGCAAATAAACTAAGCAAGATCGCTGGCCAGTGAGTCACGAATATTCATTGCTATCGGATTAATGACAGCCTGATAATTTTCATGGTCGACGCCGGCTGAGATAGCCGCGCCAGATTTAACGGCATCGATCATCTCGCGCTCGAGTTCGTAACGCATAAAATGTACCGCAGAGGTTTTTTCTGCGTTGTCACGCTCCAGGTCTTCATCGGCGATGGCAAAGATCCTGTCGAAGCCTTCGACCTGCATCCATATCCTGTTTTCGATGCCGATGAGTTTTGCCAGCTGTTTTTGCCGTTCTTCGACATCGGTGTACTGGATCAACATGGTTGCCTTCCAGTTGCTACCGTCGGGAATCAGCGGATTGTATGCCGCCAGTTCTTCTTCGATGCCTTCGGCTTCAAAGATCTTTTCAGCTTTCAGCATCTCCTGCACCTGGTACTGCATGATCTCCCGATCTTCGAATGACAGCAATAAATTATCGCCCAGTTCCAGGCGGCGGTTGTCTTTGTGTGCCATGATTTTCTTGCGGTATTCGTCGCGCATGGCGGCATAATCTTCCAGGCTGTACAGGTCTTTGCGTGTTAATTTTGTCATAAGCATTGTTCGTCTGTGGTGTAAATGATGTTAGATGTTGTAGGCTCGTCGTAATAATGAAACCGGGTGTACGGGTTTGGAGCCATCGGCCAGCCCGGCTTCGATGTGGTGGCCGGCCATGGCGCAGTCGCTGGTATAAACGTCTGCCTGCTGTTGCTTCACTTTGTTGACCACCGGTTTGCATATCTTCATCGCGGTGTCGTGGAATTCACTCTTGAAGGTGTAAGTGCCATCATGTCCCGAGCAGCGTTCGACCGGTAACACCTCGGTGTCGGGAACCAGCTGCAATACGTCGCGTGTTTTCATGCCGATGCGCTGTACGCGCTGGTGGCAGGCGACGTGGTAAGAAATTTTGCCCAGCGGCTGCCTGAAGTCAGTATTCAGCTTGCCGGCCTTGTGCCGCAACATGAGATATTCGAAGGGGTCAAACATTGCCTGCTGTACTTTGATCACGTCCGCATCGTCCGGGAACATCAGCGGCAGTTCCTGTTTGAACATCAGTGTGCAGGACGGCACTGGTGTGATGATGTCCCAGCCATCATCGACCAGCTGTGTCAGAATTTTTATGTTGGCCTCTTTGGCGCGGGTGACGGCGTCGAGATCGCCCAGTTCCAGTTTTGGCATGCCGCAGCATTGCGTGTCCTGCACCAGCTGGACCTGTAGATTATTGTGCTCCAGCACCTTGATCAGATCGACGCCGATCTGTGGCTCGTTGTAGTTGCCGTAACAGGTGGCGAACAGCGCGACTTTGCCGGTGGTGGTCTCGGTGGCTTCGGCGGTATACTCGGCGGGGTGGCGTTTTTTGTCGCGTTTGATCAGGGTGTTCGAATCATATTTTGGCAACAGCGCATCCGCGTGAATGCCCAGCGTTTTGTCCAGCAGTTTGCGTGCCAGGGCGTTGCTGTTGACCGCGTTCACGGTCTGCGTGATGACCGGGATGGAGGCAAATTTGCCCAGTGCGTCGGTCGAGGTGATCAGCCTGTCGCGGGTTTTGGTCTCGCCTTTTTTGAATTTGATGGCTTTGGCGCGCAGCATCAGGTGCGGAAAATCCACGTTCCATTCATGCGGCGGTACATAGGGGCATTTGGTGAGATAACACAGGTCGCACAGGAAACAGTCGTCGACCACTTTCCAGTAATCTTTTTTGTCGACGCCATCGACTTCAAAAGTGTCGGACTCATCGACCAGGTCGAACAGGGTGGGGAAAGAGCCGCATAAACTCACGCAGCGCCGGCAGCCGTGGCAGATGTCGAACACGCGTTCGAGTTCGCTGAGCAGTTTGTCTTCATCCCAGAATTCCGGGCTGTCCTGTCCTAGCGGGTGCCTGGTGGGGGCTTCTAAATTACCTTCTCTGGCCATGTGCTTCTCTTTGTATTTTGTCGTACAGTGTTTTGTGTTGGGAGCGTCACACCGCCATCCCTGGCTCCTTGCGACATACCGCCCATCCCTGGGCATAAAAAAGGCCAGCCTGATGTTTATCAGGGTCTGGCCTTTTTACGGAAAAGACGGAAACCGCTTAGTCCATGTTATCCAGTGCTTTCTGGAAACGGTTGGCGTGTGAACGCTCCGCTTTGGCCAGCGTTTCAAACCAGTCAGCAATTTCATCGAAACCTTCGTCGCGTGCTGTTTTAGCCATACCCGGGTACATATCAGTGTACTCGTGAGTCTCACCGGCAATCGACGCTTTCAGATTGTTGTCTGTGCTGCCGATCGGTAAGCCGGTCGCAGGGTCACCTGTTTCTTCGAGGTATTCAAGGTGGCCGTGTGCGTGGCCGGTTTCGCCTTCGGCGGTCGAGCGGAATACGGCAGAAACATCATTGTAACCTTCAACGTCAGCTTTTGCTGCGAAGTACAGGTAGCGGCGGTTTGCCTGAGATTCGCCAGCGAAGGCGTCTTTCAGGTTCTGTTCTGTTTTACTATCTTTTAAGCCCATCTCATGTCTCCAGGTAAGGGGTTAGTCAAAAAAAGCTGTGCAGAGTCTACACTAATTCATTGTTAGATTAATTCTAAATTGACAGTATTGTCATGTCAAGTGGAAAGCTATTCTAATGACAATTTTTTCGTTTATCCCATGCTTTTATTGCGTCTTATTTTTTAACTGGCAGGTCGCGTGAATCAACGGGTAATTATTGTTTGCCGCGCATTTTTTTGGTGTATTGATAACCGCAATAACTTATCATTCGGGTTCGTCCGTTTTTAATGAAAACCAATTGAGGATTTTAATCATGCGTGAAGTAGATGTTGCCATTTTGGGTGCGGGCAGTGCCGGTTTGTTCGCGCTATCGCAGGTGAAGCGTGAAACCGATAATTATGTGTTAATTAATGGCGGGGAATTAGGTACTACCTGTGCCCGCGTCGGCTGCATGCCGTCCAAGGTGCTGATTCAGGTGGCGGAAGATTTTCATCGTAAAAGCATCTTCGAGCGCGAAGGCATCGATGGTGCGGAAGAGTTATTGCTCGATGTGCCCGCCAGCATGGAATACGTGCAGGATCTGCGTGATGTCTTCGTCGATAGAACGCTGGGTGCCACTGACGCTATGGATGAGGAACACCTGATCGATGGCTACGCAAAATTTGTCAGCAACGACACGGTGGAAGTAAACGGCGAGCAGATAAAAGCCAAAAGCATCATCATCGCGACCGGCTCGACCCCCATTGTGCCCACAGCCTGGCAGGAATTTGCGGATGATGTAATCACCACCGATGAATTTTTTGAGCTGGAAGATCTGCCGGCGTCGATGGCAGTAATCGGTCTGGGTTCGATCGGGCTGGAGATCGGTCAGGCGTTGCATCGTCTCGGCGTGAAAGTGGCGGCGGTCGACCAGCTGAGCGTGATCGCAAAACTGGAGGACGCAAAAGTTAATGATATCGCCATGGCAACGATCGGCAGAGAGTTCCCGCTGTGGCTGGGTGATGCGGCGGTGCTGGAAAAAGTTGGCGAAGGCATAGAAGTTGCGGCTGGTGATAATCAGATGGTGGTTGACAAAGTGCTGGCCAGTCTTGGCCGTAAACCGAATCTGGATAATTTAAATCTCGAAGCCACTGATATAAAACTGGATGAAAATGGTGTCCCGCTTTATGACCCGTTCACCATGCAGCTCGAAGGTCTGCCGATATTCATCGCGGGTGATGTCAACGCCGATCGCCCGTTGTTGCATGAGGCAGGACACGAAGGCCGGGTCGCCGGCTACAACGCAGTGCATGCAGAGGTGGAGCGTTTCAAGCGCAAAGTCGCGCTCGGCATCACTTTCTGTGACCCCAACATCGCCACCGTCGGCACACAGTTATCTGAATTAAATGAAGCGGACATTGCCATTGGCGAAATCCAGTTTGCACCGGTCGGTCGTGCGTTGATCATCGGTAAAAACCGCGGTCTGCTCAGGTTATATGTGCAGAAGTCGGATGGCCTGTTGCTGGGCGCGTCGATGTGTTGTGTGAAAGGCGAAAACCTGGCGCACCTGATCGCCTGGTCGATTCAAAGCGGCATGACCGTGTTCGACATGCTGAAGATGCCGTTCTACCACCCGGTGATCGAAGAAGCCCTGCAGGCCGCGCTTTACAGTGTGCTATCAAAGCTGGATGTGAAGCAGGATTTGGTGGAGCTTGAGCGAATTTAGTTTTAAAAAGCATTTCGCCGCAAAGGACGCTAAAGACGCGAAGTTTTAAAAACTAAAATCAGTATTTTTTTTGCGCTCTTCGCGTTCTTTGCGGCAAGTGTGTTTTTAATGCTTTTTTAAGCTTTGCAGCAGGCTTTCATGCACCGGCATGCTGTTTGCCGAAATCTGTTTCAACGCCGCCTTACTTCCCGTCTGCTGCCACAGATCCATCGCCGCAATCGGCTGTAACGCCGGCATGGTGTACTGGCGGATGGTCTGCAATAAATCCATCAGCAACACAAAACTTTCCGACAGTTGCTGATACAGTTCAGCGATGCCTTTCTGTGTCACCGTGCTGATGTGGTGGTAGGCGGAGCGGCCGAGGTCGACATAATAGGTGACGCCGACCTGTCTTTTTTCTGCGGACTGCGGATACAGCCCGGATACCAGCAAACACTGGTCACCGATGTCGCGTAACTGCTCGCTACGTAAATTATTAGACAGGTGATGTGCGTTGAGGTAATCGATGGCGAGTGCGTGTGCATTGAGCTGCGGATTTTTTGCAAAACGCATCAGTGTGAACACCAGATAACTTTGCATGGCCTCATCCAGATGGCAGCCATAGTCCTGTTCGGCTTCGCGTACCAGTGCGTGCCATTGTGATAGTTCTGATGAATCTAAAATCAATTGCTTACTCATGTTCTCACCCTCAGGCAGAGTTCGATAATATTTTTGAGCATTTAATAACTTTATAGTTCTTTTTATCGGAAACGCCAGACAAACCTTTAGCCGGCATAAGCTGGTATATGCTGAAATAAAACCGTGAGTTAGGTTATAATCCGCTCTTTATTTCAGACAAGATTTTTTACATGGCTTACGATGTTTCAACATTTCAGGGACTGATCTTCGCGGTACAGGATTACTGGCAAAAACAGGGCTGCGCGGTTTTGCAGCCACTGGATATGGAAGTGGGTGCGGGTACCTTTCACCCTGCGACTTTTTTACGTGCCATCGGCCCCGAACCGTGGCGCGCTGCCTACGTGCAACCCTGCCGCCGTCCTACCGATGGCCGTTATGGTGAAAACCCCAATCGCCTGCAACATTACTACCAGTTTCAGGTGGTGCTGAAACCGTCGCCGGACAATATTCAGGAACTATATCTGGGTTCGCTGGAAGCGCTGGGTTTCGATCTGCTGGAACACGATGTGCGTTTTGTCGAGGACAACTGGGAATCACCGACACTGGGTGCCTGGGGTCTGGGCTGGGAAGTCTGGCTGAACGGCATGGAAGTCACCCAGTTCACCTATTTTCAGCAGGTGGGCGGACTCGAATGCCGTCCGGTCACCGGCGAGATCACCTACGGTCTGGAACGCCTGGCCATGTATCTGCAGGAAAAAGAAAGCGTGTTCGATCTGATCTGGACACGCGGCCCGCAGGGCGATGTCACCTACGGCGATGTGTTCCACCAGAACGAAGTCGAGATGTCGACCTACAATTTCGAACATGCCGACACCGACATCCTGTTCAAACAGTTCGACGATTGTGAATCGGAAAGCCAGCGTCTGATCGAACTGGGTCTGCCGCTGCCGGCCTACGAAATGGTATTAAAAGCCTCGCACGCTTTCAACCTGCTGGATGCACGTCACGCCATTTCGGTGACCGAGCGCCAGCGATTTATCCTGCGGGTGCGCGCACTTTCCCGAGCGGTGGCACAGGCGTATTACGATTCACGCGAAGCCCTCGGTTTTCCGATTGGCAATAGCACAGGAGATGCCGCATGAGCGCAGACTCCACAAAAGATTTATTGATCGAGCTCGGTACCGAAGAGCTGCCACCGAAAGCTCTGAAAAAACTTTCTGACGCATTCACCGGCGGCATCGTCGATGGTTTGAAAAAAGCTGGTTTTGAAATTGATGCCGTAGAATCTTTTGCCGCACCGAGAAGACTTGCGGTATTGATAAAAGATTTGGCTGCATCGCAACCCGATAGAGATGTCGAACGTAAAGGTCCCGCGTTAAAAGCGGCTTATGACGCTGACGGCAATCCAACAAAAGCAGTGATGGGTTTTGCCCGTTCCTGCGGCGTTGAAGTCAGTGCGCTGCAACAGCAGGAAACTGATAAAGGTGTCTGGCTGGTTTTCAAAGCCACCGAAAAAGGCCGTGTTCTGTCCGAACTGATCGAAGACATCATCAACCAGTCGCTGGCAAAACTGCCGATTCCAAAACGCATGCGCTGGGGAAATAATGATGTCGAGTTCGTGCGCCCGGCACACTGGCTGGTGCTGATGTTTGGCGACAAGGTCATAGATGCTGAAGTTCTCGGCCTGAAAGCCTCGGCGGAAACTTTTGGTCACCGTTTTCATTCGCCGGGCGCCATCACTTTAAAAAACGCCGGCGAGTACCAGGAAAAATTACTGTCATCAGGTTTTGTCATCGCCGATTTCGCGCAGCGCAAAGAAAAGATCAAACGGCAGGTGATCGATACCGGTAAACAGCTGGGCGGTGAAGCCGTGCTCGATGAAGACCTGCTCGATGAAGTCACCGCGTTGAACGAGTGGCCGATCGCGGTCGCCGGTGAATTCGATGAGGGCTATCTGGACGTGCCTGCAGAAGCGTTGATCAAAACCATGCAGGATAATCAGAAATATTTTCCGGTGACCGATGGTACGAATAATCTGAAAAATTATTTTATCACCATCAGTAACATCGACAGCAAGTCGCCGGAAAAAGTGAAGGCAGGTAACGAGCGCGTGGTGCGTCCGCGTCTGGCAGATGCAAAATTTTTCTGGGAACAGGATCAGAAGCAACCGCTGGAATCATTTAATGCCGCGCTGGAAAAAGTTGTATTCCAGAAAAAACTCGGCACACTGGCAGACAAGACACAGCGGGTGGCGGCACTGGCCGAGTCAATCGCGCAACAGCTTGATGCCAATGTGGGTTACGTGAGACGTGCCGTGGTGTTGAGCAAGTGCGACCTGATGACTGATATGGTCGGTGAGTTCGCATCGCTGCAAGGTATCATGGGAAAACGTTACGCGCAAAAAGCCGGCGAGGCTGATGAAGTTGCGCTGGCGCTCGACGAACAATATAAACCACGCGGTGCCAGTGATGATACTGCGAGTACTGCGACAGGTCAGATACTTTCCATCAGTGATAAGCTGGACACGCTGGTCGGCATTTTCGCTATCGGTGAAAAACCGACTGGCGAAAAAGATCCCTACGCTCTGCGCCGTGCATCGTTAGGTATTCTGCGCACCATCATCGAACGACAGCTTGACCTCGACCTGAAGCAGTTGATTGCAGAATCAGCAAAGCTGTTAAAAGACAAAGTCGATGCCAGCGAAGCCGAAGCGGACGTGTTCGAATATATCATCGAGCGTCTGCGTGCTTATTATCTCGATCGGGGCGTCAGCGTCGATGTATTCGATGCAGTGTCTGCCTTGTCGCCTTCGCGACCGCTGGATTTTGACAAGCGTATCAAAGCCGTTAGCGCGTTCCGTGAACTTGCCGAAGCGCAGAGTCTGGCAGCAGCGAATAAACGTGTTGGCAATATCCTTAAAAAATCAGCAAACAGTAATAACGTGGCCGTCGATGAAAGTCTGCTGTCGGAAGAGGCTGAGAAAAAACTGTTTGAGACATTAAGTTCCTTGAGCCAGATGGTCGAGCCGATGTTTGATGCGGGGGATTACGAAGCCGCACTGAGGAAGCTGTCAGCACTGCGTGATCCGGTCGATGCGTTCTTTGACTCGGTGATGGTGATGGTCGATGACGAAGCGGTAAAAAATAATCGCATCGCGTTATTGAATACCATGAATCAGTTATTCCTGCGAGCGGCGGATCTGTCACGCCTGCATCAGGTGGCATAAGGCAAGACATGAAGCTTATAGTGCTCGACCGAGATGGTGTGATAAATCATGACTCCGATGCTTATATCAAAAGTAAAGAGGAATGGTTGCCTATCGAGGGTAGTCTGGAAGCGATCGCGCGGTTAAACCACGGCGGTTATACGGTGGTTGTTGCGTCGAACCAGTCTGGCCTGGCCAGAGGTTACTTTGATATCGAAGCATTATCTGCGATGCATAAAAAAATGGATGATATGTTGACGAAGCTGGGTGGTCAGGTCGAGGCGATTTTTTATTGTCCGCACGGGCCTGACGACGCCTGTGATTGCCGCAAGCCGAAACCCGGCATGCTGTTAGAGATCGGCCAGCGTTTTAACGTACCGCTAGATGAAGTTGTGTTTATCGGTGATAGCATCTCTGATATAAAAGCGGCGAGTAATGCAAATGCCAGATCCATACTGGTGCGCACGGGCAAAGGTGTAAAAGCCGAAAAGATTTTGCAGACTGAGTGCAATATGTCAGATTCTGTTCCTGTGTTTGACGATCTGGCTGCAGCGGTGACTGCAATTTTACGATAACCCGATTTTGCGATAATCAATAATAAATTGTTTTATGGTGCCTGCTCGATGAATTCTAAGCCTGTTTTATATGTTCGCTCGTTGCTGTTCTGGCTGGGTTTCATTGTCAATGTCGTGGTGTTTGGTCTGCTGATCGTTCTTCTGTTTTTTACGCCTTCGTCTTTTCGTCTGAAGATCGCCCGTTTATGGTCGATCGTCAATAATTTCCTGTTAAAATTTTTTTGTGGTATCGATTTCAAAGTCGAAGGCAAAGAAAATCTGGACACCGTCGAGACCGCAATCATTCTGAGTAAACACCAGTCCACCTGGGAGACACTGGCGCTACACTCCTTTACGCCCTTTGTGCGTTGGGTGTTTAAGCGTGAACTGATGTTGATCCCTGTTTTCGGTTGGGCGCTGGCTTTGACCGACCCTATCGCAATAAATCGTGGTGCGGGCAGGGCGGCGATCAAGCAGTTGATCAAGGAAGGCACAAAAAAATTAAAGGACGGAAAGTGGATGGTATTGTTTCCCGAAGGCACACGCACGCAGCCGGGTAAAACCAGGAAATACAAGATCGGTGGCGCACTGCTGGCTGAGAAAAGTGGTTACCCGGTGATACCGATCGCGCACAACGCGGGTGAGTTTTGGCCGCGACACAGCTTCATAAAATGGCCGGGAACCATAAGCGTGGTCATCGGTCCGGCGATCGAGTCGAAAGGTCGTAGTGCGGAAGAGATTAATGCCGAGGTCTTCGACTGGATAGAAGGTGCGATGAAGGGAATCAGTGACGAGTCCCGCTGGGATCGTTAAGCGTTTTTAAATGGGCCGTATTTTTTTGTCGTGTTAAATATTAAATAATTTTTTTGCATTTTTTGTTGTTTGTTCGGTAATCATCTCTATCGACTCTTTTCTTATCTCTGTAAGTGTCCTGACGGTGTTAATTAAAAAAGCCGGTTCGTTTCTTTTGTTTGCGTTTTTTTTGTCAGGCTGGTCGGGCGCATCGGTCTCGATTAAAAGCGAGGATAGCGGGATATCTCTGGCGACGTTTCTATTTTTTTTT
>SWCD01004392.1_pt1 | contig 14243 bp, 10 predicted proteins | sample 4693011 | NCBI WGS metagenome assembly SWCD01 (sample SAMN10267278, study PRJNA491770) | bioreactor metagenome | isolation source: DHS bioreactor inoculated with marine | place: Japan: Omine Ridge, Nankai Trough | reverse complement strand
TTTTTTTGCATAGTTGATGATCGAGCGCGCGATCGGGTGATCGAAACGGGATTCGATCGACGCGGCCAGTTCCAGCAATGGCTGTGTCGGCAGGCCTATTTCGATGACCTGGCTGACTTCGGGCTCCGCCAATGTGACCGTGCCGGTTTTATCCAGAATCAGGGTTTTGATGTCCTGCATGTTTTCCAGCGGTTCGCCGCCGCGGGCCAGAATATTGGAACGGGCCAGATAACCGATATTGGCGGCGAACGCGGTAGGCGTCGCCAGCGCCCAGGCGCAGGGACAGACCACCGCCAGCGCCGTCGCCATCAGGTGCAGGCTGCCGGTGATAAACAACAGCAAAAAGGCATAGGCCGTGACCGACAGCAGCAGAATCTGTACCGTGGTATCGGCGCGCCGCTGCAGATCCGATTTATTCTCCAGACTGTTTTCGATTTCCTGGGTGATCACCGAAAGAAACGAATCATCCCCGTTTTTGCCGGCCTTGACCTGCAGCGGTCCGCTCAGGTTCAGCGTGCCCGATGTCACGCTGGCCCCGGTCTTCTTGTAAACCGGGAAGGGTTCGCCGGTCATGGTGGATTCGTCGATCGCCGAGGCGCCTTCGATGATGGTTCCGTCTATCGGCACCATCGCGCCTTTAGCGATCAGCACGACATCGTCCTGGCGAATCTGGTTGATGGGTATTTCTACAATGTTATCGCCTTGCAGCTTCTGGGCGGTTTTTTTACCCTCCTGAATCAGGCTTTCGATCTTTTCCCGGTTTTTCCGGATGATCGTGAAGGAGATGTACAACCCTAAGCCGATAAACCAGACGACCATCGCCCCGCTCAACGGCGCGCCGTCGATCAGCGTCACGGTCATGACCAGTACGATCAGCAATTCCGCCGACACCTTGCGCATGATCAGCACGCTTTTCAGCAGACTTTCCAGATACAGCGCCAGACAGAACAGATAGAACGGCATGCCCAGCCAGTACAAGGCCGGCAGGTCATAGAGCGCGTCCAGGCCGAACAAGACCACCGGAATGACGGCGGCGATGACGCGCAGCAGCATGATATCCCGGCGGGGGCTGATTTTCAGCAGTTCGGCATCGATGCTGTCGAAATAGGTTTTATAAATCATGATTGTGTCCTTTGTCAGATGTAGGTCGGGTTAGCGCCAGCGTAACCCGACATCCTCTCTATCGATGCGTCGGGTTACGCTGGCGCTAACCCGACCTACGCTTGTTAAGATCTCCCCAATAACGAAACACCAGCACAACCGCAACGGCGATCATCGCAGTCCCGGCTAGCCAGGCCGTCGAGGTTTCCGGATGCTCGCTAAAAGTCGCCAACTGATAAAACAGCGTCGCGGTCAGATAAGCCAGTCCCGTGGACCAGACCACCATAAATACCGACCAGCGCAGGCTGGATTCCCGATAGGCGGCGGCCGACGTGGCGATACAGGGGAAATACAGCAGAATGAACAGCATATAGGCGAAGGCGCCGATGGGTCCGTGAAAATACGCATGCAGCGCCGCAACGAACGGATCCTGGCCGGTCGTTTGGCTTTCCGGGCCGGTGCCGAACATTTTTTTCAGCCCCATGGGAATGGTCATCAAGGCCCGTTTGACCGCATCGCCCAGATCGAAGGCCGGCTTGGCGGCTTCCGGTTGAGCGGCTTGCGCGTAGATGGTCTTCAGCGTGCTGATCACGACGACTTTATACAGCACGCCGGTAAACAGCGCCACCGTCGCGGGCCAGTTGTCTTCCCTGACGCCCAGCGGCGCCAGCGCCGGCGTTATCGCGCGCCCGGCGGCGCTGAGCACCGAATTTTCGATGTTATTGGCTCTGAAGGAGCCGTCCGTCCCCAGCGAACTGAGGATGCTCAAGAGCACGACCATCGTGATGATGAGTTTCCCGACCCGCACGACAAAGGTCTCGACCCGGGTCCAGCTGTTGATCAGCACATTTTTCAACTTCGGAACGTGATAATTCGGAATTTCCATCATCACCAGCGAGAATTCCTCTTTCAGAAATGTGTTCTTCAGCAACAAGGCGGTCAATACGGCGAATACCACGCCGATCAGATAGAGTATAAAAACGATCAATCCGCCGTTGTCCGGGAAAAAAACCGCGGCAAACAGCGTGAAGACAGCCAGTCGCGCGCCGCAGGTCATGAATGGATTCAACAGGATGCTCAACAGGCGGTCGCGCGGCCGCTCCAGCGTGCGGGTCGCCAGCATCGCCGGCACGTTGCAGCCGAAGCCCAGAATCATCGGCACAAAGGCCTTGCCGGGCAGTCCCAGGACGCGCATGAAGCGGTCCATCGCAAACGTCGCGCGGGCCATATAGCCCGACTCCTCCAGTACCGAAATGAACAGATACAGAAAGCCGAGAATCGGCACGAACGCGACCACTTCCCGGATGCCGTTGCCGACGCCCTGGGCCATCAGCATGATCAACCATTGCGGACTATCCAGCAGCGTCAAAAAATGCCCCATGCCATCGACAAAAAGCGCCTGCGCGAGGTCGTTAAAGAATGGTTTGAAGGCGCGCCCGAGCTTGATCGTGAATGTGAACATCAGATACATCACCCCGAAGAAGATCGGAATGCCCAGAAAACGGTTCATAATCACGTTGTCGATTTTGTCGGACAGGTTGCGGCCCAGCTCGGATTTGCGCGTCAGCGTCTCTTTAACCAAGCCGCTGATAAAGCCGTATCGGCTGTCCACAATCAGGATATCCGCCTCTTCGCCGGTTTGTTCTTCGATTTCGCGGCGCAGCTGCGCCGCCATCCCGGCCAGCGACGGGTCGGCCTGGTCGAGCGCGAAACCGTCCTGTTCCAGCAGTTTGACGGCGAACCAGCGCGCATCGCCGAAGCGGTTGTCCAGCTGCTGTTCGACCAGCGGCGCCAGCCGGTCCAGCGCCGCCTTCACCGCCAACGGATAGCCGACAGCGAAATGGGACAGCGTTTTAGGCGCCAGCAGACGGTTGATCGTCGATTTCAGCGCCCTGACCTGATCGGCCCGGGTTGCCATCAACGAAACCAGCGGGCAGTCGAGACGCCGGGCAATTTCATCGCTGTCGATTTTGATGTCGCGGCCCGTCGCATCGTCCATGTTGTTCAGCATCGGCAGCCGCATTTCCAGCAGTTGCGTAGTGAGGTACAGATTATGTTCGAGATGGGAGGTGTCGACGATATTGATGATCAGATCCGCCTGCTGCGACAGCACGTAATCCCGGGCGATTTTTTCATCCAGGGACGTGGCGGTATCGCTCACGTCCAGCGCATAGATGCCGGGCAGATCGACGACTCTGACGGCCTTGTTGTCGTATCGGTACAAGCCGCTTTTGCGTTCGACGGTGACGCCGGGCCAGTTGCCGACATGCTGCCGGGCGCCGGTCAGGCCGTTGAACAGCGTGGTTTTGCCGCTGTTGGGATTGCCGATGACGGCGACGGTGTATTCCCGCTGCTGCGGAGCAGGCTTAGTGACGGTCGCTTCGCTGTCCAGGCGTTCAATTTTTAAGCCGGCCACCTCGTCCCGGCGCACGCTGATATCCATACCGCGCATCCGGATTTCCACCGGATCGCCCAACGGCGCGATACGCACAACCTTGAACTCCGTGCCGGGCGTCAGGCCCATGGCCATCAGCTTATGCCGGTAAGGCAGGAAGTTTTTGTCGTAATCCGCGACGCGTCCCCGGTCGCCGGCTTTCATGTCGCCCAAATTGATATACATTTACAACTATCCTGCATGTGGAAATTTATAAGGTGCGGTGATAGCGCCTGCTTGAAATGGCACCGCCCCTTGTCAACGAATATTAGTTTTATCTTATACCCTAAAATTAATCAAACCCGTCCTGCTCAGGGAAATATCATAGAGACATTATTTGTAAGACCCCGGCCTTGATCTGGCCGCCTAATTATTAATTCGCATCGACTGTATTCAGTTTGGTACAAGACAGGCAGCCATTGCCCAGTTACGTCAGAACTTTGGCAATCAACTCAATGGGTTTATGATGAATTACAATGAATCAGGTTTCATATAAGACAGTCAATATTGTCGATATTCGATTCCTTAGGATTTGGCTAAAGATTACTTCCTGAAACTGGAATCTTGCATAGGATGTGCTGAGCCGAAGCGCATCGCTCGCGAACGATGTGCCTCCTGTCGTCGGCACATCCTATGTTTAAACAGGGAAATTATTTACAACCAAATCCTTATTTCATTCACGTTTCTTAATGAGGATTGCACGATGAGCGGTTGTTGCGACGATGAATGTTCCCTGGAGCGCCTGCGCGAACGGCAGCGCGGGACGCTATACATGGTTCTCGGCATCAATGCCGTGATGTTCTTTGTTATCGTCGCCGCGGCGCTTTATGGCAATTCAACCGCGCTGCTGGCTGACAGTCTCGATAACCTGGGCGACGCATTGACCTACGGCCTGAGCCTGTACGCGGTATCGAGGAGCACGGCCGTCAAGGCCAAAGTCGCCCTGTTTAAAGGGGGACTTATTTTTCTTGCGGCGATCGCCGTGGCCGCTCAGGTTATTTACAAACTGTTCGTCCCGAGTCTGCCCCTCTTCGAGGTCATGGGCGCGTTCAGCCTGCTTGATCTTGCCGCGAATTCCTTGTGCCTTTTTCTGCTGTGGCGGCACCGCCGCGAGGATGTGAACATGAGTTCGGTATGGGAGTGTTCGAGAAACGACATCGTCTCCAATCTTGCGGTTTTTGCGGCGGCAGGAGCCGTCTGGCTTACCGGTTCCGGTTGGCCCGACATGGCGGTTGCGCTGGGACTCGTGGTGTTTCTGATGCGCTCGGCCATCCGTGTTATTGCTTCGGCCATGGCCGAGTACCGTGCGGCATCCTGAGATTGCGATCCCCAAAGGCGCCGGCATGCGTTGCCGCGCTTCACCCACCGCACCCTCTTCACCTCCAGCGCTATCTGTCGCCAATACCGTCTGAATGACCGGAGGTTGGCAAATGACGTGGTTCGGACCGGTTTTTGCTGACAAATTTACAAGCTCTTTGAGGGCAAATCTGGTAAATTTTCCCTTCCATTATCCACTGGCATAACCATCGTTACTTTCCGGGGAGTCATTATGCAAGCATTAAAAAAACCCTTTACACACAGTCTGGGCTTGTTGCTTTTTACCAGCCTGTTCTCTGCTGTTCCCGCAATGGCAGCCACCGACCTCGAAGCGCAAGAAGGCTTCGCCAGAGCGCGGGCAAAAATCCACGAACAGGAAACCAATCACGCCGCACACGAAAACCATATCGATAAAAGTCTGGAATTTCGTGGTGTTTTCTACGGCTATCTCCCCTGCGACGATTGCGCGGGAATTAAAACGACGCTGTCTTTAAAACAAAAAGACAATTATCTGCTGGTAACTCAGCCCGCAAGAGAGTCCTCAAGGGAATTTTATGAAAAAGGGAAATACAGCTGGAACGACGAAGATCAAACCGTTGTTTTAACGCCAAAGAAGGGCGGGACGCACAAACGGTACTACCATATTGAAGATGAAGGGACGCTCATTCAGCTTAATGACGATGGCGCCAGGATGACCCGTGAGGCGGATCGCTATGTTTTGCGCAGAAGCGATACGGTCAAATCGCGAGAGGTACATATTCACTGACGTACAGCCTGCTCGAAAACAACAGAAGCGCATAAAGGGCTTACCTGGGACAAACCGCCTCGGCAAAAGCAAAGGCGGTTTTTTATTGCCGAGACAGGATATCGAACATCGACAAAACTCCATCAACATAAACAGGTTCAGTCAGGCGCTTTTCCGCGTAGGCTTGTTCTTCATTCATAGTCAGTTCCCTTTGTGGCCTACAGCCGATAGCCCATGCTGCAATCGCCGCATGGCATGCAATCGAACATAACAAACGTCGATGGCTGATCTCTTTTAACCTGAGCCATCCATGAAATCCGACTTCCCTGCCATCTGATAATTTCAAGAGATTATCTTCGAAGGCTTGTCTGTTAAACCGGGATAACATACCTCTGGTACAGGATAAACATAGCCCGCAGCTATAGGGTGGGCGCATGCCGTGTCTCCACGCGAAACATCCGTTAGGTATTTATCCGTATTGTCCACTGATTTCACACTATGATAGTTTCACTGCAAATCACATCCATTTAAAACTAAGTTCATCTTAAAGCTAAGGTCATCGGCGATTAATCCGCAGCATGTAAGCCGAAACAGTTTGTTTTTCAAGCATGTTTACCGACACCATCCGATAATCACAACCAAGACTTTATTTTATGAATATTATCAAACACACAGCGTTAACGTTCTTACTGGCTTTCTCATTGGCTTCAACCAGCCTTATCGCTTATGCGCAGGAAGAAGAAGCCGCCAAACCTTCAGTTTTCAGCCCCAATGAAGCCATCATGCATCTTGAAGCGGCGAGAGTCGAAATCGTCAAAAACGATTTCGTGCCGCCCAGTAATCATTTAAAAGCCGCGCGTGCGATTGCCAAAAAAATAACGGGAGATCCGGACATCGTCAAACAGGCCAACGCATGCATCATTCAGGCGCAAATCAAATTAAAAGAAGGTGATATTGAAGGTGCGACAGAAAAAATCAACAAAACGTTGGAACTGTATAATTCCCTTTGATTTTAAATGGCGGACAAACCGCGTTCTTACTCGAACCGAAATTTGGCGGCCGGCGTAACAACGGGGCCGCCTCAAACGGCGCCATAACTCCATGAATTAAACAACTGGTACTCAGTCAGCCTTGTTCTGATGATTAAAATTTGCAGAGTATTCATAGCGTGTGAATAGTGCGAATGAATTCGCACCTACAATTGACTGACGACTAGGGCATTACGGCAGTGGTGGGATAAGAGATGCAAATTGTTTTTAATGATGCATTCTTAGATAAAAATAATGCCCCTGGTACTCGACTTCCCGCAATGCTTTCCGGGCTAACAACTGTTGAACGACGCTCCAGTCCTGACCGGTTTTGCCAAGCAGCTTTAAAACAGCGTCCTTGCGCATCGGGTGCACCGCGGTGATTGCCAGCAGATCATCGGTAAAATTGCCGGTCGAAGAGAAGGCATCGCCTTCGTAGCCGGTGAGCAATTCAACGCCGGGCATGATCAGGCTTACAGTTTGGTAGATGCGGTTGAGCGTTTCCGCGCCGGGTGCTTGAACGCTGCTATCGGCGGTGGGACGCGTAGGTATGGCGAGATAAACGTTGTCGGGCGCCAGTGTTTGCAAAAATGCCGCCAGACGTTCCACCGAGCCCTGACCGGTATTGATGCCTTCGAGCAACATGGTTTCGGTCGCCAGCGTCCCGTTAAAATCGGCGGCAAAAGCCCGCATGCCGGCCAATATGTCGTCCAATACAAGCCCTTCACAGGGCCGGTTAATGCGCCGCCAGACCGGTGCGTCGACGGAATCCACCTTTAGCGACACCCAATCGGCCAGGTTCAGTATTTCCCGCACCGGGGCTTGCCAGATCAGCGAGGCATTGGAGATTACGGCAATGTTGATGTTCAGGCCGCGCAACAATTCAATAGCCTTGCCGAGACCGGCATCGAGGGTAGGCTCGCCGTCCGGAACGAAGGTTAAATAATCGACGGTTTCCTGCCGCTCATTAAGCTTTGCCAGGTGCTGCTCGACGGCATCGAAAATATCTTCCGGCCGGTAAAAAGCACGGGGCTGAATTTCCGAGGCTTGCGTCGGTCCTACCTGGCAATACAGGCAGGAATAGGAACAGTGCTTCGGCGGTATATTGTTGATGCCCAGACTGCGTCCCAGGCGTCTTGACGGTACGGGTCCAAATACAAGCATACGCGCCTCACTTTTTTATTGCATGGCGGTGGAAATAATGATCAATGATAACAAAGTCTTGGAAGTCAGCAATTTACACATGAGCTATGACGGACAAGCCGTCATCGAAGGGCTTACTTTTTCCATGGCGCAACGGGACATTCTGATCGTTTTAGGCCCTAACGGCGCCGGAAAAACCACGCTGCTGCGCGGCCTGCTGAATCTTCTGCCCTATCAGGGCAGCGTTATCTGGCATGCCCGGAAAATCGGCTATCTTCCGCCTCAGGAATCGCTGCAGCGGCAAGGCCTTCCGCCGCTGCAACTGGCGGAATTCTTTCACTTCAAAACGCATGATACCGGATCGATCAAGGCAATGTTGTCCGATGTCGGTCTGGATGACAGTTTTTTAAGCCGACAATTCAACGAATTATCGACAGGACAGTTTCAACGCATGATGATTGCCTGGTCGTTGCTGGATAATCCGGATGTCTTGATCCTGGACGAGCCCACGTCGGGCATCGATATCGGCGGAGAGGAAACCATTTACAGCCTGCTGCATAAATTCTGGCAGAAACAGAACCTGACCATGCTGTTGGTGACTCACGACCTGCATGTCGTCTGGGAATACGCCACGCAAGTCCTCTGCCTGAACCGGCAGCAGATGTGCATGGGCAAGCCCGACGAAGTCTTGACGCCGGAACAGTTGAAGCTGCTTTACGGTACCGGCATTAAATTTTATCAACATCGGCACGGGTAAAAAATCATGGTCGGACACATTTTTCTTGCGCTTATTCTTGCTGGGATAATCGGCGCCGTCGGCGGTTATCTGGGGTCGTTGATGTTGACCAAACGCATGGCATTAATGGGTGGGGCGCTCGGCCATCTGACCTTGCCCGGCGTGGCCCTGGCATTGCTTTACGGTTTCGACGTGTCGCTCGGCGCGGTGCTGTTCCTGGCGTTCGGCGTGGCAATGATCTGGTTTCTGGAACGAAAGACCCGGCTGCACCTGGAAGCGCTGACAGCGGTGGTGTTTTCCGGCTCGCTGGCGGTCGCCTTTCTGTTCCTGCCGGAAGAAGAGACGGATATCGCCTTACTGGGCAACATTTCCCGGATAACACCGGCTACCGTTTTCAGTACCGCCGCGATTTCCCTGGGCCTGTTCTGGATGATCAAATCCATTTATGAGGATTTGATCCTGGCCGGCATTTCACCGGACCTGGCGCAGACCGCCGGCGCGGACCTGAAGCGCAATAACACGCTCTATCTCATCTGCATTGCCATCACCGTGGCTTTGGGCGTGCGTATCGTCGGAGGCTTGATGACCGCGGCGCTGCTTGCCATTCCTGCCTGCACGGCGAGAAACCTCAGCACCAGCCTGGGGCAATACGCGCTGATCAGTACCCTCGCAGGATGCCTGGCCTGCCTGGCCGGCATCCTGGTCTATGCGGCTTCAGGCATTCCGCCAGGCCCCGCGATTATTATCGTCAGCGTGATTCTGTTCCTGGTTTCCGTTTTCAAACCTTTTGCCCTGTCCTTTCACTGATGCCGGTGCGCGGACAGGTTCTTCCGCTATAGCGCAAGTGTTTGTATTATCGATAAAAGCATGAACTTTATCTTGCCCTTGTCGCTCGAAAATCCGTCAGGTATCCGTTTCGCGATGGCTCGATAAACCGGATGATCGCTCAAACTCTTCAGGAGAAAACGCTCATGGTTAACAAGACTGCGAACGCCAAAGACATTGTGTTGATTACCGGCATCAGCGGTTTCCTCGGCCAGGCGCTGAGCAAAGCGCTGGAACAGCATTACCGTGTTGTCGGCCTCGACCGGGATGCCGACCCTGAAAAATTTCCCGGCTACATCGATATAGACCTGACCTCGGACAGCGCCGTTGAAAAAGCCCTGGATGACGTACGCCAGCATCACGGCACGCGCATCGCCTCGGTGGTGCATCTGGCCGGCTATTATGATTTTACCGGCGAACCGAACCCGCTTTACGAGAGCGTCAACGTCAAGGGCACCCGCCGCCTGTTGCGCGCCTTGCAAGGGTTTGAAGTCGAACAGTTCATCTACGCCAGCACGATGCTCGTGCACGCGCCGACCGATCCCGGCGTGCCGATCACGGAGGATTGGCCGATACAGCCTAAATGGGCCTATCCCCAATCGAAGCGGGAAACCGAGCAAGTCATCCTCAACGAGCACGGCGCCATCCCCTATATATTGGCGCGCATCGCCGGCGTCTATACTGATAGCCTGCAACCGCCGACGCTCGCGAATCAGATACAGCGGATTTACGAGCGCCAGTTCACCAGCCGGTTTTTCGCCGGCGATATCTCGCACGGCCAATCGTTTGTTCATATCGACGACCTGATCGAGGCTTTCATGCGCATGATCCGGCGGCGCAGGCAACTGCCTGCCGAACTTGAGCTGCTCCTGGGCGAGCCGTTGACGTTAGGGTATGAAGCACTGCAGAACGAGATCGGCTACCTGATTCACGGTGAAACATGGCCGACCGAGACATTGCCGAAACTGTTAGCCAAGGCCGGCGCCGGCTTGCAGGAGCGCATGGAAGTCGCGATACCGGATTCCATCGACAAGGGCGAAAAGCCCTTCATCAAACCGTTCATGGTCGATCTGGCCGATGATCATTATGAACTGAACATCGCCCGGGCCCGAAGCCTGCTCGCTTGGGAACCGCGGCATTCGCTGCGCGACACGCTGCCGGCGATCGTGGCGGCGCTGAAAGCCGACCCGTTGAGCTGGTATCGGCGCAATAAACTGACTCCCGCGGAATGGGTCGAAACCATGGCCGCCCAGCCCGAGCCGGCCGAGAACCTGCTGCATGGCTATAACGAGTCGTGGCGTCAGACGCACAGCGAAAACCTTTGGGCGCATTTTTTGAACATGGCGTTGGGCACCTGGCTCATGACCAGTCCGGCTACCCTGGGTTATCCGGGTGAAGCCATGGTTCTCAACGATCTGATCGCGGGCGCTCTGGTGCTGGTATTCGGCGCGCTGTCGCTGTCGCGGCGCATGGCTTGGGCGCGCATTGCCAATGCGGTCGTGGGATTGTGGCTGTTGTTCGCGCCGCTGGTGTTCTGGACCTCGAGCGCGGCGGCTTATTTGAACGATACCCTGGTGGGCTCGCTGGTGATCGGCTTCGCGGTCCTGGTCCGCCCCATGCCCGGCGTTGGCCTCATGGCCAGCTTGAAAGGCCCCGACATTCCGCCCGGCTGGGACTACAGCCCATCGGCATGGACGCAGCGCATACCGATCATTTTCCTGGCTTTCATCGGCCTCTACGTTTCGCGCTATCTGGCCGCCTATCAGTTGGGCCATCTCCCAAACGCCTGGGACCCTTTCTTCGGCGACGGCACCGAGCGCATCATCACTTCCGACATCTCCAAGGCCTGGCCCGTGCCCGACGCCGGCCTCGGCGCCGTGACTTACCTGCTGGAAATACTGACCGGCATCATCGGCGGGCGCGACCGCTGGCGCACGATGCCCTGGCTGGTCATTCTGTTCGGCCTCATGATCGTGCCCCTGGGCGCCGTCAGCATTTTTTTCATCATTATCCAGCCTATTCTGATCGGCACCTGGTGCACGTTGTGCCTGGCAGGGGCCGCGGCCATGCTGATCCAGATTCCCTACGCCTTCGATGAAATAATCGCCACGGGCCAATTTCTGGCCGAACGCCGCCGCAAGGGCAAATCGGTCATATTGGCTTTCCTGCGCGGCGACACGATGGAAGGCGGCCGCAAGACCGAACGGGAAAATTTCGAAGGCTCGCCCTGGGCACTCCTCAAGGATATGCTCGGCGGTGGCGTCAATCTGCCCTGGACGCTGGTTCTGAGCGCGGCCATCGGCGTCTGGCTGATGTGCACGCGGCTGATTTTCGGGACGCAAGGCGAGCAGGCCAATAGCGATCACCTGATCGGCGCTCTCGTGGTGACGGTTTCCATCACAGCGCTGGCGGAAGTGATGCGGCCGGCGCGCTTCATCAATATACTGCTGGCCGTCGCCCTGATAGCCTCGCCGTTAATGCTGGAGGGCGGCAGTCGCCTCGCCGACTGGTCCGGCGTCCTGGCGGCGCTGTTGCTGATTGCCGCCAGCCTGCCGCGCGGCAAGGTCGAGCACAGCTATGGCGGCTGGAGCCGGTATTTGTTTTAGCGGTTGGCTAAAAGCCCGTAGAGTCCGCACTGCGTACCTTTCCCTGGTTCCCACGGTCCTGTGGGAACCGATACCGTGCTTTGAGAGCGGCATGTCGTATGCACACCCAGCCAAGCCTAGTGAGTTGCGTGGTTTATGAAATATTATTCGAAATAATCCCAAGGATATTCAGGCGCTAAAATAGGCTGAAAACCCGCCGGTGCCGGGAAAGGCGCGGAAACAAACTCATAAACACCGATGAGTTCGCGGGCCACCAGCATGCCCACCCCTTTCGCCAGGCCGATGGGTACGCCAACGGCACCCTGGGCGCGTGTTTCATGGATAATATTGCCCGGCACTTCCAGAAAACCACAGGTCATGCCCGCCAGTCCCCGGCCAAATTTATGCGCGGCTGATTGCGCATGGGCATCAGGAAATGACAATAGCATCGCCGCCGTAAAAGCAGCCAACAGATAAGTGCGTAACTTTTTCATATGCATTCCTCTACTTCTTATTATGTGGAAAGCCTATCTTACTGCATAAGCCGGGTATTAAAAATTGAAGTCTTTGCGCTTAACCATCAGCCATGACTTGGGCCGCCGCGTTTCCAAGTACCCCGCCAGCACATAGCTGACCAGCGCCGTCGCCAGAGACAGCAGATAAGGCGCGCCCAGATCGAGCACATGATGCCCGACAATCCATGTCGACATGCCGGTCAGCAGCGTAACGGCGGCGCTCATGCTGCCGCCGAAACGCGTGAACAGGCCGAACACGACGACGATGAAAATACCGGCGCTGCCGAATGCCGACGCCTCTTCCACCAGCGTGTAGACGCGATCGGCATGCAGCGCCAGCACAAAGGCGATGATGCCGCATGCCATGACCACGATCCGCGCGACTCTGACCTTGCCCTGATCGCTGATGGTCCTGACGGCCGGCACGATCAGGTTATGCGACACCAGGGCGGAGGCCGCCAGCAGGGCGCTGTCGACGGTCGACAAAATAGCCGAGATCAGCGCGCCGGCGAAAATGATGTACAAAAACGTATTCAGATGCTCGCGGGCCAGCCGCGGCAGAATCTGCTCCGGCTGCGCCAGGCCCGGCACCAATTGAAAGCCGAGCAGGCCGATGAACACCGGTATCAAGCCCACGGCCAGATACAACAGGCCTCCCTGGATACAGGCCCGGCGCGCCACCTCGGGCGAGCGGCTGGCCAGCACGCGCGCGACGAGTTCCTGTGACAGGACCGAGCCGCAGATCGGTATGGCCCACTGCTCGATTTTGGCGATCAGGCCGCCGGCTTCGGCGCCGAACAGGCTAAGCCTTTCCGGGTGAATATGCGCCATGGACGCATCGAAACCGCCGCCCGCCTCCAGCACAAAAAACAGCAGCAGCAACAGACCGATGATCAATGCGACGCCCTGCACGGCGTCGGTCACGACATCGGCCATCAGGCCGCCGTACATGGTATAGACGATCACGACCAGCGCCGCGGCGGCAATGGCCAGCTCCACTTCAAATCCCGACACGGCCGACAACACCTGCCCGAACGCGCGAATCTGCGCGGCCGCCCACATGACCGAGGTCGGCGCGATCAGCAGAACGGCCAGGTTTTGAACCCTGGCCGAATAGCGCTGGGCAAACAGGTCGGCCAGCGTGGTCAGATTGCGCCGCCATAACTGCACGGCGAACACCATGCCCATCAGCACCAGGCAGATGGTATAGCCGAACGGGTCGATGGTCGCGCCCGACAGGCCGTTCTCGTAAACGGAGCCGGCCGCGCCTATGCAGGTTTCGGCGCCGAACCAGGTCGCGAACACGCTCAGACTGGCCATGCCCGGGCCAAGGCTGCGCCCGGCCAGGAGATAATCGTTTTCACTGACGATACGGCGCGAAAAATACACGCCGATCAGCAATTGCAGCAGGATATAGGCAATAATCCCGTAGACAACTGTAGGCATATTCTTACAATGGGCTTAAAAAAAGGCCGCTATTCTAGCGCAGCTGGCCTGGTATTTTGTAACGAAATGATCCGGCGAAGCATGCGGAGAGAATATTAAGATCTGATGTTACGCAGTAAGTTGAATTCAGATCGGTTTAGCAAAGTGTCGCTAGCGCGACGATTATTTGAATCGGGTTTATCGCACCCGAAGGCGAGTTACTTTCTTTTGCGCGGCCTCGGCAATTGCTCCTGCATTGCTCTACCTCCTGCATCCATGCAGTCGAAAAGAAAGTAACCAAAGAAAAGGCCGCCCGTTGCCGCTTTTTCCTTGCGCTCCTCACTTTCGACGAGGGTTGCCAAAAGGGACTTCCTGTCCCTTTGGCAACG
>SWCD01023955.1_pt1 | contig 14263 bp, 14 predicted proteins | sample 4693011 | NCBI WGS metagenome assembly SWCD01 (sample SAMN10267278, study PRJNA491770) | bioreactor metagenome | isolation source: DHS bioreactor inoculated with marine | place: Japan: Omine Ridge, Nankai Trough | reverse complement strand
GGGCGGTTTTTGTCTGCTGACACGTAACCTTTGCCGGTTTCCACGGTCATTTCCATGAACAGGCTTGCGCCGTCATCAAGGTGACAGATAACGTGATCACGGTTCAAAATTTCAATACCGGCTGTTTCGGTAATGTCGCCTGCAGTGATAACACCAGGGCCTTTGGCCGAGATGGAAACGCGTTTTTGGCCTTCAACTTCCATTGAAACCGCAACACCTTTCAAATTCAAAACGATATCGGTCACGTCTTCGCGCACACCGGCCACAGAAGAAAATTCGTGTAGAACATTATCAATCTGTACAGATGTAATTGCCGCTCCCTGCAGGGAGGACAAAAGCACACGTCGCAATGCGTTACCCAAAGTCAGGCCGTAGCCGCGTTCCAACGGCTCTGCAACCACAGTTGCAGTGCGTAAAGGATCTGCGCCTGGCTTGATGTCTAGCTGTACAGGACGAATAAGTTCCTGCCAATTTTTATGGATCATAGGGGCCTCCATTCTTGTTTGCAGTCAGGATCCGAGATTGCAAACGCTCGAGGTTAAAATGAGTGTTGGGTTGGCCTTGCAGCCAACCCGAATAATTTAGACGCGACGGCGCTTAGGTGGGCGACAGCCATTGTGCGCGATTGGCGTTACGTCACGAATAGCTGTGACGTTCAAGCCAATTGCAGCCAATGCGCGTAGCGCACTTTCGCGACCTGAACCCGGGCCTTGAACTTCAACTTCCAAAGTTTTCATGCCATGTTCCTGGGCTTTTTTACCTGCATCTTCTGCTGCCATTTGGGCGGCATAAGGTGTAGATTTACGAGAGCCCTTGAAGCCCATCGTGCCAGCAGAAGACCATGCGATTGCATTGCCTTGCGCATCGGCAATTAGAATCTTGGTGTTGTTGAACGACGAATTGATATGCGCCACACCCGTGCTGATATTCTTGCGGACTTTTCTTTTTGTACGTACTTTTTCACGTGCCATTGTTCAGTCCCCTACTTCTTCTTGCCGGCAATCGCGCGGGCTGGGCCTTTGCGCGTGCGTGCGTTGGTGTGTGTGCGTTGGCCGCGGACCGGTAGGCCACGACGGTGACGAAGACCACGGTAAGAGCCCATATCCATCATACGTTTGATGTTCATGGAAACCTCACGGCGCAGATCACCTTCTACGTCTAGGTTTGCGTCAATGTATTCACGAACTTTCAGAACTTCTGCGTCTGATAATTCGTTTACACGACGGGCTTCGTCAATACCAACTGCTTCGCAGATTTGGACTGCAGAAGTGTCGCCGATGCCATGAATATATGTAAGTGCGATTTTAACCCGCTTATGTGTCGGGATGTTTACGCCAGCAATACGTGCCACGTTATATTTTCCTTCGGTTGCGGTTCCGTGTTTCCAGAACCTGTTTTCACAACGAAGCCCAGCAATTTACACTGGGCTAGCTTCATCTAAACCATCCTGAGACTTTGCCGAATCGGCAGTTTTCAGGAAAATCCTAAGATTTTGGCCTAGAAGCCCGTCCCTTATGGGAAAAACTGTTTGGCGTCAAGAAACCACACCAATAATCTATGAATTTATCGCGTATACGCAATTTTCAATCTAAAGGGGCCACTAACTTTGTTTCTTTTGTAATGATACCGCCGCGATTTCCAATTTCTATTGATCCATAACGTTCTTTGAAACAATCAGGTAATGGTCTGTCTCCTGCCACAGAAATCCAGAGTCGAAACAGATGGCGGCGCATTTTTGGATCCGGCCAATCCAAAAAGCCGGTGCGGTCATGCAATTGTGAATGGTTATATACAAACTGCATATCACCGGGCTGTAATTGCATTGCAAAATTCAGTTCCGGATCATTTGCGTAAGCATCAAACAAATCCAGAGCTTCAACATGTTTATCAGTCAGGCGCATCGCATCCGGGAACCGTTGCGCACTATCAATATACTGACGTTGATAAAATACCGTTAGCTTGCCTTCATGCCAATTCAGAACCGGAATTTCCATAAAGGGTTTTGCGCCTTCCGGTATTTCGCCACGACGGTCTGTTGCAATCGGGTCAAACAACAATGGCAGCAAATCCGGCCGCTCATTCAGCATCTTATTGTAGATAGACATGGCACTCACCAAAAGTGATTTACCGCCTTCTTGTGCGCCGCGAATGCAAAGCAACCCTACAACATCCGCTGAATCCGTATGGAAGGTCTGACGTGCCGAGGTTTGATAGATACGGGAATTGGGGTCATTCGCATCAGCACCTATATCGCGGACATGCCCCAAAATATGGCCCTGTGCATTTTGAGACCGTGCTGATCCAAGATGTGCACCAATTCCACAAAACACTGTGGCCATAAATTCTTGGGTATATGTATCGGTTGGCAGACCGCGCAATACCTCTACGCCGACACCGTGCAGAAGTTTCTCGCGCAACGCATTTATATAACTGTCAAATTTTTTAAGAGGAAAATCATCTTTGGATATCTCGCCAATATCGCGATCTAAAGCCAGAAAATGACTGGCCGCGGACTCAAGATCTGTGATTTCATCCGGGGTTAGGTTGCGCAGCCATTTTTCAGGTGCGTTAGCCATATCGGGCCCAAGCCATGATGCAGGACCAGTAATTGGAGTATTAGGGACATCATGGTTCATATTTTAGAAGCTCAACCGTTATGTTTATTCAGTACCTTTTAGCGCTATGGCAATATTACCCGCCACGTCGTCAATAGATGCCAATCCGTCAACAGTTTGCAACTTACCTTTGGCGTAATAATAACCAATCAGCGGGGATGTTTCTTTATAATAAGCCATCAAACGGGTTTTCAGCGACTCTTCGTTATCGTCAGCACGCTTTTTGAATTTCGTACCACCGCATTCATCACAAACACCGTCTTTGGCGGGTTTCTTGAATTCTTCGTGGTAGCCAGCACCACAATCACCGCAAGTATACCGGCCAGTGATACGTTTGACCAATGCGCTGTCGTCCACGCGCATTTCCACAACCGTATCCAGTTTCTTGCCAACCTTTTCCAGCAAATCGCTCAACGCATCCGCTTGGGCCAAAGTGCGCGGAAAGCCGTCAAAAATAAATCCGCCGGCCGCATCCGCAGTCGTCAGTTGCTCTTCGATAAGACCGATCACGATCTCGTCCGTTACCAACTCACCGCGATCCATAACAGCCGCAACCTTCTTACCCATTTCCGTACCGGATGTTTTTGCCGCACGCAGCATATCACCTGTGGACAATTGCACCATGTCGCGTTCGCTTACCAAACGTGCTGCTTGTGTGCCTTTACCTGCGCCGGGTGGGCCTAGAAGGATAATGTTTATCATTTGCGAGATTTTCTCCGTGCTTTGCTGCGGTTTTTACCCCGCAATTGTGATTTTTCGATCAGGCTTTCGTATTGATGCGCCAAAAGATGTGATTGCACTTGCGTGATCGTATCCATTGTGACCGAAACAACGATCAACAGGGATGTACCGCCAAAATAAAACGGAATGGCAAACTGGCTGCGTAAAATCTCCGGTAACAAACACACAGCTGACAAATAGGCAGAACCCAGAACCAAAATGCGTGTTGTTACAAAATCCAGATATTCAGCCGTTTTAGCGCCGGGGCGGATCCCCGGAACAAAGCCGTTCTGTTTTTTCAGATTATCCGCAACATCATCGGTCTTGAAGGAAACATTTGCTGTGTAAAAATACGAAAAGAACACAATCATAATCACAAAGAACAACAGATAAAGCGGTTGCCCCGGACCGAAGTAAGCCAGAATTGTCGCCATTATCGGTGATGTCTGTGTGCCGGAAAATGTGCTGATCGTTGTTGGTAACAGCAATAGAGCTGATGCAAAGATTGGTGGAATAACGCCCGACGGGTTGATTTTAATCGGCAGATGCGAACTTTCGCCGCCATAGACTTTCATGCCCACCTGACGTTTTGGGTATTGGATATGAACTTTGCGCAAAGCACGTTCCATAAACACGATAAACCCGATCACCACGACAACCATCACCATAACGCCAAGGATAACACTGCCGTGCAGTGTACCGGTGCGGCCCAGTTCAAAGAAATTGACCAACGCTGCAGGTAATGAGGCCACAATGCCGACAAATATGATCAATGAAATACCGTTACCAATGCCACGAGAGGTGATTTGCTCACCCAGCCACATCAGGAACATTGTGCCGCCCACAAGAGTGACAACGGCGGGCAACTGGAAGGTAATAAAACCGGGATTCGTCGCCAAATCACTGGCTTCCAGACCTTTCGACAGACCATAAGCCTGAAACATCGCCAACAGAACAGTGCCGTAACGTGTGTATTGGTTGATTTTCTTGCGGCCTTGCTCGCCCTCTTTTTTCAACTGTTCCAGTTGAGGCACCATCGCTGTCATTAACTGAATAATAATAGAGGCCGAAATATACGGCATGATGCCAAGCGCAAAGATCGCCATACGACCAATCGCGCCACCCGAGAACATATTCAGGATCCCGCCGACACCCGATTGGTTTTGTTCAACAAACCGTTCCAGTGCAATCGCATCAATTCCGGGAACCGGAATATATGTACCAATGCGATATACAATCAACAAACCAAGCGCGAAGAAAATACGCGACTGTAATTCTTTGGCTTTGCCAAATGCGCCCCATGAAATATTGGACGCCATTTGTTCTGCAGCAGATGCCATTTCTTAACCTTTCAAAAACCAAAACGCCGCGAAATTCGTTTTCAGAACCCGCAGCGCTTAAAACTTATATGTTTGTAAGCAGCGAAAGAGCCACCCACAAGGATTATTCTGCCGCAGGTGCTGCTTCTTTCGCAGAAGTAACAGTTAGTTTACCACCGGCTTTTTCAACGGCAGCAACGGCTGACTTGGAAGCACCTGATACTGTCAGGTCAACTTTTGCAGTCAATTCACCTTTTGCAAGGATACGCACACCGTCTTTGACACGACGCACAAGACCGCTTTCAACCAGAACTTCTTCTGTGATCGGTTTTTTCGCGTCGATTTTCTTTGCGTCGATAAACTTCTGCAACAGACCCAAATTCACCACAGCATGTGTTTTTGCATTGTAGTTGTTAAAACCACGTTTTGGTAGGCGCATATACAATGGCATTTGACCGCCTTCATAACCGTTAATCGCTACACCTGAACGGGATTTTTGACCTTTGATACCACGGCCAGCCATTTTACCAGTGCCCGAACCCGGGCCGCGGGCAACGCGTTTACGTTTTTTGGTGGCACCTGCATTATCATGCAATTCATTCAATTTCATGTCGCTATCTCCTATCGCCGGAACTACCCCCGATTAGCGACAAAGGGGCAAACACGGCATTACGTTGATTCTTTATGGCTTCTCACCACTTGGGGCGTATACGCGGTGGTTTCAGAGTTTTCAAGGCTTAACCTTATTGCGAATTGGAATGGCGCCAATTGTGATTATCTTTTTTTACATTCCTGCTTTCGAGGATATTCCAGATTTGGATATGGCTCGGGTTTACCCGCTGCCACTGCTTGTGCATTTGTGCGTTTTCGTGAAGCTTTGCAAGATCGCCCGCAATCATCAAATCGTTTATTCTCATAGGGATGAGGAAGTTGATTAAGCGTTGCACGACTAATTTTCTCACCTGGCTCAAGAAACCTAGGCTTGCCTGATGCATCTTTTGGGTAATAATTTATCAATGACTGGTTCAGATTACGATTGTACTTATTCTTTTGCAGATGCATGCGCCGCTCGAAAATTTCATACCCCGGCATAGCTGCCCCACGGTCGCAGTGACATTGTTCCTCTCGGTCAATTTTCGCAGAAGCTGATTTCCCAACCGCTCCTGATAAAGCGCGGGTTGTATCGCTGGCTTTAACAATCTTGGGATTGGCAATGGCGGTCAAAGCAAATGCATCAAGCGATCCAAGCGTAAGTTCAATACAGCTCATTTCGGAACTGTTCTTTGCAATATTCATAACACGATTAAATGAAATTCCACTCTTCTTATCGTTGCTAGAAACCAATGTTGCTGTAGCAGTTGGCCCTGTTTGCGGCGGTGTTTCATCCACGCATCCAGATAATCCGAGTAAAATGGTCGTCACGGCAACGCAAGATCGTAATATCATTTATTAAAATACCTTTTTTATAATTGCGTTTGTGTATGCAACACATATGACAACTACTTACAACAACCAATCAGCGATCAAACAAGTATATTAAGTCAGCTTTACAATATGAGTACAAATATAGCACTTTATAAAGATTACATAAGCTTAGGAACAAACACATGCAAACCCGTTGGTTATCCTTCGCCCCATTCATATTCTTAGGCCTTTGGTCCGGCGGTTATGCAATTGCCAAAATCGGGCTACTTTATGCTGAACCGATGACGTTACTGGCAGTGCGCTATACATGCGTAATTGCAATCATGCTTGTCGTATTCATCGTTATTCGCCCACCTCTTCCCAAAACGCCAGCCGATTGGATGCACTTGGCTATTGTCGGCTTTCTGATCCAGACAGTTTATTTCGCGCTGTGTTGGATGGCCTTTCGTATCGGTGTGGGGGCCGGTACAGTTGCACTGATCATGTCGTTTCAACCAATTCTAGTGGCAATCGTGGCCCCAAGCTGGACCAAAGAGCGGGTCAGCTGGTTTCGCTGGTTGGGGCTTTTACTGGGCCTGATCGGCACAGCTGCCGTGATCATAGCGCGCTCCGGGATCGAGCCACCCAGCATACTCGGGCTGTTTTATTGCGCCATTGCATTACTGGGCATAACAACTGGTACGCTTTGGGAAAAACGGTTCGGGAAGTCGCACCATCCGGTAACCGCAAATTTGGTGGGATATTGTGCAGGGCTGCTAGGTGTGTTGCCGTTTATGCTTACGCTTGAAACCATGCAGATCAACTGGACATGGCAGTTTGGTGCCGCATTAGGATATCTGGTGATAGGCAATTCGGTTATCGCCGTTGGCCTGCTTTTGGCTATGATCCGTGCGGGTGATGTCAGTTCCGTGTCGTCACTGCTGTTTTTGGTGCCACCCTTGGCCGCCCTGATAGCATGGGGGTTACTGGGCGAAGTTATGCCATTTTGGGGCTGGGTGGGAATGGCTGTTGCCGCAATTGGGGTTTACATTGCAACACGCAAAACCAAAGCAACGAAAGCTTAACATTTATTGACCAACTCTTGAGCTTGTGTAAATGCTTCCATAGTCATTTATATAACGGGATAACGCATGGGCGATATGATACTTCAGCAACAACACGAAAACTGGGTGGAAATCACCCTGAACCGACCTGAACGCTTGAACAGTTTCACTGACGCCATGCATATCGAATTGCGAACCGCTTTGGAAAACGCACGCGACAGTGGTGCTCGGGCGGTTTTACTGACCGGTGCCGGACGCGGGTTTTGTGCAGGGCAGGATCTGGGAGATCGCGACCCATCCAAAGGCAAAGCACCCCCTGATCTAAGTCGGACGCTGGCCGATTACTACAACCCTCTTATACGCTTGATTAAATCACTGGAGTTTCCGGTTATCTGTGCAGTAAACGGCGTTGCTGCCGGTGCAGGTGCGAATATCGCATTGGCTTGCGATATTGTAATGGCTGCAAAAAGCGCCAAATTCATCCAGTCATTTGCAAAAGTCGGTCTTGTCCCCGATGCAGGTGGCAGCTGGACTTTGCCGCACCTTATCGGTCATGCCCGTGCCATGGGGCTTGCCCTGACGGCTGAACCTTTAAGTGCCGAAAAAGCCGAAGATTGGGGGCTGATATGGCGCTCTGTAGAAGATGACGCGCTAATGCAAGAGGCCCGCAATCTAACTGAGAAAATGGCTCAAGGCCCAACCCTCGGATTGGCGCTGGCAAAACAGGCCATACAATCTGCATCAAATAATACGCTGGATGAACAATTGGATCTGGAAGCGCATAATCAAAGCATATGCGGCCAATCTGATGATTATGCAGAGGGTGTAAGTGCGTTCTTACAAAAAAGGCAGCCCGCATTCAAAGGAACCAAACCGCAATAATCCTGCTTTATGTACACAGTGAAGCGACAGCCGCTTTCACGGCATTTTCAGTTTGGATGAAATCCTGCTCTGTCAAAGCAAGGCTTGGATAAACTTTACCGGGTGATTTAAAGATACCTTCACTGCGCAACACGTCGTTGTAGCGTTTGTTCATCACCGCATCGGCTTGTTGAACGTCACGGTAATTTACAACCGGTTGATCGATGAACAACACATCAAACAAGGTTTCATCGCCAACAATTTGGTGATTTATCCCCGCACTATTCAAAGCATCCGCCTGCATTTTCATCAACCGCGCACCATTGGCCCGCAATTGATCATATGCTCCGTCGCGGCGCAGCACTTCCATGGTTTTCAGCCCTGCCGCACTTGCAATCGGATTTCCCGACAAAGTACCCAACTGCATCAACCATTTGTTGGCGCCCACTTTGGGTTTATCGAAATGATCCATAATATCGCGCCGCGCACCCAAGGCTGCCAGTGGAAAACCGCCACCGATTATTTTACCCATGGTGCAGATGTCCGGTACCACGCCGTAGCGTTCCTGTGCACCGCCGTAAGCCAACCGAAAACCGGTGACGATTTCATCAAAGATCAATAAAACGCCATATTTTTCGCATTCTGCCTTAAGAGCGGCAAGATAGCCTTCCTGTGCGGGAATAATGCGCTGCAACGGCTCGACAATCACTGCGGCCACTTGATCGCCCTGTTCTGCCAGCAAAGACCGGACAAATGCGATGTTATTGAAAGGGGCGATCAGCATATCGTCCTTAACTGCATTTGGAATACCCGCACTGTCAGGCACAGCCATCGGGAAATTCACCTGTTTGGCAGGTGCAAGGCTCATTTGTGCCTCGGCGCACATACCGTGATATCCGCCTTCGAATTTCAGTATTTTTACGCGCCCCGTAAAGGCACGGGCCAGGCGCATCGCATACATATCCGCCTCACCACCAGAGGTAACAAAGCGCACTTGTTCGGCACAAGGCATCGCATTGGTGATTTCCTCGGCAAGCTCTATTCCCTTGGTGTTATTCGCAAAAAAGGTCATACCTTTTGGCAGCTGCTCCAACACCGCTTCCATCACTTCCGGATGGCCATGGCCCAACAACATCGGGCCCGAACCAATCAGATAATCGACATACTCGAGCCCATCCTCATCCCAGACATGCGCACCTTTCCCGCGTGCAATAATAATACCGGGGTCAAAATTGCCGAACCCACCTGCGGGTAGAACCTTGTTGGCCCGAGAAATCCATTCGGATTGTGTGTGGATTTTTTGCATGTTGCTATCCTATTCCAGTATCAATTCGGCCACGCCAAGCGCATCAGCGTCCGGGCTTACACCTAAACCAACCCCTGTGGGCGGAGCGATGCGCCCATTGGCACGCACCGGCCCGTTTGGGTCAAGACGCGGTGCGACGTACCCCGATAAGTCACAAGTGTTCATCAAACCGCTTGCCGGTGTGCTGGCCGCCAGATGCAGCAGGGCTGCGGTTGTAACATCACTGCCCCATGTGTCTTCAATGCACATTTGCGCGCCCAAATGAATGCACAAATCGCGGGCACGGCGCGTGGGCGTGAGACCGCCGAATTTCGAAAGCTTCAAAGCAACCGCATCCATGCAACCGTGTTTATATGCCTTCAGCAATGATGCGGTATCATGTGCGGTTTCATCCTGTTTCATCGGCAACCCTGTAGCGCGGCCCACGGCAGTACAATCTTCGATGGTGGCACAAGGCTGTTCCAACATCACATCAAGATGCGCCACAGCACGCCCCACCCGCGTGGCCATCAGTTTTGACGCGCCGCAATTCCAGTCGCCGTAAACCAAAGGCCCTGCCCCAACCGCTTCTCGCACTTTGGTCAAACGTTCCACATCAGTCTGCCAGTCACCACTGGCACCAAGTTTGACCTGAAACTGGCGCATGCCTGTCGCGTAAGCCTGTTTCGCCATCTGCGCCATTTCGTCGGGTGCGACACAGGTGATCGAATGATAAAGCGGCATATCCGCCATTTGGCGCCCACCCAAAAGCGCATAAAGCGGCAGGTTGGCGGCCTGAGCGGTCAAATCCCAAAGCGCAATATCGATAGCTGATTTTGCGTATCGGTGGCCTTGTAAATGTGCGTCAAGCTTTGTCATGACCGCCTCTGGCCCGATCGGGTCTGCCCCCAGCAAGACAGGTGCCAATTCGCGCACCGCAGGGGCAACGCCGCGTGCATATGCGGGCAGGTAATGCGGGATCGGGCAAACCTCGCCCCAGCCGCTAAGCCCGGTGTCGGTATCGATGCGTAAAACCACGCTTTCCACAGTGTCACAGGTTTTGCCATCTGCCATGTAATAGGTTTCATGGCTGGTCAGCGGGACATGCCATAGGGTGATACGGGTGATTTTCATTTACTGCCCTCCAAGCCGGATTTTGCCAACAATCCGCGGCCCCGCCAAAAAGCCGCTGCGAAAAACGGGCCGTCAGTCATTTCAATGGAATGTTTTTGGTTACTTTCATGGTAAACCACATCACCGGGGCCGCAAAGCCGTGGCGTGCGATCATCGCTGTAGAAAGTCGCCTTGCCGGCCAGAATGAGATAAAATTCTTCAGGTTCATGCCAATGTTGAGGGTATTTCAAGCCACCACCCAGATAACCTGCACTAACCCTGATCGTATCATTTATGAATATGCCTTCAGGCGAGACCAGATTGAACCAACCGTATGCATCAAGATATGCACAGCTGAAGCCATCGGCCTCGGTATAGGTTTGCTGCCAGCGCAACAGGGGGGCGGCATCACAGATCGTCTGCATTACAGGACGGGTTTGGGCATTAGCAAGATCAGGTGTATGCTTTAATAAGGCGCAAGCGGGTAAACTGTACGGTGCTATCTCTTTTGACCGCAAGTCCTGCATCTGCTGCGCAAACCACGCAAGATCACCGCCCGCCCCGTCAGCAAGTGCGGTCAATTCTTCCAGCACAGTTTGCAGTTTGTCCATTTGTCAGACCTGATGAACCGCAACCGGCGCACCCAGCGTATCTTCATCCGGTTGAATGCCGTGACCTGCAACATCTGTGACAGTCAGCTTGCCATTTACATTTCGCGCACCCTGTCCCGGCGCAATATCAACGGTCAGCATATCCTGACAGGCCCATGTGCCCAGGCGAAATTCCATTGGGATGGTTTGCGCCAGTATCGCCGCTTCCGTATCAGCCAAAACCGAGCCGCCTGTGGCCATCACGTATATCTGAATGCCGTGCGCCAAAGCTACATCACGCATACGCGCAGCTTTGGTCAAACCGCCGACACGGTTCAGTTTAATGCCGAAGACTTCTGCCAAACCATCACGCGCAATGCGGGTGGCGTCCTGCAAGGTAACAAGGCTTTCATCCACGCTGATCGGTGTTGTGGTTACTTGTCTAAGTGCTGCGATATCATCCAGTGTTTCACAAGGCTGTTCAACAGTGATGCCTAAATCGGCCACAGCGTTCATCACGATACTGGCCTCGCGGCGTGTCCATGCACGGTTCACATCGTAAAGAATGCGTTCATCAGGCAGGCGTTTTTCTTCAAGATAACGGATGCGTTCGATGTCTTTTTCAACGTCCCCACCCACCTTTACCGAATGGGATTTATATCCCATTTGGCGGTAGCTTTGGATAATCCCGAACATATAATCAGGTGCGCCCGAAGATACAGATGAGGCAATCCATGTACCTGTCTCATCACGTCCACCCAAAAGATCGGCAATCGGCAGGCCCGCTGCCTGCCCTGCGATATCCCAACACGCCAGATCAACCGGTGCCTTGGCATAGAGATGCCCCGGCAAGCACAGATCCATGGCACGTTCGACATGGTTCAATTGGCGTGGATCCTGCCCTAAAATTGCATGTGCCATTGTTTCAATGCCGGCGCGAATACCCGGCCCGTGTGCAGGCACATAGGTGTGACCCCAAGGCGTGCCTTCACCCCAACCGGTAATTCCCGCATCGGTTTCGATTTTTACAAATGTCGCGTCCAGAACTTCGAATTTCAGACGACCGCCTGACAACCAATAAGGATGTTCTAACGGCAGATTTTGGTGATAAATGGATATTTTTGTTATTTTCATGCTGGTTCTCCATAAACCGCAACCGGCGCGCCAAGACTGTCATAATCGGGTGTGACGCCCAATCCGCTGATATCTGTTGCATAAAGCTTGCCATTACATGTGGTCGGCCCACCTATTCCTGTGGACCGTGTATTGTAGTTTTGCAAATCCGTTGAATTGATCAAATATTCTTCCGGCGTAGAGGCCGCGAAATGCGCGACTGCCGACGTTGTAATCTCGCCGCCCCATGTATCTTCTGCAACAATGGGAATTCGGTTTTCCACCAGAAAATCGCGCACACGGCGCGCCTTGGAAAGCCCCCCTAAGTTTGAGATTTTCAGGCAACATATTTCAGCTCCCCGATCTTTCACAATACGCTGTGCCATGCGTATATCAGTGACACATTCATCCAACTTCATCGGTTGAGTTGCAACACGGCGTACCTGTTGACATTCTTCATATGTTTTACAGGGCTGTTCTAGGATATAATCCAAATCCTTTGTGGCACACGCCACCCGAATTGCGTTATCCACGCGCCACCCTTGATTGGCGTCGGCCATAGCTTTTTCACCCATTTTAAGAAGCGGAACCGTTGCACGAATACGCTCAATATCTTTAGCCCAATCGCCCCCTACTTTTACCTGAAACTGACGGTAACCTGCGGCACGGTGTCGCTCTAATTCCGCTATGGTTTCCTTTGCCGATCTTTGCGGAGCGACACGATACATTGGTGAGCCATCGGTTAATTTGCCACCCATCATCATCCAAACAGGCTGATCGCAGGATTTGCCCAATATATCCCAACAGGCCGCATCAAACGGCGCTTTGGCATAACCGTGGCCTTGCACGACTTGATCCATCAACCGCTCTATGCGTGCTACCTGACGCGGGTCTTCGCCGATCAACAGTGGGGCCAAAATGCGCGCCAATGCTTCAACCCCTTCTGAATGGGCTATCATATAATTCTCACCACAAGGAGTGAATTCGCCGCAGCCGCTGATGCTTGCATCGGTTTCGATCGTCACCACTGACGACATGGCGGTATTAATCACATTACCCGCTCCCCATGCATAATCTCCGTCAATATACGGAAGGGCGGTTTTATAGACAGATATGCGTGTAATTTTCACGGCAAAACCACGATGTTTCCGGTGTGTTTTTTGTCGATAAAAGCCTGTTGGGCTGCATGCAACTCTTTCAACGGATAGGTGGCTGCCAGCATGGGCTTAAGTTCACCTGCCGTAATATAGCTTACAAGATCGGTAAACACATGCGGCGGGATCACGGTGGATCCGGTAAAGGTCAGGTCTCGCAGGTATAACGTGCGTAGATCAAGCGGTACAATCGGGCCGGCAATAGCCCCAGAGATAGTGTATCGGCCACCACGCGCAAGAACGTCGATCAAGGTCGGGAAGTAGTCACCGCCAACAATATCCGCGACAACGGTGACCGTATCGGATCCGGTTGCGGCCTTTAACGCGGCTTTTAGATCATCGGGACCACGCGGCAATATTGCATCGGGTGACAATGCACGCACATCATCGTGCTTTGCTTCGGACGCCATCGCAATAACATAAGCCCCACGCCGTTTTGCCAATTGGATCAGTGCCGAACCTACACCGCCAGATGCACCGGTAATTAAAACACGGTCATTTTTGTCCACATTGGCGCGATTCAACATACCTTCCGCAGTTGAATAGGAACAAGAGAACGTTGCCAGTTCCGCGTCTGTCATCGGGCTGTCGACAACCGCAACATTGCGGTAATCCGTTTTGGTAAACTCAGCATAACCGCCATCACATTCAGAACCGAAATATCCGGTTTTATCTTTATTCAGCGGATCATCCCAATCACGCAACCAATTATCAGTCATCACGCGTTTGCCGATCAGGCTGGCATCCGCATCAGGGCCGCATGCAACAACTGTGCCCACAGTATCGGCCCCTTGTATGCGCGGGAAAGTGATCGGGGCACCGCCCCAAGTAGGGTCTTCTGCCGCCACCTCTTCATATGCCCCGCCCGTAGTGGCTTCATCAACTGTTTTTGAATACCAGCCGGAACGCGTATTCACATCCGTGTTGTTCAATCCGCAAGCCGCGACCCTGATCAGCACTTCGGCACCTAAAGCTTTTGGTGTTGGCCAATCGGTCTTGTACTCAAGCGCGTCCATGTCACCGTG
>SWCD01005931.1_pt1 | contig 14267 bp, 14 predicted proteins | sample 4693011 | NCBI WGS metagenome assembly SWCD01 (sample SAMN10267278, study PRJNA491770) | bioreactor metagenome | isolation source: DHS bioreactor inoculated with marine | place: Japan: Omine Ridge, Nankai Trough | reverse complement strand
CTATCCATCGGTATGCTTGCTGGTGGGATACAACAAATGCTTCAAATTGGAGGGTATAATGAAATCGTAACAAAGTTAGGCTACCCTCTGTACATGTTATCCATTTTGGGCGTATGGAAAATAATGGGAGTGATCGCAATTTTATTGCCAAAGCGTCCCTTGCTAAAAGAATGGGCATATGCTGGCTTTTTCTTTGTTATGACCGGTGCTGCGATTTCCCATATCGTTATGAAAGAACCGTTCGTTGAGGTTGTGCCCTCTTTGACACTTCTTATTGTCATTATTGTGTCTTGGTATTTCAGACCCATTGACCGTAAAATGGTTGTGGGCATTTAGCCACATTGGTTTTAAATCATGGAAGTACGACAAATTTAAGCATTGAAGGAGGCTTGGTACATCAGGTTCCGGAAGTTATAAGAACGGTATTGATATCCAATCCGGAGCTATTGGAAAAATGGAACAAACTAACGCCGCTTGCCCGTAATGAATGGATTTGTTGGACAACGATTGTCAAGCAGGAAAAAACCCGGAAGGAACATTTGGAAAGACTGCGGGAGGATATTCTTGGTGGTAAGAAAAGACCTTGCTGTTGGCCGGGATGCCCGCATCGAAATCCAAAAACCCAAAAGTGGATTAAATGAGAACTTGGAAAAATCCTCAACAATATATTTCGATTTAGGTAATCCTAAAGTGTCAATATATTGAAGGATTTGATATACAATACTTTCCATATTACCTTCTTTATTGTGGTGAGCCAAAAAATTCCTATTCATGAGTAAATTTTACGTGTATGAATTTGAGAACAGTTTCATCTTCATAATTTATGAACAATATTTTGTTTGGCGTAATCACCCCCTAAAATTGTCTTGTTAATCTATTTTGGACTACTTATTAGGTTATTAAATTTGAGCTGGAAATTGAAAAATATGGAAACGAACAACACCTTTGGAGGTAAACAGATTCTTGTATTTCGCTCAAATATCAATAGATCAAAAAAAGTGAAGCGGGTGTGTTATGCCTTGTTGAAAATGGAAGGGGTACACCGCGCAATTGTTGATTTGGAGGATTGGGAAAATGTTTTGCGCATGGAATGTGATACAAAAGTTCGTGTTAGTCAGATTGTGGATGTTATACGTCAGCTTGGATATGAATGTTCCGAACTTGAAGATGATATTTAGAACATTTGAAATTACCTAAGGAGATTTTAAAATATCGAGAAATTTCTATTATGTTTTTAAATTGAAGATCGAATTGAAAATATGAAGACCACTCCTAAAGATGAAAACAGCCCGTAATAAGTTAAATGCTTAATCAATAATAGAATACTAAAAATGAACGGAATTTTAATTACAGGAGGGACTGGGCACCTTGGGCGAAAAGTTGCCAAATCATTTAAATCGAAAGACTATAAAGTAGCTGTTTTATCCACTAAGACTCTCTTGACTGATAAAGAGGATAATTGTATTTATTACAAGGGCGATTTGGCTGAAAATATCGGACTTAACGAAGCAACTGATAAGGTTGATATTATTATACATTGCGCCAGCAACCCAAGGAATTTTCAACAGGTAGATATTGAGGGCACAAAAAATCTATTAAAAGCAATTGAAAGCCGTACAGTTAAGCACCTTGTTTACATATCTATTGTGGGAGTGGACAAAAGTGACTATCCTTACTACCTCGCAAAACTGGAGGTTGAGAACTTAATTTCAAATAGTGGGATTCCCTATACAATTGTGAGAACGACACAATTCCACAGCTTTGTACTTAATATGATACGAAGTTTTATCAATGAAAGTACAGCGGACAAGTCAGTTATAAAAATTCCAAAAGGCTTAAAATTTCAATCTATCGACACACAAGAGGTTGCCGATTTATTAGCAACTATATCGTTAGAATTTCCAAAAGGTTTAATTCCGGATTTTGGAGGATCTGAAATACTCTCTTTTGAAAAAATGACCGAATATTATTTGAAGGAATGTCAGCTAAATTGGGAAATACGGACGGAATTAACCAACGATATTCGACATAAACTATTTCGGTCCGGAGTTAATCTTTGTCCAAATAATACTTTTGGGAAAAAAACATGGTGCATGTTTTTAAAAACATCCAATCGCATGTAGAAAGGCCACCGCTTGCTGTCACACTACATAAAAAATGGGTGATTCGGGGGTTTAGGAAATTTCAGGGCAATTATTATTACCGCAAATTATTGATTTTGATTAATGCATCGCCGAAAGTTTATCGCTTTTTGCTCTATTTGCAACCCTATTTTGTTCCTTTACGCGATAAACCGCTGGTACCAAGTTTTAGAAAATTAATTGTTATTTCATTTTTGGTTATGTCCTCATTTAATCAATTTTTTAGTTGTCATTTAAAATCGCAATCGAAGTATTTAAATTTTTTTTACCCATTTTTATGTATATATGCCAAATATAAATATGCCGGTTTGCAGTTTTCCTTTAAGTTCTATTGTAAATTCAATTGCCAAGAAACACCAAACTTGTCGGCCACCCATCCAAATTTCTGGCTAAAACCATAGTTATCCAATGGCATCATTACATATCCACCTTCCGTAAACTTGGAAAAGAGCATCTCTAACGCCTCAATGCTCTCACATTCTACCCAATTTGAAATTGCCGGCGTAAAGGTCCATTTATGTTTTATAAAACTGTCACTACAAATAAATTGCTTTCCGTTCAGTTCAAATATTGCCTTCATCACCGAACCTTCCTTGCCGGGGCCACCTTTGCCGTAGCGTTGGATTTCAATAATTTTTGAATTGGCAAATAGATTCATGTAAAAATCCATTGCTTGCTCGGCGTTATTTTCTTGAAACGTGAGAAACGTTGTAATTTGATTTTTCATAATGATTTATTCTTTAGGTATTTACTCATAAAGTGACTTGGTTGTAAGGTCGAAAAACCTGCTAAATGCAAAAATTTAATGTAACAATAAGCTTTGTCATAAATTTTCATTTAGCGAACTGATTCCCTTTGCATTAAGTTTTGCTAATCCTTCTTTCATGGCTTTAACTTGTTCTACCGAGTGCCCTTGCCAAATGGTTACCTCTCCAACTACTCTAAATGGATGCATAGATCGATAGGACTTGGATGGATTCCCTGGAAACTTTTTGTCCGTTAAATCAGGGTCATCTTCAATGTCTCCTGTGGGTTCAACCAAATAAATCCTTTCCCGTCCTTCACCGATGGCGAGTTCGGCTCCCCAGATAGCAGCATCTAACGTTGAGCTCAAAAAAATATATTTAGCGTTTTTTCTTTGACCATAATTGGAGTTGAAACCAACCTTAATTAAGTCACCTATTTTCAGATTGGCCTTGGTGCCATGGAAATAGGTTTGTGCAAAAGGACTTTGACCGTTAGTTTCGGTGTAGTCATTTGATGTTTGCATGTTCATTTTTTGTTTTTAGTATATTTTACTAAGTGGTTGCCAAGAAATCTTTCAATGCTGTATCGATGAGATATGTCCAACCCTTTTCAAAACTTTCCCTTGCAAAGTCGGGATTGTTCATTGGGAAGGTTTCCAGGCCTTCGTGTGTCAACCTGAGCCTTGTTTTATCCGCTCCATCATCGAACAGCTCGAAAGTTACTGTGGAATAGCCTACGAGGCCATCATATGTCCAGCTATGTTTTAATTTTTTTAAAGGTTCGACCTCTATGATCTTGCATAGATGAAGATATTCCTCGCCTTTCAATCCCTGGCCTTTAAATTGAAATTCAAATCCTATTTCAGGTTTAAACTCATTAATCTCGAAATACCATTCCTTCATTAAATCTTTTTGGGTGAGTGCCTGCCAGACCAAGTGTACCGGAGCTTCGAAAAGGCGTTCTACGACCAAATCATTTTTTTTCATTTTTTTTTCATTTTAGTTATTGGTGTATCTAATATATTGTGGGAATCCGCTATTCCGTAATCGATTCCGGAATTTTTATGTTCATTTCGACTGGCAACCGATTTGTAAATGGCCTGAATCATTAATTGACTTTTGTAATCAGGAAGTATTTCAAAATTGTCAAATTCCAGCGTTACCTCCTCTTTTATTGGCAGACCATCAAATTCAAAGGTTCTAATAATACATTCTGGAGGACATATTTCATGATCAACTTCATTAAAGTCATATTCATTAGCATTTTTATCCCTATGTAAAAATCGACAACTGCCGTGCGTTTTATTTTCGAATTGATCAATCGATACAGTTCACTTACAAGGTCTTGACCATTCCAACAATAAATCTGCATCCGTAAATGCTTTGTAAGGCAAATCTCGAGGTACGTCAAAGTCTCTTGTACAAAGGGTCCTTTTTTGTTGCGTTTTTCGATAATTGTAGTTTTAATATTGATTGCAATTAATTATTTGGATAATTTAGATAGCAATACGATTTGTCCTAAATGATACGCGTCATGTTGTAGAATACCGTGAATATGTTCGTAATATGTCATACCATTTGTTGCGTATTCCAATCCAAAATCATGGACGTTAAACTTCTCCAGAAAACGTATCCAATCCTTTTGGGACTGATCAAATTCTTCCAAAGTCTTTATCCATGCTTCTTGTGAAGTATTGACAATAGGTTTTACATAGTTGTCCGGAGGTGTTTTAATAATTTTTCCCTGGAGCCTTTGCAGTATATTTCTACGCCAACTAACCATATGATTTACTATTTCCCATATAGAATTACAATTTGTAAGCACTTTTGAAGCTGCCTGTTGTGCTGTTATTTTATTTAAATTAGCCATGATGGTTACATCAATCCATGGATGGCCATCGTACAAGTTTTCAAAAAGGCCAATAATTCTATCGTTTTCCATATCATTTATCTGTTTTTGATTTCATATGAATCAGTAGTTTATCCAGCTTGTCAAAGTGTTGTTCCCACATTACCCTAAAAGGTGCTAACCATTCCTCCACTTCATTTAATTTTTCGATTTTAGCTTCACAAAAGCGTTCTCTACCTTGCTTTTCAACGGTAATCAGACCACATTCCATAAGAATCTTGATATGCCTGGAAATAGCGGGTTGGCTTATATTGAAATTCTCGGTTACCTTGGTAAGATTCATTGGATCGTTAGCCAGAAGACTTAAAATTTCCCTTCTGGTCGGGTCCGCTATTGCCTGGAACACATCCCTTCGCATAATCAATATTATATAACTGTTCGGTTATAAAATTATATATAACCATTTAGTTATGCAAATATTTTTTTTGTATTTTTCAAAACAAATGGAAAATTTGGCAATGGAATTGTGCAAATCCAACATACTAACAAATCGTAATTCCATCACTTAAAAATGGTTTTGATTTCTCGATATGTTCTTTCGAAGTTCTATCTTAAATCTGCCTCCGAATAAATTTGGGGTTTTTGAGGTAACTTTTAGTTGATGTTTTGTAGATGGTATTGCGCCTTTATAACCTTTCCAAATGTAAAAACAATAGATTCCGATTGTGTTCAAGAGAAAAGGAATCAATCGTCAAGCTGTGTGTGAATTAATTAAGGACATTGGAAGGCTTACGTGTCTTTATACTTTTCATTATTTGAACTTTGTATCCTAATCTTTTGGATTTGTCAATGAAATAAGTAAAGCACTTAAGATTTTGGTGTGCACTTACCTGTGCTGATTTGCCGGTTATCCTAGAAACCTAGCGCAAGGTCAATTAGTTTCTTAGGCTATAGAAATTATTATCTTTTTCCCGGCTATGGGCTGTCAGAAATTTTGGATTTAGTGTTAAGTTGTTCAATGCTTCAGAAGTTTATCAGATTTTTTTGTTTTTTGATTCTTTACTATTTTTTATAAACAGCTGAAGCTTTTTCGCCACACATTTTAATGCTTTAACAACAAAAATCATCATTTCATATAAATTTCATCTGGTATTGTTGCCTTTTATAAATGTAACAATTACGTTTGTAGGAAATAACCGTAATATATGATTTCTTTTTCAGTTAGTATTATATAAGCTTTTAAATATACAGTAGCTATGAAAAGATTACTTTATCTTATGATTTTTTTGATTTTTTTCTTATTTGTCGGCTGCAGATTTATATTCAGCACCGTATTAGAAAATGAAAGAAAGATACTACTAGACCTTTACAATACTACGAACGGCCCTAGCTGGTCCACTACATGGGACCTGGAAGCCCCGGTTTCCCAATGGCCAGGAATTAAAACCCAGGGGAACCACGTCATAGGGATAGACTTGTTTGAAAACAATCTTGTTGGAAATCTTCCCGAAAGTATTGGGGAACTGCAAAAGTTGCAAAGCCTTAACCTGGCCTTCAATAAAATCACAGGGGAAATTCCAAAAAGTATGGCAGGCCTGCACCAGTTGAAGGTGCTTAAACTTGAGATGAACAGCCTTGTAGGGAAGCTTCCCGAGAACTTGGGCGAAATGGCAAGTTTGGTAGAGCTCAGCCTGTACAACAACTTTTTGACCGGGAGCATCCCCGAAAGTGTGGGCGACCTGCGAAATTTAAAGATATTGAACCTGTCGAGCAATACAATTACGGGGAAAATACCCGAATCTATCGGGAATCTGATCTTTTTGGAAAGCTTGGGCCTCTTTCAGAACAATTTGGAGGGCAATATACCCAGGGTCATGGGGAATCTCACCAATTTAAGGGAATTGGTCATGGCCAATAACCGTTTGGAAGGGGAGATCCCCGAGGAGTTTACCCAATTGGCAAACCTGGAAATCCTACAGATCCAGAACAATAACTTTAAGTCGCTCTTAAATTTGGAAAGAATGGATACAAAGCAGTTCTTGGTCATGGATTTTGACAAGCCAAAAGAAGGTAATGACTTCAAAAATATGGAAATCCAGGAAACCCGAATGGTTGAAACCGAATATGACAAGACGGGAGGCCAATGAATTTGGCGTGCTATTGGTTTTTAAAGAGAGGTGTTAAACGCACCTCTTTTTTTGTAATGAATATAATTATACAAATAACATTTTTATGAGGCGAGATAAGGAAGCAACCAAATAGCGAAAATGGTCAAAATAGAAAAGACTAAAAAAAAAATTAATATGTGCCTAGTTACTAATCTCAAAAAGCTAATTTTTATGGAGTATGGCCCTCTTGAGGAAAAGACTAGCTGGAACGCGCTATAACCGTTGTAAACTTTGAATAGACCAAAAAGAAGCAAATAAATTCATTTTAAAGAAGGAAAATATCTAAAATGATTTATAATGGGACTGTTAAAGTAAATTTTTAAAGGTAAAAATAAAAAAAAATATTCTGTACCTATTCTGTACCCATTAAAAAAAGAAAGTCCCCCAATCTCTTGGAGGCCCTGTCTTTACTAGTAGCGGGAACTGGACTCGAACCAGTGACCTTCGGGTTATGAGCCCGACGAGCTACCTACTGCTCTATCCCGCGATGTATGTTGTTTGATGATACATAATCATCAAAATTCCGTTATTTCAAATGGAGACTGTCATTTGGTTCCTGAGCGAAGCCGAAGGACTATCCCGCGATGTATGTTCAATGTGCCAGGGTGGCACTGTCATTTACACTTTCAATTGCAAAGAATAATATATATCCTCTTGCGTTTAGGACTGCAAAGATACGATGGATTTTTAGATCTATCAACACTTATCCAAAGAATTATTTTTTTGCTATCGTTCCTTTCAAAAGTTAATTATTCCATACCTTGGAGCCTTTACGAATTTTATGGAGGTTATAAATGATTTTTTGGCGGCCCTATTGCCGTATACCGAGTGGGTGATGCTTTTTTTGATTATAGGTGGGGGTTTGTTTTTGGTGTTTTATTCCAAGTTGCTCCCTTATCGCTATTTTAAACACGCCATCGCGATTACCGCAGGTAAATATGATAATCCCGATGATCCTGGCGAGGTAAGCCATTTGCAGGCACTTTCTTCGGCAGTGGCCGCCACCGTGGGTCTGGGAAATATTTCCGGGGTTGCCATTGCGATCTATATGGGAGGGCCGGGCGTTGTCTTTTGGATCTGGGTCACGGCATTGGTCGGCATGGGTATCAAATTTTATTCCTGTAGTCTGGCCATTATGTTCAGGGGACAGGATAGTGATGGGGCATTGCAGGGAGGTCCCATGTATTATATTACCAAAGGAATCGGACCCAAGGCTAGGCCTTTAGCGGTATTTTTCTGTATTGCGGGCTTATTTGGTGTGCTTCCCGCTTTTACGACGAATCAATTTGTACAAACCATTATGGGCGTGGTACGGCCCGATGAGAACATTGCCTTGTTGGGTGAATTCAATTGGAAACTTGGAATCGGGATTGTACTATCAGTCCTAACTTCCTTTGTTATCTTTGGTGGATTGAAGAAGATTGCCAAGGTAGCCACTGCTATTGTGCCGTTTATGGTGCTCCTTTACCTGTTCGCGGTTATTTTTATAATGTTAATGAACTTAGGCCAGATTTGGCCTTCCCTAAAATTAATTTTTCTCGAAGCGTTTAATTTTAAGACAGCGGTCCAAGGCGGATTGTGGGGTCTGATCATTATAGGGATACGAAGGGCCGTATTCTCCAATGAATCGGGCGTGGGAAGTGCCCCTATGTATCATGGCCAGTCCAAAACTACGGAACCTATCCAAGAAGGATTGGTTGCCATGTTGGGGCCTTTTATAGATACCATTGTTGTTTGCAGTCTCACCGCAATCGTCATAATTGTCAGCGGTGCCTATTTGGATGCCGAGCACAATGGCATTGTGATGACCCTTCTGGCTTTTGAACGATCTCTATTTGGGTTGGGCGATATATTGCTTATGGTCATTGTATCGGCCTTTGCGCTTTCCACTTTGTTTACCTATTCCTATTATGGTACCAAATGTTTGTCATTTTTAACGAACGCTAAAATCGGCGGCTATTACAACTTCATTTATATACTAAGTATTACCTTTGCTGCCGTAGCTTCCGTAGAATTGGTCGTCAATTTGATCGATCTCTCCTTTGCCCTCATGGTGATTCCCAACATGATCGCGGTGCTCTATTTGGCCCCTAAGGTAAACCAAGCTATGAAAATTTATATTACAAAACTTAAGGATGGAAAAACATAGGGCAGGATTCGTAAATATTATAGGCAACCCCAATGTGGGCAAGTCTACCCTTATGAATGCATTTGTCGGGGAAAAATTGTCCATTATCACTTCCAAGGCACAGACTACGAGGCACCGGATTCTGGGTATCGTCAATGGGGACGATTTTCAAATGATTCTTTCGGATACCCCTGGTATTATAAAACCTGCTTATGAACTTCAATCTTCAATGATGGACTTCGTGAAGTCGGCCTTTGAAGATGCCGATGTATTGATTTATATGGTGGAAATAGGGGAGAAGGCACTAAAGGATGAAAGCTTTTTCCTAAAGATAAAAAACAGTACCATGCCGGTGCTCCTATTGTTGAATAAAATTGACCTATCGGAACAGACGGTTTTAGAGGATCAGGTTCAGTATTGGCAAGAACAGCTGCCCAATGCGGAAATACATCCCATTTCGGCATTACAGAATTTCAATATCAAGGAAGTTTTTAACAGGATTTTGGAATTATTGCCCGAATCCCCGCCCTATTACCCCAAGGATCAGTTGACGGATAGGCCGGAACGCTTTTTTGTGAACGAGACCATTCGGGAAAAAATTCTTCAACATTACAAAAAAGAAATACCCTATGCTGTTGAAATTGAAACGGAGGAGTTTATTGAGGACGAGGACATTATTAGGATGCGCTCCGTAATTATGGTGGAGCGAGATTCCCAGAAGGGGATTATCATCGGGCATAAAGGGAATGCGTTAAAGAGGGTAGGGGTAGAAGCGCGTAAAGACCTTGAGAAATTCTTTGACAAACAAGTGCATATCGAACTTTATGTAAAAGTGAACAAGAATTGGCGCAATGACCCCAAACAATTAAAGCGCTTTGGTTATAATTCAAACTAACTTTAAACTTCCCCAAGTCAGAATTCAAAATAAACCCATAACCACGTAATCTTAGAAAAGAACTACCTTTGCGCCATAAAAATTAAGTATGAGTGCTATAGTAGCCATTGTAGGGAGGCCCAATGTAGGGAAATCCACACTTTTTAACCGTATGATTCAAAGACGGGAAGCCATTGTGGACGCGGTTAGCGGAGTAACCCGCGACCGTCATTATGGCAAAAGTGATTGGAACGGAAAGGAGTTTTCCTTGATCGATACGGGGGGCTATGTTTTGGGAAGCGAGGATATTTTTGAAAAGGAGATCGATAAACAAGTTGAGCTTGCCATTGCCGAGGCGGATGCCATTATTTTTATGGTCGATGTGGAATCGGGGGTAACCGGAATGGACGAGGATGTAGCCAAATTGCTGCGCAGGACTTCCAAACCGGTTTTCCTAGCGGTAAATAAGGTAGATAATGCCCAGAGAAACGAAGATGCGGTCGAATTTTATGCCCTAGGCCTCGGGGATTATTATTCACTTTCCAGTATCAACGGTAGTGGTACGGGCGAGCTGTTGGACGAATTGGTGAAGGTGCTTCCGGAATCGGAAAAGTCTGAGGAGGAACTGCCACGTTTTGCAGTGGTAGGACGGCCCAATGCCGGTAAATCTTCCTTTATAAATGCCTTGATCGGGGAAGATCGATATATTGTAACCGATATTGCGGGAACAACAAGGGATAGTATTGATACGAAGTACAATCGCTTCGGATTTGAGTTTAATCTGGTGGATACCGCAGGTATCCGTCGCAAGGCCAAAGTGAAGGAAGATTTGGAATTTTATTCCGTTATGCGCGCCGTCCGTGCCATAGAACATTCGGATGTCTGTTTGCTGCTTTTGGACGCTACCCGGGGTTTTGATGGCCAGGTCGAGAATATTTTTTGGCTCGCACAGCGAAATAATAAGGGTATCGTAATCTTGGTAAATAAATGGGATTTGGTAGAGGATAAGGAGACCAATACTATTAAGCACTACACCCAGAAAATTAAGGAAGCCATTGAACCCTTCACTGACGTTCCGATTATATTTATGTCGGTACTTGAAAAACAGCGAATCTACAAGGCTATTGAAACCGCTGTTGCCGTATACGAAAATAGGTCCAAAAAGATTCCTACCCGTAAATTCAATGATATAATGCTTCCCCTAATAGAGGCCTATCCGCCACCGGCATATAAAGGGAAGTATGTGAAAATTAAATTTTGCACCCAGCTCCCAACCCCTTATCCGCAATTTGCATTCTTTTGCAATCTGCCACAGTACGTGAGAGAACCGTACAAGAGGTATTTGGAGAATAAGATTCGGGAAGAATTCGATTTTACCGGGGTTCCCATTACCATATTTATGCGGAAAAAATAATATTATTAAGTATATTTGGGAATATTAATCTTTAGATGGTTATGGTGGCAATTAAGGATTTAGCGGATTATCACCAACAGATTTCCAAATTTTTTAAACAACCCCAGTCCCCCGAGGAATGGGAACAATACAAACTTACCCAAGAGCAAATAGAGTTCTACCATGAATATGGGCATCTGTCCGGGATCAAACTTTTAGAAGATTGGCAGGTGGAGGAACTTAACAAGGAACTGGCGGAGATTGTGGACCCAACACATCCTGCCCACCATTTATTCTATGAGTTCCACAGCAACGAATCTATAGACCCCAATACCACTTTGTTCCATTCCCTGGGACATTGGCGGATCACCAATGGTTTTCATGACGTGCTTTTCAATCCTGCATTTGTTATGGCTTCCAGTCAATTGTTGAACGGCAAGTCGGTACGTTTTTGGCACGACCAGCTATTTTGTAAGCCTGCCTATCATGGGGGTGTTGTTGCCTGGCATCAAGATTATTCCTATTGGACGCGTACCACTGCCATGCAGCACCTAACCTGTTGGACGGGTCTGGACGATGCCACCACCGAAAATGGCTGTTTGTATTATGTGCCCAAAAGCCATAAATGGGGACTTTTGGACAAACCGGAGCTGGCTGGGGATATGGAGGGGCTGATGGAATTCCTTACCGACGAGCAAAAGTCACAGTTTAAACCTATTCCAATAGAACTGAAAAAAGGATATGCCACATTTCACCATCCCTTGATGGTCCACGGATCCTATGCCAACAAATCCGCCAACAGCCGACGGGCCTTTGTCCTAAATGTCTTTGCCGACGGCACTATTAGCAATACCGATGACGAACTACTCCGTGGGGTGCCGATCATCAAAAAGGGGCAAAAAATGGAAGGAAAGTTTTTTCCTTTGATATTTGAAGCTAGGAAATAGACCACGTTCTCTTTAGGGCTCGGAAGGGTTAGGGCGTTTTCAAAACATTGGCAAGCCCAAAACAGTATTGGGCTATTATAATATCCGATCTAAATGGATAATCCTACTTTCAAACCTCGTAAGTCTAACCTCGTATTTCAATCTTAGTATTTAATTTACTTGCTTTGTCTTTTTAAGGCGGACACTAATTTTTTCCCGCGAACCAAGATTTTTAATCGCTGTTTTTTAAGGGAGATATGAGGGTTTTTCATCTCGTGCTCATCCATTTCATATTTGTATACCCCTAAAATATCCCTGTAACTTAGTATTCCCAAAATATCTCTATTACCTTCGGAAATGACGGGAATAACATCTATATTTTCATTGGCCATGGTTTCCACTGCGGTCAATAGGGTATCCGAAAGTCGAATGTATATGGGGTTCGGTTCTATAAGTGTCCCGACAAGTTTGTCGTGATCGTGCTGATTGCTGGACAAATTTGAATAACTTAAGATTCCCTTGTACGAACCCGAATCTGAGGAAATTATAAAATAGTTCGTCTTTGGGCCTTGATCCTGGCTCAACCATTCCCGGACTTCTTTAATGCTATTTCCTTCGCTAATTATGGTTCCTTTTTTTGAAACCGCCTGGGCAACCGTTATTTTTTCAAGGATATCCGGTTCGTACGAGAGCGGAGTCTTGACTCCCCTTCGGGCCATTTTTTCGGTCATGATCGTATTTTCCATCATAAAATAAGATACCAAATAGGCAGCCGTGCAAGTGGCCAACAGCGGTAAAAGCGCATTGGATTCCCCCGTAGTTTCCAAGGCGAAGACAATGGAGGTAAGAAACGCCCTGGACGATCCGGCAAACATGGCGGACATGCCTACTAGTGCAGCCAATGGAACGGTTACCCCTGCTGTTGGAAACCATTGAAGAATACCAATGCCCAACATTGCACCAGCTGCCCCACCAATGGTAAGCAATGGGGCCAAAGTGCCGCCGGAAGTGCCACTTCCCAAGGCAATGGCCCAGGAAAGGAACTTGAAAAAGCACAACGAGAACAAAATTTGCAAGGACATTGTTCCCGTAAGTACAGCAATGATGTTGTCATATCCCACACCAAGTGTCCTAGGGGCAAAAAAACCAATGGCCCCAACGGCCAAACCACCCATAGCGGGCCACCAGGCCCAATGTATCGGCAATTTTTCAAAGCCATCCTCGATCGCATATACAATTTTGGTGACCAAAACGGAGAGCAGGCCTATAATGATGCCCATACCGCTGTATACCCCAATGGCAAGATTGGACGGTATTTCCACGGTTGCCTCCATGGGGAATACCACGCCTTGGCCAAACAACAAATGATGTCCTGCCGCGCCGGTAATGCTGGCCAGGGCTATGGGGAGAAAGGAACGGGGGGAAAATTCGAAAAGAAGGAGCTCTATGGCTAAAAATATCGCTGCGATCGGACTGCCAAAAATAGCGGCCATACCTGCCGTTGCCCCAGCGGCCAGCAATATTTTACGTTCGTTATGGGAAATCCTCATGAGTTGTCCCAACGTGGAGCCAAGTGCACCTCCGGTAGCAATAATAGGACCTTCGGCCCCAAATGGTCCTCCTGTACCTATGGATATGGCGGAGGACAATGGTTTGAGAAAAGTGATTGACGGCTTTATTTTACTTTGATTGGTCAAAATTTGTTCCATGGCCTCAGGGATTCCATGGCCACGGATAGCTTTGGAGCCATAAAGGGCCATTAGCCCTACCAGTAATCCTCCGATTGCCGGAATTAAAATCACAAAAAGGCCTTGGACATTGTCGGCTGGACTGGCGTGATGGATAGAAAAAGTATTGAAAAAGGAGATGTTGGTAATGAAGTTTATTAGGTACACTAGACCCTTGGCAATAAAACTGATCAATATTGCGATGAAAACCGCCAAGTAAGAAATGGTAAATAATCTCTTTTTATCCTGAGGTTTCTTGGGCCGAACATGATCTTCTTCCAATGTCGGATTTAAGGATATCGATATTGGAATTCG
>SWCD01009507.1_pt1 | contig 14299 bp, 13 predicted proteins | sample 4693011 | NCBI WGS metagenome assembly SWCD01 (sample SAMN10267278, study PRJNA491770) | bioreactor metagenome | isolation source: DHS bioreactor inoculated with marine | place: Japan: Omine Ridge, Nankai Trough | reverse complement strand
CCCAATGGGTCCGCCCGACGCACAGGAGCAGCACCCGTGACCTCAGACACACGCAGCGTAGACCGCGACGCCTTTCTTGCCGCCATGCGGCAGGTCGCGGCCACCGTGACGGTTGTCACCACCGACGGGCCATCCGGCCGCGCCGGGGCCACGGTCAGCGCCTTTTCCTCGCTTTCCGCCGATCCACCCTCGGTGCTTGTGTGCCTGCGCACCGACAGCCGCATCGCCCGCGCGGTGATCGAGAATGGAGCTTTCTGCGTCAATGTCTTGGCCGAGGATGCCGTCGAGGTGGCACGCGCCTTTGCCGGTCCCTCGAAAAAAAAAAAAAAAAAAAAAAAAAAAAAAACGCCAATCACACCCCGCCCCGAAGGCCCGGTACTGCCGCGTGCGACCGCCTTTTCCTGCCACCTCACCGACCGGATCATCCACGGCAGCCACGCCATCTGCATCGGCACCGTGACGGCGCTTACCAATGCCGGGCAAAAACCGCTGACCTATCTCAGCGGCGATTACCACATCGTGCGACCGCACGGCCACTGAACCACGCCCGCTTCTTCTTGGCCCAAATACTCCATTCCACCGCTGGCCAAACCGCGGCCCCCCTGCCATATCTGCACCAAAGCCAGTACAGGAGCCGCAAATGACCCGTCTCATCACCGCCCTCACCGACATTTCCGACAAGTATGACGCGCTCTTTGTCGATCTCTGGGGCTGTGTGCATGACGGCGTGCGCGCCCTGCCGGATGCGGTGGCGGCGCTGCAATCCTACCGCGCGCAGGGCGGCACCGTGGTGCTTGTCACCAATTCGCCCCGCGCGCGCGGCGGCGTGGAAAAGCAGCTCGACGGCTTTGGCGTGCCCCGCGACGCCTGGGATACCATCGCCACCTCCGGCGACAGCGCCCGCGCCGCGATGTTTCAGGGCGTCGTCGGTGAAAAGGTCTGGTTCATTGGCCAGCCCTTCGATGACCGCTTTTTCGATCCGCTTCACCTGATCGAGAACCCCGTGCCGATCACCCGCGTTCCGCTGGAAGAGGCCGAAGGCATTGTCTGCATCGGCCCTTTCGATCCCCATGCCGATCCCGCCGACCTGCGTCCACAGTTTCTCTATGCCAAGCAAAAGGGCTTGAAACTCCTCTGCGCCAATCCCGACATCGTTGTGGATCGCGGCGAGGTGCGGGAATGGTGCGCCGGCGCCCTCGCGCGCCTCTATACCGAAATGGGGGGGACAAGCCTCTATTTCGGCAAACCGCATCCGCCCATCTATGACCTCGCCCGCCGCCGCCTGCTGTCGCTTGGTCGCGATGTCGAGACGCCCCGCATCCTCGCCATCGGCGACGGGGTGCATACCGATGTGGCAGGGGCCATGGGTGAGGATATCGATTCCCTCTTCATCTCGGGCGGGCTCGCAGCCAATGAGACCAAAACGTCGCACCAGCCCGATGAGGCCGCGCTAACGGCTTATCTTTCAAAGGAAAACGCCTCTCCCACCTATACAATCGGTTTCCTCCGCTGACAGAAAGCGCTTGATTTTTCTGCATCCGCAAAGTAATAAAATTCCAACATGGGCCAAAATATAGCCTGATAATTGCGCACCAAACCCACCGGAGGGGCGAATGTTGGACAATATGCCGCGCGGCACGATCTGCATCGAAGACATCGAGATGGGCATGACCCGCCATCTGCGCAAAGTCGTGACCGACCGCGACATCGAACTGTTTGCCGAGGTCTCGACCGACCGCAACCCGGTGCATCTCGATGACGACTACGCGCAGGACACCATTTTCGAGGGGCGCATCGCCCATGGCATGTTGACCGCAGGCCTCATCTCTGCGGTGATCGGCGAGCAATTGCCGGGGCATGGCACCGTCTACATGGGCCAGACTCTGAAATTCCTCGCCCCTGTGCGTCCCGGCGACATGGTCCATGCCGAAGTCGAGGTGATCGGCATCGACCATGGCAAACGCCGCGTGCAACTCGACTGCCGCTGTCTGGTGAATGGCAAGAAGGTCCTGATCGGCGAAGCGACGGTTCTGGCCCCCTCGCGCAAGTTCGACTGACGCCCCTTGCGCGCCCTGCGACTTGACCGCATCCTGCGCCCATGAACGCATCACCCACCTGGGGCGTGGTCGCCACGATCAAGGCCCCCACCCGCGACACGCTCAACTTTGCCGCCCATCATATCGATCTGGGCGCCCACCGCGTGCATGTCTATCTAGATGCCCCCGACCCAGAGGCCGAGGCCGCCCTGCGCGCCCATCCCAAATGCCGCGTCATCCTGTGTAATGAGGACTATTGGCGGCGCCGGTCGCGCAAGGGACGCCCTGACAAGCATCAGTCCCGCCAGACCCTGAACGCCACCCATTGCCTCAATAGGCGGGCGCAGGTCGATTGGCTCGCGCATATCGACGTGGACGAATTCCTCTGGTCCGAAATGACCATAACGGACCGTCTGTCACAGGTCGCGCCGGACCGGATCAGCGCTCGCGTCCGCCCGATCGAGGCACTGGCCCCCGAACCTTACAAAACAGACGCCGAACCTTACACAGCTTACAAGTCCTGCGCGCTGTCTCAATCCGAACGCCGCACTCAAACCAACGCCATCTATCCCACCTATGGCCCTTATCTGAACGGCGGGTTTCTCAGCCATGTCGCAGGCAAGGTCTTTGTGCGGACCGGCCTGTCCGACATCAGCTTGCGTATCCATAATGCCTTTATAAACAAACAGATGGATGACAAAGCTGAAGAACTACATGAATTGTATCTCTGCCATCATCACGCCGCCACCTGGGATCACTGGCTCGCCGCCTATCGCTACCGGCTCAGCATGGGCTCCTACCGCGCCGAATTAAAACCCGCGCCCCATTCCGACGGCTATGCCTTTAATATGCATGAGTTTTTTCAGATGCTCGAAGAGGACGGCGGGCAAGCTGCCCTGAACCGCTTCTTTACCGAGGTCTGCACCGCCACCCCGGAATTGCAAGAACGGTTGGCCTCTTTCGGACATCTACACCGCATCTCTCTCAACCTTGACACCAAACGCATGCGCCACTTTCCGAAACACATGTAAGTGTTTCCAAATACACCATAATCTTGGCAAACTACGCCAGTATTGTTGCCAAGAATCCGCTGTGCATTGACGCTGACCGCGTTCTCAGGTAAGTGCTGCGCAGCGGGTCATCCATGTGGAGAACCACAGGCCCATGAGGGGCCCGAACCCGCATCAGTCGTACGGGCCAGGATTGTGTCCGTAAACCACGGATACACATGACAAAATTTTCCGATCTGAACCTGAATCCCAAGGTGTTGAAGGCCATCGAAGAGGCCGGTTACGAAACGCCAACCCCCATTCAGGCCGAAGCCATCCCCCACGCGCTCGAAGGGCGCGACGTACTCGGAATCGCCCAAACCGGCACAGGCAAAACCGCCAGTTTTACCCTGCCGATGCTCTCACTTCTCTCGCGCGGACGCGCCCGCGCCCGCATGCCGCGCAGCTTGGTTCTATGCCCCACGCGCGAACTAGCGGCTCAGGTCGCCGAGAATTTTGATACGTATTCCAAGCACTTGAAGCTCACAAAGGCGTTGCTCATTGGTGGCGTCAGCTTCAAGGAGCAGGACAAGCTGATCGACAAGGGCGTCGATGTTCTGATCGCCACCCCCGGCCGCCTGCTCGATCATTTCGAGCGCGGCAAGCTCTTGCTGACCGGCGTGCAGATCATGGTCGTGGACGAGGCCGATCGCATGCTCGACATGGGCTTTATCCCTGATATTGAACGAATTTTCAGCCTAACACCGTTCACGCGCCAGACGCTTTTCTTCTCCGCCACCATGGCACCCGAGATTGAGCGGATCACCAACACCTTCCTGTCGAACCCAGCACGGGTCGAAGTTGCGCGCCAAGCCACCGCCTCAGAGACAATCGAGCAAGGTGTCGTGATGTTCAAACCGTCGCGCCGAGACAAGGCCGACAGCGAAAAGCGCAAACTGTTGCGCGCCCTGATCGATCGCGAAGGCGACTCTTGCAGCAATGCCATCATCTTTTGCAATCGCAAGATTGATGTAGATGTGGTCGCTAAGTCTTTGATAAAATATGGTTATGATGCGGCACCTATTCACGGTGACCTAGATCAGAGCCAACGCACGCGCACACTCGACGGCTTTCGTGCGGGCACCCTGCGCTTTCTGATCGCGTCTGATGTGGCCGCCCGCGGCCTTGATGTGCCCGCGGTCAGCCATGTGTTCAACTTCGACGTACCCAGCCATGCCGAGGATTACGTCCACCGCATCGGTCGCACCGGGCGCGCCGGGCGCAGCGGCAAGGCGCTGATGATCTGCAACCCGCGCGACGAAAAGAACCTAGCCGGCGTAGAAGCCTTGATTCAAAAGGAAATTCCACGCGTCGAGAGCCCCGTAACCTTCACCCCTTCGACCACGGAGGCCGAAGCGCCGCAAGGCAGCGACGAGCGTCCCGCAAAGCCCCGCCGCACCCGCAACGTGAGCCGTGGCAAGCCCGAAGAGCGCCCGGTCGCCGCCCACAAGGCACCGGAGACATCGGCCGAACAGGCAATCGAAGCGGCCCCTCAGCCGGAACGCCAGCAGGAGCGCCGGACAGAGCGCACGCCCGAGCCTCGGCAGGAGCGAAATGAGCCCCGCCCGGACCGCAATCGCGACCGCAATGACGATAACGCGCCGCGCCAAAGAGAAGGGCGTGGGCGTCAGGATCATGGCAGCGGGCCGCGTGTCGTGGGGCTCGGCGATCACCTTCCCAGCTTCATCGCGCTCAGCTTTGACGAGAGACGCGCCGGATAACTACCTGATTTAATTTTTCTTTCGAGAAAACTCAGCGCGCAATCACGATGTCCGCGCTGAGTCCGCCGAGCCGTGCGCTCTCTCCTAGCCGCAGCGTGCCGCCATGCGCCCGCGCGACATCAAGCACGATGGACAGGCCAAGGCCCACGCCCATCCCACGATTCTGATTTCGGGCCGGTTCCAGCCGCGTGAATGGCTTGATCGCATCGCCCCTGCTATCTGCCGGAATACCAGGCCCATCATCCTCAACCCTGATTCTCAAAGATTTTTCGGTCATTACCACCGAAACCTCTGCCCGCGAACCATAGCGCACAGCATTGTTGATCAGATTTTCGACCGCCCGTCGAATATTCTCAGCGCGCAGGGCTACAGTTCCTTCGCCCCGTGCTTCGATCAAGGTCACGGGGTTCTGCGCCCTTTGGGAGTCCTCGACAATCTGACGCACAAGGGCGATCGGATCTACCGGCTCCGGCTCACCCTCATGCGCCCCGCGCGCAAAGGCCAGAAACCCTTCCAGCAATCGCTCCATTTCGACCACGTCACGCAGCATTGGGCTCGCTTCCTCATCCTCCAGCATGGCAAGGCTCAACCGCAGGCGGGTCAGTGGCGTTCTCAGATCGTGGCTCACCCCCGAGAGCATCAACGTGCGCTGCTCGATCTGCCGTTCCAATCGCGCCCGCATATCGAGAAAGGCATTGCCCGCCGCCCGCACCTCGAGCGCGCCCGACGCACGATAAGGCACATGCCGGCCGCGCCCAAAGGCCTCTGCCGCCTCTGCAAGGCGGGTAATCGGCTTGAGCTGCTTTCGCATGTAGACATAAGAAACAACGGTCATCAGGATGCCATAGAAGGCCAGATTGAGCAGCACCTGATAGGGACGTCGTGCCGAAACCCGACGCCGGTCGAATACAAGCTCGATCACTGAGCCATCTTTCTGAAAATAAAGCATAACATACTGATTATCGGTCAGCGAAACGCGCTCGAGATTCTCGAAATAGCTGCGCAGTTCGCGGACCACCACGCTGCCCGAAATGTCGAACCAATCATAGTCATCGGCCTCGGGCATCTGGGATGCGGGCACACGCCGCCGGTCGATTTCCAGCATTGCGGCCACCGGACTACCCTCGGGCTCGTCCAGGACCAGCCGCACCTCGCGCGCCACGGTCTTGACCATCTGCTGCGTAACGTCGTCAAACAGCCTCTGGGCAAACACGAGCGAAACGACCAACAGCAGCGTGATCACCGGCAACAGCAGGATCAAAACCGCCCGAGCATAGAGGCTTCGCGGAAGATAGGGTTTGAGCCAACGCAGAGACATGGCTAAACCTAGCCGCGCGCGCTGCCAGAAGGAAGAGCCATGCAAGCGACCCAAGGAAAAAGCCCGCCCATCGGCATCGCCGAGGACCTCGGGCAGGATATTCGCCGCATTCTGGCTCCAAACCCGTCCCCCATGACGTTTTGGGGGACCAACACCTATCTCGTCGGCACAGGCCGCCTTGCAGTGATTGACCCGGGCCCCGATGATCCGGCCCATCTTGCGGCGATCCTGGCTGCCATAGCTCCGGGCCAGAGCGTGAGCCACATTTTCGTCACCCACGCGCATCTCGATCACTCGCCCCTCGCCGCACGCCTCTCGGCCGAAACTGGCGCGCCAGTGCTGGCCTATGGGGATGCCCGGGCCGGGCGCAGCGCGATGATGCAGCACCTTGCACAGAGCGGGCTGATGGGCGGTGGCGAAGGGGTGGATGCGGACTTTACGCCAGATTTGGTGCTCTGTGATGGCGAGCGGATAACAGGCGACGGTTGGCAGATCACCGCACATTGGACACCGGGACATTTTGGCAATCACATGAGCTTCGAGATCGCCGACAGCGTGTTGACCGGCGATCTGGTTATGGGCTGGGCCAGCTCGCTGGTCTCGCCACCTGATGGCGACCTGACGGATTTTCTGCGCTCCTGCGCGCGGCTTGGAAGGCTGTCAGCGCGGCGCTTCCTGCCCGGTCACGGGGCCGCGATCGAGCAACCCAAAGCCCGCCTTGACTGGCTGGTGGCGCATCGCAAGGCACGCGAGGCGGCAATCCTCGAGACCGTCACCCAGGTGCCTCTTGATACAACGGAAATCACGGCCCGCGTCTATGCCGACACGCCCCAAAACCTCCTGCCCGCCGCCCGCCGCAACGTGCTCGCGCATCTCATCGACTTGATGCAGAAATCCCAAGTCGCGCCGGTGGGTAGATTGCATGCGGACGCAAAATTCGCGCGCTCCCAAACCACATGCTCCTCTCCCTAAATTTTTGTCACAAAGCCTCTGGACCTCTCCGAATCCGGTTGCTATACGGCCCACATGTTCCGGCGTAGCTCAGCGGTAGAGCAGTTGACTGTTAATCAATTGGTCGTAGGTTCGATCCCTACCGCCGGAGCCAAAGATTTCAAGGACTTAGCGCTCGCTCGCTAAGTCCTTTTTCTTTTCAAACATCGAAGACGCACAGCAAACACTGCGTAGATCGACGCGTCCGGGGCTGAAGAAGTCAGCTGCGTAACCGACCAGTCAGGTCGGGAAATATGCGCCTAGGCACCTAACGCTTTCCGCTGATCGAAAGCGTATGACAGGAGGAGCAGCATCCGCGACGGTGAATTGAGATCTCGTCGCTTTTTCAACCTGTTACCGGAATCTCGGCGTCACCACGGTCGAGCAACACGCCACCAGAATGGGGGCTCAATTGAGCGCCCCCCTTCGGATGAGCAGGATCCGGCGCAGATTAAGCTATCCGCGCACGCTGCCCGGTGCCTGATCGAGATACCAGCGATAGGCATCCTCAATCCCTTCGCGCAGGCCGATGCGTGCGCGCCAGCCCATCTCGGCCAACCGCGAGACATCCATCAGCTTGCGCATCGTGCCATCGGGTTTGCTGGGGTCGGTCGAGATTTTTCCTTGAAATCCAGTTACTTCGGCCACCATCTGCGCCAGTTCCAGAATTGAAACATCGGTGCCGCAGCCCACGTTGATATGGCTCAGCATCGGCTCTGTATTGGCGGCATAGACATCCTGTGGCAGGTCCAGCACAAAGAGGCTGGCTTCCGCCATGTCATCGACATGCAGGAATTCGCGCCGTGGCGTGCCAGATCCCCAGATCATGACCTCGTCGCGCCCCTCCAGCGCCGCCTCGTGAAAGCGACGGATAAGTGCCGGTAAAACATGGGAATTTTCAGGGTGAAAGTTGTCGCCCGGGCCGTAGAGATTGGTGGGCATGACCGAGCGGTAATCGGTGCCGTGCTGGCGATTGTAACTCTCGCAGAGCTTGATGCCAGCGATCTTGGCCACGGCATAGGGCTCGTTGGTGGGCTCGAGCACGCCGGTCAGGAGCGCGTCCTCGCGCATGGGCTGGGGCACAGCACGGGGATAGATGCAGCTAGAGCCCAATTGCAACAGCCGCCGCACGCCCGCGTCAAAGGCCTGATGGATTACATTGCACTCGATCATCAGGTTTTCGTAAATGAAATCAGCTGGATAGGTGTTGTTGGCATGGATACCGCCGACCTTGGCGGCGGCAAGAATAACCACATCGGGCCGCTCGGACTGCATGAACTCGCGCACAGCCAATTGGCTGGTCAGGTCCATTTCCGCATGGGTGCGGGTGAGCAGAGTCAAGTCCTCGCCCGCGTCTTTGCGGGTCTGAAGGCGGCGGAGGATCGCCCCCCCGACCATGCCGCGATGTCCTGCGATGTAGATGCGGGTCATAGAGTTACTCCTGTAAGGTTTGTAAGGTTTAGGCCCAAAATTGTAAGGTCAAAGCCGATGCGTTCTTGTGACATTCAAACCTGAATTAAAGGTCCCAGATGGCGCGCTGAGGAGGAGCTGCATTCAGCAGGCCGGTAAGCCTGTTTGCATCGTATTCCAGTCACAGCCAAGCCTCGACAAACCTGAACCACGTATCCCGCGTCATCCGGTCCCCGACAAAGTTGTTTGGCACAAGCTCCAGCCCATCAAACACGCCGCCAACTCTTGCGGAGTAAAACCGTGCGCTTTGGGCCAACCAGATAGTTTGCCGAGATTTCAGGCAAAGCCATCACCCTTCCACGCTCACCGGCAACTCCATACCATGCACTTTCAGCAGAGCGTGCCGCTGCGCTGTCTTCAAGTCTTCGGCCACCATCTCGGCGCACATCTCTTGTGTCGTAATCTCAGGCACCCAGCCCAGTTTTTCCTTGGCCTTGGTGGGATCGCCCAGCAGTGTTTCCACTTCGGCGGGGCGGAAATAGCGCGGGTCGATGCGCATGATCACCTGCCCCGGCGCCACCGCAGGGGCCATATCGCCGGTCACGGCCGTCACCGTGGCAATCTCGTCCACGCCCGTGCCGGTAAATTCCAGCGTGATCCCCAATTCGCGCGCCGACCATGTGATGAACTCGCGCACGGAATACTGCACCCCCGTCGCGATGACGAAATCATCCGCCACCTCTTGTTGCAGCATCATCCACTGCATGCGGACGTAATCCTTGGCATGGCCCCAGTCGCGCAAGCTGTCGATATTGCCCATGTAGAGGCAATCCTCGAGCCCCTGCGCGATATTGGCCAACCCGCGCGTGATCTTGCGCGTCACGAAGGTCTCGCCGCGCCGGGGGCTCTCGTGATTGAAGAGGATCCCGTTGCAGGCATAGATGCCGTAGGCCTCACGGTAATTGACCGTGATCCAATAGGCATACATCTTGGCCACGGCATAGGGGCTGCGCGGGTGAAAGGGCGTCGTCTCGCGCTGCGGGATTTCCTGCACGAGACCATAAAGCTCGGAGGTCGAGGCCTGATAGAAGCGGGTCTTTTTCTCCAGCCCCAGAAAGCGGATCGCCTCGAGCAGGCGCAGCGTGCCGATGGCATCGACATCGGCGGTATATTCCGGCGCCTCGAAACTGACGGCGACATGGGATTGCGCACCGAGGTTATAGACCTCGTCAGGCTGCACCTCGCTGAGAATGCGGGTGAGGTTCGAGCTGTCCGTCAGGTCGCCGTAATGCAGCTTGAAATTCTGCCGCCCGCCATGCGGATCCTGATAGATATGATCCACCCGCTGCGTGTTGAAAAGCGAGGCGCGGCGCTTGATCCCATGCACCTCATAGCCCTTTTCCAGCAGGAACTCCGCAAGGTAAGAGCCATCCTGCCCCGTAACTCCAGTGATCAACGCTTTTTTCATTCCGTCATCTCTCCGTCATTCAATAGAAACATCCCGCCAATCTTGGGGGCGTTACAGCACAGGGAGTGGACCGTCGCAAGCACCCCGGCCATGCCCAAGCCTTCTTGCGAGCAAAGGCGATGCATTTTTCTAGATGCGTGCTCAACCGGCGATCAGGGAAAGAGCTATCAAGCGTGCGCGCCACGAGGTTTTTGACCTCTGCATCGGGGTCAATCAGGCGCAAGGCATCTGCGGGCGCGCAGATCGGCGAGACGGTCAGGCTTCCTGCGGATGGCCTTGCGCAAATCCAAATCAGAGCCTCTCTCTATCAAATCTTACAAGTCGCACCAGCGGGCGTCGGCTCCGTCGTAGGGGCGCGTTTCGATCTCCCGATACCTCTTGCCCCGCAGTGGGTTTGCGCATTTGCTTGAAAGGTCGTGTGACCTTCAGGGTTCATAACCCAAACGCGCGCATAACGATCGGTATCGGTCCTCTCCCCGTTGGGCATTGATCTCGTCTGGAACCTCACGGCGTGGCCGCTCGGCAATCTGGCGGCCCTTGCGGCCGCTATCGCCAGACAGGCGGATGATGGAAAACAGCTCCAAGGCCGACGCGTGATAGGGCAAGTCGATAATCTGGCAAATCTTCGCCAATGTGCTCTCGGGCGCAGCCACAAAGTCTTCGTATTTCACGAGGTCCAAATCTGCATGACGATCCAGAAATGCAAGGTATCGCTGACTGTAGGATTCAAGCGTGGGGGGCGAAAAATGCAGCCACCCGTTCGTATGCAAAGACAAGAAGCTGTCGAGCGGATGCCGGACCGTGACCAGCGACATCACAGGATGACGCCCTTCGGCCAGGATTTCGTAAAGCGACGGGCGCGCATCCGGATCAATCTGGGTGCAGAAATGGGAATGTGAATGGTCCCGGATAACCAGACTTTGTCCTTTGGGTGCCAGGTCGGCAACGATTGCCTGCGTTGCCTCACGAAAACCAGCGGCGATCGCAGTCGGATTGATCTGGCGTTGGGACAGCATCAGCGCCCCGAACAGATCGGTGGGCGCGAATTGCGGAGCCCGCTTAAGGGCGGCCAAACGCATTTGACTGAGCGGGTCAATTTCGTTCAACAGAACAACGCCGGGCAATGCCGCAATGCATTTCGCGATCAGGGTGCCGCCGGAACAGGCAAAATGGTGCAATGTCCGGATCGGCGCTGGTCCCGTGAAAGACCGACACATTGCCTCGCATTGCTCCAAAAGGCTTGGAAAGCTGTCAGTGATTGGCAATGTCGGCACAGAGGTCTTGTAGGCCTGCAGCATGTCCAGCGCCGCCTCGATCTCATCCGCGATTGATTTTGCATTGGTCATCGCCGTCACGCGTTTGACCCTTTCCCAGCCTTTGTTTTCTTTCTTTTGGCGTCGGTGCGCCCACGGGGTGAGGATAGTTCTGGCGAGGGTGGCGCAGCCAAACTCTCGGGCCCATTGGTGGGCATATGCCGAAGATACTCGGCCGCCAGCGACAGTTTGGCCGTCAGCTTGCCCAGCAACTCCTCTTGCCTTTGACGTTGTGCCTCGCTCTGCTCGAGGCGTTCCCGCAAATGCTCGAGGTCAACCTGTAACATCGCCTGATACCGGGTCTGAAAATCCAGCGTCGACACGGCTTCGTCGCGCTTTTGTTCGGCAGATTGCCGCTGTTTGACCAGATCCGCCGCTGTTGCCTCCAACGTCGAGATCTTGGCCTCCACCGCCGCAGACTGGGCCGACTCCTGCTGGTCTGCGCGCGCTCTGGTGGCTTTGAGCGCGGCTTCGAGGGATGCGACCGTCGCGCTCAATTCCGCGATACGGGCTTCGGCACGCAGAAGCGCACGGGACTTTTGATCCGCTTCAAGGTGCAGCACGGTCCAATCCGCGTCCTCCTCATTGCGCCGCGTGACGACAAAGCCTTCACCACTCAGCCAATCCTCCAATTCCGCGCGGGTGGCCGCCCCGTCGTATAACACCTCCTCTGCCGCGAGCAGTTCGAGCTGGTCGATCTGATCCAGCACGCCATCCGCCTTGCAGGCCTCCAGAAAAATCATCTCGTTGCCCGGGGTCTCAAGGATAACGGACAGAGGCCGTTTCACTGGCCCCATCTCGGACATCAAGCGCGCGGGCGTAATGACCGGCACGCTTTGACGTTCCTTTCGGATCAACCCCGGAAAGAGCTCGTGCAATTCAGACGTCGGCTCTTGCATGCTGTTCAGTCGCGCGAAATTCCAGAGAGACAACTCTGCTTCGCCCTCTTCCCTGCCCAATGCCGCCCTTATCACCTGCACATGTGACGCCGTCGCATTCTTCTGGGTCAATCGCGCGGCGGCAGAGCGCTCTGCCTCGACCAGCACGATCTTATCCGGTTCGTGGCGCTGAAACTCCGCAAGTCGCTTGCCCGCCCCTGCCCCAACATGAATGAAAGTGCGCGCTTTGGTCTTGATCACAGGGTGTTCACTCATGCCAGTTTTGCCCAGCCAATCTTGTTTTTGTTGAACTCTCCAGCGCAATCGCCGCGTTGGTTCACGGTAGTATGGTCATCATCCGCAAGGATTCAACCAATCTTTGTAGCGCCCCTTAAGGGGATAGTGAGCGGCCATTACCCCGCCTGTCACGTCAACACAGTCCGAGGGAAACCGCCGGGTCCGCATGGTCGCGAGGCACAAGACGTACTTGGAGACCAAACGCTTGACGACGCGCAACGGGGCGGCAACACGCCAAGATGTAGAGCGTAGGCCAATGACAGCGTCTTGGTCAGATCCTCGACATCACGCGCCGCTTATATAAAGCGGTTTTGGCCGCCTGAAGCCCGACAATCCGCAGCGCGCCCGTCAGCCGCGCGCATAAATGTCTTCATAGCGGATGATGTCATCTTCCCCGAGGTAAGAGCCGGTCTGCACCTCGATCAGCACCATGGGCACCTTGCCGGGGTTTTCCATCCGGTGCACCGCGCCCAGGGGGATATAGACCGACTGGTTTTCGGTCACGAGCTTGACCTCCGCGTCCACCGTCACCCTGGCGGTGCCCTCGACCACGATCCAATGCTCCGAGCGGTGGTGATGGCTCTGCAGGCTGAGGGCCGCGCCGGGGTGCACGTGAATGCGCTTGACCTGAAAGCGCTCGCCGATCACCAGACTCTCGAACCAGCCCCAGGGGCGGTGGTCCTTGGGAAAGCTCTCGGCCTGTTTGCGCCCCTTGGCCTTGAGGGCGGACACCGCCTGTTTCACGTCCTGCGCCCGGCTGACATGCGCCACCAGAACCGCGTCGGGCATGGCCACCGTTATGATATTCTCGAGGCCGATCCCGACCACCTCGAGCCCGGCCTCCTCGGAGCGCAACAGCGTGTTGTCACAATCAATCGCCGTGGCATGGCCAGAGGTCGCAACCCCACGCGCGTCCGGTCCGGTTTCCCGCCAGACCGCATCCCATCCCCCCAGATCCGACCATCCGGCGGCAAAGGGAATGACCGTGAGGTTGCTGGCCTTTTCCATCACCGCATAGTCGATCGAGATATCCTCGGCCGCGCCCCAAGCCTCGGGGTCGAGCCGGTAAAAGCCCAGGTCGGGCGTGGCCTTGTCGACGGCGGCCTCGACCGGCGCAAGAAGCTGCGGCGCATGGGCGCGGAACGCATCCAGCATGGTGGACGCCTTGAAAAGGAAAATCCCCGCATTCCAGAGATAGGTGCCTTCTGCCAGCATCGCCGCCGCCGCCTCGGCATCGGGCTTTTCGACGAACCGCTTGAGGCCGATGGGGTGCGGGGCCAGATCGCCGGGCGCGCCGTCCAGTTCCAGATAGCCATAGCCGGTTTCGGCATGGGTGGGCCGGATCCCGAAGGTCACGAGCTGCCCCGCCTGCGCAGGCCCCACGCCCGCCGCGACCGCCTGACGGAACGCCACGGGATCGGGCACCACATGGTCCGAGGGCGCGACAAGCATCAGCGCCTCCGGGTCCTGGCGCGCCTGCCAGAGGGCTGCCGCCAGAACCGCAGGGGCCGTATTGCGCCCCGATGGCTCGATCAGAACCGCCCCCGGCGTGATCCCGATATCATCCAGTTGCTCGCCCACGATAAAGCGGAAATCGGCATTCGTCAGCACCATGGGGGCGGCAAAATCCGGCCCCGACAACCGCTGCGCCGAGGCCTGGAACAGCGTCACATCGCCCAGAAGTGCCACGAATTGTTTCGGATAGGACTTGCGCGACAGAGGCCAAAGCCGCGTGCCAGACCCGCCACAAAGAAGAACCGGAGTAATCATAGGATATCTCTTCAACCCCGCAGTAAATCAAACGAGGTATCCCCAATCC
>SWCD01004653.1_pt1 | contig 14308 bp, 13 predicted proteins | sample 4693011 | NCBI WGS metagenome assembly SWCD01 (sample SAMN10267278, study PRJNA491770) | bioreactor metagenome | isolation source: DHS bioreactor inoculated with marine | place: Japan: Omine Ridge, Nankai Trough | reverse complement strand
TTAATGATTAAATTTATTCCAGACAGAGTTCAGTTTACACCCTCAATGGCGGAGCCATCCACTCGATTGGGCGTAGTTTTTTTAATTCATTATTCCAATTATTATTCCAATTATTGTTACAATTCCGACTATAAATGCAATTATTACATTAGCTTTATTCCAGTTAGATTCTTTTGGCTCTTTTTGAGTTTTAACTGATTGATTCTTAATTTTACTCTTGTTGTTTATTATTACGTTTTCCGCATTTAGAGTATTCAACTTTTGTTCTTTTGTAATCATTTTTTCATTAACCCAGTCGGTAATAATTATCTCTAAATTATTATAATCAAAGTTTTTCTTTTTTAATTCTTTTCGCTTTTTGATTATAGTTAAGATTTGATATTTGATATGTTTATAAAATTCAGATTTGTCTCCTTTGAAAAAATGAAGGTGATATTCTATGAAACTTGTGCATTTATATAGAGGATTGAACCTCTCTAAAAAGTCAACGAATTGACTGTCCAAAAAATTATTAATCGTTTTAAACTTTTCACTTTCAGAATAGTTTAGTTTATTCGTAGCGTAGAGAATAGATGGATATAGGCTTATTTCAAATTGGTCAGTTTTTGGGTTTTTAGGGTTATAGTCTTTAGTCCATTTTCCATCGGACACCAAGTGAGCTTCCTCCATCAAAATTTCAGCTAATTCGTCTTCACTTTCTCCTTTATATTGTTTATTAGGTAAGTGAACTTTATAATAATTATGATGTTTTATCATTCAGATACGATTTTCTCAAATTACGCCCAACTTGTAATATCACCAATATATCGAGGTTTACCCCGTTTTAATTCAGGGATAAAGGAAGGTTGTGTTACTCCTTATTCGTTTTATAATAATTTATACTTATCCCTAAAGATACCTAACAAATTAAAGCCGTGTAAAATTTCGTTTGCCCCGTTCCTAAAGGAGGCGAAAATTTTAGCTAACCAAACTATAAAGGAGAAAAAGTCCACTCTTTAGGGTAGGGGAAAAGGACTTTTTTCGGCCTTAAATTGCCAATTCACGAACCACCGTATACGAGACCCGTATCCCGAAATTTAGGGAGTGGTGTGAGCGGAGTACTCCGCTAGTTAACTCTGGAAGAGCAGTCTACTCGATGTGTGCTGTGTAAGCTATGATAAAGATGGAGGTAGGTCCTCCGATGAGGGTTTTTAGGAGAACTCATCAAACCACTTCTATGATGCATCCGAGGCAACAAAGATGTGTGAAGCGATGGAAGAAAAGGCTATTGAAAATAGTCAGGTAAGGATAGAAGAGATGAGCGAAAGCGAACCTTCCGATGAAGTGACGAAAAGACCAGTCGTTGTCAAAACCTGATTTATATCGAGGAATCAGGGATAAGTATGGAGGGAACCTAATTACTGTCCATTCGGCAACCGTCATAAAGGAGGCATGACTTCTATCCAGGCTTTATTATGGAACCACAGGAAGCCTATATACTATGCCAAAAGGAAAACACAAGCAGGAAATACCTGTAAGTCGATTACTGATGAGTATATAGGTGACGGATGAAGTCGTAGTAGTGTTGAAACTCCTGTAATGGGAGCGGAGCAAAGGACTTCAGTTATGCAGTTTGGATTTAAGAACAACTTAAAAGTTCAAGGATGATTTTTAAAGAACAGACAAAGTCGGTGCCCATTACCAAGGAGATGGTGTGGGAATCCTACAAGAAGGTGAAAAGTAACGGAGGAAGTGCCGGGATAGACCATCAAAGCCTATCAGAATTCGATAGGGTGCGTTCCAAGGAACTGTACAAGTTATGGAATAGACTGGCATCGGGAAGTTATTTTGCACCCGCAGTAAAGCGGGTCACCATTCCCAAGGCGGGGGGCAAGACCCGACCTTTGGGCATTCCCACGGTAAGCGATAGGATAGCGCAACAAGTGGTCAAGGGGTATCTCGAACCTAGGCTGGAATCCATATTTTCAGAAAACTCTTATGGATACCGTCCCAACAGGAATGCACACACAGCTATTGAGAATGTACGTCAAAACGTACTGCGATACAGCTGGGCGATAGATTTGGACATACAGGAATTCTTTGAGAATGTAGACCATAGCCTTCTGTTGAAAGCTTTGGAGCGTCATGTTTCGGAGAAGTGGGTGTTGCTTTACATCAAACGGTGGCTGGAAGCTCCAGTAGTACTTGAAGATGGAACGGTCAAAACATCCACGGGCAAAGGAACCCCTCAAGGAGGGGTAATCAGTCCGTTACTTGCCAATCTATATTTGCACTACTGTGTAGATAAGTGGTTAGAGAAATACTATCCATTGGTGAAGATGGTGCGCTATGCAGATGATTTGATCGTTCATTGTCGGAGCCATGAGGAAGCTGTCCATACACTTACAGTTCTAAAAGAACGTCTGACAGAGTGCGGTCTAACGGCACATCCTGAAAAGACCAAAATAGTGTACTGTAAGAAAGATGGTAGAGACCTCAAAGGGTATCCCGTGCAGTTTGATTTCTTGGGATTCAGCTTTCAGCCGATGCGGTTCAGATTGAAAAAGGGCGGAAGCTTCCTTCAGTTCGATTGCAAAATGAGCCGAAAGTCCAAAGTTCGAATCACGGGCGAACTCCGTAAACTTGCTTTCCACAACAAGACCCAACGCGGGATACAGGATTTGGCAAATCTGCTAAACCCAAAGATTCGTGGTTGGATTCGGTATTACGGAAAGATAAGCCGTAGGAGCCTGCAACCAGTGTTCTATTACCTGCATAACCGTATGATCAGATGGATATTGAACAAGTACAAAAGCTTCAAAGGAAGCAAGATCAAGGCCGTAAAATGGCTTAGGTTTATTACAAAATCATATCCAAATCTGTTCTACCATTGGGAATTGGGATACAAACTGGTCTAATCTATTTTAGGCCTTACCGACTGTATGACAAGAGCCGTATGAATCGAGAGGTTCACGTACGGTTCTGTGAGAGGTTTAGGGGTGAAACTCCCCTTTACCTACTCGACTAGGCGTTTGTATTTTTTATTTGTTGTCGGTTATAAATTTCCTTAATTCTCCAATTGATTGCTGTAATTGTTCATTTGTGAAACGCATATTTTCTTTGTTTTCAGGATGATGAATTTGATGTCTAACATATTCATTAATTACAATCTGTTCTTCCCGAATATTTCCGTTTCTTAATATTTTCTTGTACAGTGTAGTTTCTTTATTTTTTTTAAATTCATCTAGTAATTGCTCACTTTCTATAAAACCATAAAGTTCATTGTGATACTCGTCATTTGATTCACCAAATGCTAAATAATTCACTTCGTTTAATGAAGGATATGGAAGATTACCTTTTTCAACCCTTATTACTTCTTTTCCATTTCCATTTTTAACAAGTTGAAGATGTTCAAAGTCTAATAATTTAACGATAGAAGGACTATGAGTTGTCATTAGGACTTGTGTGTTGTCACTATTTGACAATTCTATAAAGGCTTCAATTAGTTTCCTTTGATGACTAGGATGTTGAGAGGTTTCAGGCTCTTCTATGGCATAAATTATGCTTGGAATATTTTCTTCATTTTTTCTTCTTTCGGCCTCAGCTCTAAAGAAATTTAATAAAATCAATCGTTTAACTCCACTACCTCTTTTATTTATTGGAATATCTTCATCACAAGCGATGGAAACACTTTTAAAAACGTCAGTCCATTTTAAACTATCTGGACTTGGAATAATTGGAGTTAGACTTTCTGCAACCTCAGGATTCATTTCATTTAGTTTCTCTAAAGTTTTAGAGGCGACTTGGTTTAGTTTCTTTTCAACTTCCTCTGCAACTTTATCTAAACTGGCCTTTAATGTATTGTCCTTTAGTATTTCTTGAACAGCCAATTTCATTGGGTTTTGAACCTCGCTGTCGCCATCACTATTTTTTCTGTCAGATTGAAAAAGAGAATATAAAGGCATATAGTTCCTTAATTGCTCCCAAGTATTTTTAGCATCTAACTTTGTAATCTCAATTTCTGTCTCTTGGAGTTGCAAGTCATCTGAATAATGAGCCCATATAGCCTTTCTAATTTCGGCATTCTTGGTTTTATCGGCACATTCAATATCGTCCGTCAGCATTTTTTTTAGGTCCACATTCTTTTTTAGCAATAAATCCGAACAATTAGGGTTTGTAGGATGGTTTGCTTTAATGAATATCTTCTCTTTACCTGCATTTGGATAATATTTTATAATTTCAAGTGTTCCGTCGGTTTGAAGTAAATATTCATCAGTAAGAGTGGTCGGATTTGATGCGTCAATTGTTAATGTCGGCGGCAGTTCCTCAAATACAATACTTATTTTAATATCTGAATTTCCATTGTTTTTACACTTCTTGTTTATATCATCTTTATCAATTTTAACAACACCTTTATTTTCATTAAAAAAAATGTCAAATGCTTCTAAAATTGAAGATTTTCCAATATCGTTTTTTCCAACAAATACACTTAAGTTTCCCAAATCAATTGTGGTTTCATTTTCATATCCTCTGAAATTTGCTAATCTAATTTTTTGGATTTTCATTTAATTGTCTTTTGAGTTGTTCGGTATGCCGCAGTTTGGTAGGCTAGTACTAAACTTTGCAAGTACATACCAAGTTGGAAATCCGCGAGGATTTTCAGAAGTAGGCGAGTACTCGCAATTAATTTTATACGTTATTACCAGCTTTTATTTTAGTTTCCTACTTTTCTTTAATTCCTCTTGTAAAGCTTTCATTTTCGAGGGTTTTACATATACTTCATGAATTATTGAAAGGAACAAATCATGCAATCCATTTGAATCCTCCTTAGTGAATTCATGTAAAGTAATATCATCATCTGGATGTGCTCCTTGATTCCCAATGTCTTTAATTATTTTTGCGTTATCATGAAAAACGTCTGTCAAGTCAATTTTTAATAGATTTTCATTAGTCTTTAGCCACTCTAATTGCTTGTATAAAGTCCTTCCTGTAGCTCCTAAAACTTCTTTGGCTAGAATTTGAATAGCTCTTCTATATAATATTGCAGAAGCTATGAATTTAGAATTACTTAAACAGTAATCGGCTTCACTTGCAGTTTTTTTCAAAGAGGAGTGTTCTTTTGGTATGTCATCATTTATGTAACCTTCTCCCTTTGCAGGAATTCGGTAAAGTTTGTATAGTCTATAAGTGATTTCGTAATAAGTAGAGGTTCCTTCTTTTATTGCTTTTTGCTCAACGAATTGTACAGTTTGAAGAAAACTTTTCCTTCTGCAACTAGGACATTCTAAATAAATATTTACGAATCTTGGCAATCCATCTTCTCGATAGTAGGGTTTATCAAAAGCTTTTGAATAGACTTTTAAGAATACGTCTCTTTTACAAGAGTCGCAATTTCCTGATAATTCTTGGGAGAAAGAAGATTCGCTAGCTGTATAAACGCATTCATAATTTTCTTTTATATACTTTTCAAATTCTTTTTCGTTAAGTAATTCCATTTAGTATTGTCGTTTTAATTGCTGGTAACATTTTACACCAACACCAATATATCTGCTCCTCCTTTTAGGTTCTGTGATGAGGACATGTTTTGATGTGCTTAATGGTTTTTAGTAGTCTTGAAACTTGTATTGCGATAATTACAGTACCTTAGAATTAACTCCAGCTACGGCTCCCTTTAAATTAATACAAACACTATACCTAAGCAGAAGCTGTCCTATTGGGAACAATACCGAAATCGGGAGGTAAGTAAAAGGGTAGGGATTAGGGGAATGGCAATGTAATGATAATATGGGATATTTTTCTTACAAAAAAGTGTGGGTTTTGCACAAGTTATCAACCGGAATCGTGAATTCCCCTACGCTCCCGTGAAAACCTTCGGCGTTACTACCTTGTAGGCAAGTGCAACGATCGCCGGTGTTGGCATATCGTTTTTTTATTCAAATAGTTTTATGGTATAGTCAAACAATTCGGTGCCTCCCTGTTTTCCGTGGCCTGGGATCACAATTTTGGCATTGGGATATTGTTGTTTTATTTTTTCTACCGTTGCTGGCCATTCTTTAATATTGGCATCTCCCAAAAATCCTTGGGTCGCGCCAACTTCCTTTATCAAACATCCCCCAAACACCGCATGATCATCAGGAAAATAGCCTACAATATGAGCCTTGGAATGTCCTTCCCCAAAGTAGGCTGCTTAAACTTTCTTGTTTCCGAGCTTTGGGACGAGACGACCTTCGAAAAGTTTTATTGGTCCGGGGAATTTCTGATCATTCGTTTTTCGGTTGATAATACAGAATTATTGCTCCATTCCTAAAGGTTTTAGTCTTGACAAGTTTAAAAATAATCCTATCGTTGATGTCTTCAAATAATTGCAATCCGTTTCCTTCCAACATTGGATGTATGCAGAGTTGAAATTCATCGACCAAGTTAAGTTTCAGAAGTTGTATAATTAAACTGCGACTGCCAATAAAAATATCTTTGCCCGGTCGTTGCTTGAGCTCTAAAACTTCATCTTTTAAGTCGCGCTTTGCTATGCTTGCACTTTTCCATTCTACATTTTTAAGCGTATGGGAGAAAACAATTTTCGGAATTCTGTCGATAGCTACGGCAAAGTCGTTCATTGATTTTTCATCGGAAGGATTTTCCAATATGCTTCGCCAAAATTCCATAAGTCCATACGTTGTCCTGCCATACAGAATTGCGTCTCCCTGTCCCAATAATTCCGTATAATGTTGATGTATTTCTGCATCTGGAATCCCTGCCGTATGGTCGCAAATTCCGTCAAGAGTCATATTTAATGCGGCAATTATTTTTCTCATATTATTTTGGAAATTTTAGACCTGTGCAACGATCGCCGGTGTTCGCAAATCGTTTTTTTTATTCAAATAGTGTTATGGTATAGTCAAACAATTCGGTGCCTCCCTGTTTTCCGTGGCCTGGAATCACAATTTTGGCATTGGGATATTGTTGTTTAATTTTTTCTACCGTTGCTGGCCATTCTTTAATGTTGGCATCTCCCAAAAATCCTTTGGTCGCGCCAACTTCCTTTATCAAACATCCCCCAAATACGGCATTGTCATCCGGAAAATAGCCTACAATATTATCCTTGGTATGCCCTTCCCCAAAGTAGGCTGCATAAACTTTCCTGTTTCCGAGATTTAGGACGAGGCTACTATCAAAGTTATTTATTGGTTTGGAGAATTCCTGCCCCTTCTTTTTTAATAATTCTATCGTTTGGTTCGTTGCATAGGTTGGTATGTTATGTTCTTCAAATTGGGCTATGCCACCTACGCAGTCATTGTGAAAATGGGTAGGGATTATTGCCGTTATTTCGCATTTTAGGCCATTTGTTACAAAATTTATGAATTCTAAAGCGCTTTTGTCGTCCGTTGGCGTATCGAAAACAATTCCTTTATTTTCGTTGATAACCAACATTCCATTGCACGCAACTTTTCCAAAATCGTCCGTATTTAAGTAGGAAATATGTTCATAAATGTGATCTGATAGTCTTTTGATCATCAAATTTTCGGTTTTATAAACGATCGAGCTATCAATTGGAAGTGCGTTGGTTATATTGTTCAGGGTTTTTTTATTTGCCCGATTATGGTTAGATGCTGATTCTTTGCACGACATACATGTTATTCCCAAAATAAAAAGGAATCCTAATATTACTCGCATAAATAATTATTGTTTTATTTCCGGTTGTTTGGGTTGCCGCCAACGTATCCAAGATAGGGTGCGGATCTCCGCAAAGCATTTTTTCTGTGCGCAGTGGTTTTGCACGGACCTGCACGATGACCAGTTTTTGTGCTTTTGTTATTTTTTCTTTAATTGGGTATTGATAATCCGAATCATCGTTTCGATTTTATCCATAAAAATTTGTTCATCTACCACATTCTCCTTTCTCCAAGAAAGTATATTGGCTGTCAGATCTTCCATTTCACGATTACTGAAGAACCAATTATAATCCGATTTGTAGGTGCCTTTTGGAAACTCTTTATACGCTCCCGTGGCAGCAAGAGTATTTAAAGCGCTTATTTTACCATCGGTTGAAGGCCATAAACGTTCATTAAATAGTCTTCTTACGAATTCATCTTCTTGGTTGGCATCTAAAATCATGGATTCAAAAGACGAAATGAGCGATTTCAATTCAGCGTTCTGTAGGTAGTCTATTTTGTTTGATGCGATAAGTGAATTGATATAGCCATCTTTTGCTTCAAAGGAAAAACCGGCAAAAGCATTTGAAATTAGGGAATCCAATTTCAATTCGGACATATTCGAGATATCGGTCCCAAATAGATTTAAAATATAAATGCCGTCTTTTAACTCTGACTTATGCTGTTCATTTATGGTTTTGAGCGCTTCAAGATTGAGTTGTAACTCAGTTTTTAAATTTTGAAGAATTTCCAATTCCGCAATTCTAATTTTGCGATTTTCGTTCCAATTATTAATACTTAGCGCAATTAAAATTCCAATTACAACAAGTACAATTTCTCCTAAAGCATACTTTAAATACTTCCCAGTCTTGTTTTCCATGAGTAAGTTTTGCCTAAAGTGTCTAAAGAATTTTATCATTGTTTAATGGTTGGTCCTAGTTTCTGTTATGTAGCTTTAGCGAAGTTGTCACGTCCTAAAATACGGCTACATATCAATATTAAATTTAACCGGTATAGTGATGCACCTAATTCGGTGTCCTATAGTCTAAATGTAAAACAATATTAAGGCGTTCTTACTTAATATGGGCGCAGCATGCCCCTTCGCTGCCGAAGTCTGCCGTAAACTTAAAAATATGCATAACTTTGTTTTTTGCCTAAAATACTGAAAACTTGCAATTAACGGTGATTGCGGATATACTAAAATTAAACCATTGGAAGGTCGACTTTTAACTTTCCTGAAATTAAATAAAAAACTTGATGTTCAAGAAACTTGTTGGAATAGAGCCGTTGGAATTGATCCCTTCGGCCAATAAAAAATTGGAATCTTTTGCGGAGACGCTTATTTTGCATGATGACCAACCCTCAAGTGCGGAGGAAATCGTAAACCGCATTGGCGACGCCGATGGCGTATTGGTAAGTCATAGAAGCAATATAGGCAAGGATATTTTGGAGCAATGTCCAAATATAAAATACATTGGAATGTGCTGCTCCCTATATTCCCCGGAAAGTGCCAATGTGGATATCCTTTACGCCAATTCCAGGGGCATTGTGGTAAAAGGGGTTCGCGATTATGGGGACGAAGGCGTTGTAGAATATGTGATCAGTGAATTGGTGCGGTGCTTGCACGGCTTTGGGACCACTTCCGATGGCAAACCAAGATCCCCTTGGAGCAAGGTTCCACGGGAAATTACCGGACTTAAGGCCGGTATTGTTGGTTTGGGAAAGTCTGGTGGGATGGTTGCCGATGCCCTGCACTTTTTTGGGGCCGACATCACCTATTTTGCACGAAGCGAAAAAGAAGATGCCAAAGCCAAAGGCTATCAATTTTTACCCTTAAAAGAAGTATTGTCCACCAGTGAGGTCGTCATTACCTGTCTAAACAAAAACACCGTTCTACTGCACGAAGCAGAGTTCAAGGCTTTGGGCAACCGTAAAATTTTATTCAACACTGGTTTGTCCCCTTCCTGGGACGCCCAACCTTTTGAGAAATGGCTGACCACTGGCGATAATGTGGTGTATTGCGACACCCTCATTGCATTGGGCGACAAACGCTTTTTAAAATACCCCAACGTCAACTGCCTCCAAGTTTCTACCGGTAGGACCCAGCAAGCGTTTAAGCGTTTAAGCGAAAAAGTATTGGCAAATTTAACGGCCTATACTAAAATACAATAGGCGACACGATATTCCTTAAGGTATTCACAACGCTCCAACCTGCAATTTTTGCGTTTTTACTGTACACATCCACCACCGCGTGGATGTTTTCACTTTTGACTTCAATGCGGTGATTGTCCCCTACAAACCCTGGAACGGAATTAATGGATACTTTAATATTTTCGGGACCCACCGAAGCCAAGGCCGCAGCCACGGATACATTGACGTGGGTCGGAAAAAGTGCAATGGCACCTATGGCATCCCCTTTAAAGACCTCACGCTTTTCCGTTTGCAGCGCCTCGTCATAAACCGGGGTTCTCCTCAGGGAATTTGGACTTTTTTCGGTAGTGAACGTCACTTCACTTTCCTCCATTAGGGCAACGGTTCCCATCACATCAAAACCACCTATAGCACCAGATGCCAAATGGACGCGGGTATTGTTTTCGAAAGCGGTTTTTTCTACGGCCTTATAAAATTCGGCATCGGCAAGCGCACCTATGGACAAGGTCACGATGTTTGAACCGTTTTTCAGGGCGGGCAAGGCCAATTCCTTTAAACCCGTTGGGGAGGACGTTTCTACAATATAATCCGGTTTGAGCTGCAGTAATTCACCTAGGTTATGGCACGGGGTACAAGTGTACCCCAAATCTGAAGCGTTGATGTTTTTGGCAATTTCCTCCGCTTTATTGAAGGTCCTGGAGTAAGTGCCGATTAGCTGATAATTTGGCAATAAATCCTTCAACAAAGCTTCCACAACAATATTGGCCAGTTTTCCGCAGCCAGCAATTGCAAGTGTATGTGTTTTCATACGGGCAAATTTAGGGATATTTTTGGGAATGCTGCCAGGGGCTCTTGCATCCAAGAATCGATCGGATTACTCTTGTGAATAGTTTAGAAGAAATAATTTAATTATAGGACAACACGGGAGTACGGGTTGATGTTGATTATTTTTTTGTCGTTTCGATCACACCCCTAAAATAACCGAGGGATTCGGCAATTCCCATAAACGGATCTTCCTGATTTCTCTCGTGTTCAAGACTGCAAACACCTGTGTAACCTACTTTTCTGAGCATTTTCACCAGGGCAGGAAAGTCGATTATGCCACGGCCCACTTCGATGGAATAACCCAATTTGGTCGGTGCCGTAACGTCCTTGATGTGCATATCGAAAACACGGGTATGGTATTTTTTAAGGTCGGCCACAGGGTCCTTCCCGTTGCGGGTGTCGTGACCAATGTCCAAGCACATCCCGATCCTGGGATCGAGGTCCTTTGTGTGGTTCCAAACATCTTCGGCATCCGGAAAGATTTTAATATCCGGTCCGTGCAAATGAATGGCATATTTAAAATCGTACTCCTTCACTTTTTTATCGACATAGGGAAGCAGCTCCACATTGGGAACGCCGACAATCAGCTTTACGCCGACCCTTTTCGCATATTCAAAAGCCTTGTCGATTTCCGCTTCGGTTTTCATATAGATCGGGCCAACGGCATACCCTGTAACCTCGTTGGCTTTTAATTTTGCATGGAAAGCGGCAATCTCTTCATCGGTGCTCGTCATGGGCAGATGAAAATCCTTGATGCATAAATAATGCACATCCAAGGCTTTCATGGTTTCGAGCGTTTTGTCCAGATCGAATTTCACGAAGGTGTAGCCCGCTATCCCTACCTTAAACTTTTCACCGGTTTCAGGGGGTGGCTGTGGTCCCGGTCTTGTTTCCTGTGCGTTGCAGACCATAAGGGTCATTACAAACAAACATGCCAATGCTCTTAATTTCATTTTTTTTAATGATTATGTCACAACTAATGTAGTAAATACAAACCGAATAGAATCCTGATTGCTATCGGGACGGGAGGATTAGAGGAGAACAAGATAGCGAAAATCGGCGATATTTTTCTTACAAGGAAGAATCGCTTGTCAGGAGTTATCAACTATATGGTTTGATAATCAGAACAGCTAGAGAGTGGATTAAAAAATGGAATCGTATAAAAAGCTTCTTTTTATCAATCTGTAGTATTGAGAAGGTCCACATACTTAAGTAGCAAGTTGGCCTCTGCATTTTCTTTGCTGGAATCCAATCCTTCTTTTTCTTTGTCATATTGGTGTAGAAGATCTAAATTATTTTCTGCCAGCAGCTTTCTTAACGTATCTTGGTTTAAGTAGATCAGCGTATCCTCTTTCGTATCCAGCACATAGGGAAATCGGAGCAGTGCCGTTTTTGCACCTTGCATACCCCCGCCCAAAGCCCCAAAATTTCCCCAAAAGGTGGAGGTTTTGCCTTGTTCCATTTGATATTCGTTCAAATAGGGCTCCGAGGATAGTCCCCCTACAAACATCAGAAACCTTCCGTTGTTTAAAATCTTGGCAAATTCATCCTGAATTTTATATCTAAAGCCATTGATGAAAAGTGTATCGCCCGTAGAATACGCCAGGATATTTTTTCTTATTTCTTTTTTTGAAAAGGATTTATCGTTCGATGTTACTTTATAATCATTTCCCCCGGTCATCTTTATTTGTCCTGGAGTGCGTTTTTCTACACTTAAATTGGTAGTGCTCGAGGGTGTTTTTTTCGACAGTTCCCGTATGTTCATATAGATACCCTGGGGGAATGTAGTTTGGGAAAACCCAAAATAGCAACTAAAGCTCAGGATAAGGATGGCTATGTTTTTCATGGATTTCTAATGTAGGTTATCTTAACCGATATGCGATTCCGAAACCTAAATTAAGGGTCGATATACGCTGCTGAATGTCGTAGTACTCAAAATTAGGTTTTGTCGAAAAAAAGTCGGCATGAACCAATAATGCAAATCTACGTCCCACATTCATTCGTAACATGGCGCCAATGTTATATGCAAAACTGGAATTTGAAAGATCTTCATAATCATTATATGGATAAATTGCACTGGCAAACCCGATCATTGGGCGCAGGTCCAATTCCAACTTGCTGGAAAAGGATTGGGACAATAGGGGTCCCACCATAAGTCCACCATATCCCCATCCATTGTAATCATCGTGTTTTAGAGTATTCGCCCCGCTAAAAAAAGTGGCAGTAATACCCAAATGATCGGAAAATAGGTAGCCGAAGTTCACCAATCCGAGATATATTCCCGTCTCGGCGTTACCTCTGGCGGCGTTGGCGTAGTTACCTAGAGGTATGGAAGGCCCCAAAGACAAACCGATATACCCTTTTCTTTTTTCAATAATCCTGTTCTTCTTTTCTGGTTTTACCGCCGGTTCTTTGGTAATTTCCTTTACCTCGTCCATTGCATAGGCAAAGACGCTGCCATCCGCGGTTTTAATTTTTACGGCCTCGTTTGGGACCAGGTTTACGATTTCCCCCCTTATAATGCTGCCGTTTTTTAGATAAACGACATCTTGTTTATTGTTTTGGGCAAATGTGGAGATCGATGTCAAAAGCAATACAAGTATCAATAAACATCTTTTCATATTATTTATAGCGATTGGTTAGTGGTAGGCATGAAATTCTAGGGTAGCTGAGTTTCCGATTTCTGGATCGATGGCACTCAAAACGATGATCAATACAGCTGACTTCGACTTGATCGATTTAGGTTGCTGTGCAGTGAATGGGCCATTGCTTCATTTTTGACAAAATTTGGGACTTTGTCAAAGCTATGATAATTTTTAATACGGGTTCTATGTTCTTTTCAGAATAATTTATCGGATCCTTTTTACAAATTCCCCAATGTTATCCGTTCCTTTTTCTGTAAGGTGCTTGATAAAGGCCGAGCCGATAATAGCTCCCTTGGCCGATTTGGTGGCCTGCTGAAACGTATCGGCATTACGGATGCCAAAGCCCACAATTTGGGGATTCTTGAGGTTTAGGGACGCAATACGATCAAAATAATCCGATTGTTCCGAACCAAACCCCGCCTGACTTCCGGTAACGCTTGCCGAGCTTACCATATAGATAAATCCGTCCGAAGCGGCATCGATCTGCCGTATACGTATATCACTGGTCTGTGGGGTGATCAGAAAAATATTTTTTAGGCCGAATTTCTTAAAAATCGATTCATATTGATCCTGATAAACATCCAAAGGCAGGTCCGGAAGAATAAGTCCGTCGATACCTATTTCCTGGCACTTTTTGCAAAAGGCTTCCACTCCGTACTGCAATACCGGATTAAAATATCCCATGATGATCAACGGTATGGAGACCGATTTTCGGATGTCCTTTAATTGGTTGAACAACAGTTCGGTATGCATCCCATTTTTAAGGGCTTTGGTAGAGCTCGCCTGAATGGTAGGACCATCTGCCAATGGATCGCTAAACGGCAGGCCGATCTCGATCATATCCACCCCGTTTGCCTCCAGTTCCTGGATGATTTTCACCGTATCGTTCAAGGCAGGATATCCCGCCGTAAAGTAGATAGAGAGCAGCTTTTCGTTCCCTTGAAGTCTATTTGTAATTCTGTTCATCACTATTTATATTTTCTATCATTCCCGCGAAGGCGGGAATCTGTTTAATTTTTGCCCGAAACGTCGTTTCGATCTTCCGCAGCGGGAATCTGT
>SWCD01020121.1_pt1 | contig 14314 bp, 13 predicted proteins | sample 4693011 | NCBI WGS metagenome assembly SWCD01 (sample SAMN10267278, study PRJNA491770) | bioreactor metagenome | isolation source: DHS bioreactor inoculated with marine | place: Japan: Omine Ridge, Nankai Trough | reverse complement strand
TTTTTTTGCCTGAAAAATCTTCGCTGGGTTTCAGCAGCCCGCTGGGATTGCATCAGGGCAGCTTTTCTGTATCTACCATTAATGATGAACAGGTTGTAAGTAGCGGCCGCAACCTGGCGGCACAGACGCAGACCATTGACAGCAATATTCAGCTGTCGCTTGCTGTTCGTGCTGATAAACCCACGCAGTCACAGCTGGACGATTTCATTAATACCGTGCGCACATACAATACACCCTAGCCAGTTACCGATATGTTCAAACACTCCTTATTTTTCTCAGCCCTGGTATATAGCGGCCTGTCGATTGCAGGTGGCCCTCTAGTACTCGAGGGCCCTGCGGGTGTCACCCCCGCGACTTATCAGAACCCGAATATCACCGTCCACGTCGAGAGCGGCGACCTGGGATCACTGTCTAATAGTGAGGCAGATGCGCTGGTAGTAGAAGCGTTTCGATTATGGAACGATGTCGCTACGTCAACAGTAAACCTGGCCGTCGACCAGACACAGATCAATGTCGATATCAACCTGTCAAATTTTGAAACCTACCTGCCAAATGCAGCTGAGACAGAGTTCCATGCTGATGACAACCTGAACCCCATCGTCTATGACAGCAATGGTGAAATCATCGATGCTCTTCTTGGCCCCGGTCATAGCATCGATACGATCGGTCTTGCAGCATCGATCATCACTGTCGGCTCAAGTTACTTCAGCGAAGGTTATGCCATCATCAATGGCAAAGTGCTGGTATCACCGACAACCTTCAAGTTACTGATCGCTCATGAGATTGGCCACTTCCTTGGACTTGACCACACCCAGGTCGATATCAATAACCAGGAAACAGATTTTGGTATACCACAAATATGCAGCTCTCGAGATAGCAGCGCTTACCCGCTGATGTATCCCTATGTATGCCGCGATGCAGAGAGCCTGCACCTGGATGATGTCAGCGCGATTTCAGCACTATACCCGTCTGCCGACTTCAACAATAATTTTGGCATACTACAGGGACGGTTTGTCGATGACTCAAACAGAGCGATCCTGGGAGCAAATATCTGGGCACAGAACATAACAACTGGTGAAGTTGTCAGTATCGTCTCTGATTACCTGACCCAGGGGACAGGCTTCTACAAACTGCATCTGCCGGCGGGCAACTATACGCTGCACGCCAATTCGATCAACACTCTGTTCTATGGCGGCTCGGGTGTTGGCCCCTATTCTTCGAACCCGGATGATATCTCTTTTATCGATCCGCACCCGATTACCGAGGTGACCTATCAGGGTGACGAGACAGGCAGCGATGAGACTATCACCATTACTAATAATGAAGCGCGGATAATCGACTTTACCAGCAATGGAGAAACGACCATCATCCCTTCAAGTGACGACAAAGATGATAGTTTTGCAGACCTGTTCGGTGGCATCTCGCACGTAACTTTGCTAGCAGTATTAGGCCTGTTGGTCTATGGACGCATCTACAGCAAAAGACAACAGACGGCTCAGGCCTAGCCGGTAGTTTCAAGCCATTCAGAGATAGCGATAAACTTCAGAAATTCCGATTGCACCATCGGCGTACTGACGAAATAACCCTGGATAGTCTCTACACCACGCTCATGCAGGAAGTCGAACTGTAGCTTGTTCTCCACGCCTTCGCCGATAATACTCAGCCCCAGGCTGTGCGCCATGGCGATGATCGCATCACATAGTGCCGTATCATCAGGGTCTTCACCGATATCAGAAACGAAAGCTTTATCGATCTTGAGGACATCAAAAGGAAATCGCTTCAGGTAACTCAGCGATGAATATCCTGTTCCAAAATCATCGATCGAGAGACGGATACCCATCTCTTTAAACTGGTTCAGTATGGCGATCACATGCGGCACATCTTTCATCAGCAGGCGCTCGGTGATCTCCAGCTCAAGACACTCTCCTGGCAGGTCATATTTTTTCAGGTAGTCTGAAATCGTTTTGACGATATCCTTACCCCTGAACTGCCGGCTTGACAGGTTGATGGCGATATAAAAATCTTCATGGTCTGAATTCTCACGCCATTTCTTCACGTCGGCGAGCGCCGTGTCCATCACCCAGTTACCTATATCGACGATCAGGCCGCTCTCTTCAGCCAGAGGCACAAACTCTTCTGGTGAGACATTACCGAGCTGTTCATCATCCCAGCGTATCAACGCTTCGGCACCGATTATCTTGCCTGAATTGGCATCCATCAGGGCCTGGTATTTCAGATAAAAATCGCCATTATCCAGCGCATGCCGTAACTTGTTGTCGATCTCGAGACGCTTCATCACGACATCGCTCATCTCAGGCGTGAACACTTCATAGGTGTTTCTTCCCTTACGCTTACTACGATACATCGCTGTATCTGCATTCCTCAGCAACATATGCGGGTCATCGCCATCCATCGGGAAGATAGAAACACCGAGGCTTGCGGTAACAGAAAATTCCATGTCCTGCACCACGCAGGGTTTAGAAACCAGGCTCAAAATCTCTTCCGCCTTACGTTTGACCGCGTCTTCGAAGGAAACTTTCTCACTCGTGCGTTTTTCGTCAACCTCGAGCAACATGATCAAGAACTCATCACCGCCAAGTCTGGCCACTGTGTCAAAGTCACGCACACAGCCTTTCAGCCTCCTGGCCATATGTTTGAGGAACTCATCACCCGCACCATGACCCAGGGTATCGTTGATGTTCTTGAAATGATCGAAATCCATATACAGCAAGGCGAGATGTTTCTGCTCACGGATGGCGTTGACGATCGCCTGCTGTATACGGTCATATGCCAGTGTCCGGTTAGGCAGGTCAGTCAGCGTATCATAGCTTGCCTGGTATAACAGGCGCTCTTCATATTCTTTACGCAATGAGATATCTTCTTTAACAGCGAGATAATGCGTACTATGGTTCTCTTTGTTCTTGATCGGAGAGATAGTGACATTTTCCCAGAACAGGTCGCCATTTTTCTTCTTGTTATAGAGTTCACCGCTCCATGACTGTCCGGCGGTGATCGCATTCCATAAGTTCTTAAACTGTATCTCCGGAGTGTGACCGGATTTTAGTATACGGGGATTCTGCCCGATCAACTCTTCTTCCGTATAACCGGTAATCTTGCACAACTGCGGGTTTACGTACTCTATATTTCCCTGCAGATCAGTGATCATTATCGAGACCGGGCTCTGCTCCACTGCCTGTGACAATTTGTTCAAGTTCTCTGCCGTAAGCTTGTGGCTGCCCACCTCATGTTCCAGGTCATCAATTAAATTATTGATACTCCTGGTCATATCATTGAACGCATTCGCCAGGCCACCGATTTCATCGTTTGCTTCGACGCTTGCTTTTACGTCCAGATCACCCGCAGAGATCTTTCTCACCACGCTCGTCAAGCGCTTGACCGGACCGAGTAACAACTTTGTTGCGGCCATCACGATCAGAACGACGAAGACCACGATGACGGCAACCAGTAAAAAAGCACTCTGTATCTGGGAAACAACGGGTTCGAGGAAGACCTCCTGCGGTTGCGAGACGATAATCGTCCAGGGTACGGTTTCCAGCTTGACCACAGCTGCCGAGAACAATGCCGTCCCCAGACCATTGAACTGCGTTTCTACGATAGGGTTACCAAAACTAGCTGACGATATCTTTCTTGTCCATTCAGCTTTCTCGGGGAAAGCTCCCGACGCATTCTGCGGAATTCTATTCTTCTGTTTCAGCAGCTGCAGGGTCTCTTTACTTACCACGTCAGCCAGGGTGTATTTAAGGTCACTACGGCGACCATGCACCAGGCGAAGGCTGTTCTCATCCAGCAGCACGGCAAACGAGCCTCTGCCGACAATGCCTTTGGTTCGATCCAGCAGGTCAGTCAGGATAGCGGCATCATATTTCGTTCTCAGGACACCAATAAACTTGCCTGATAAATCATTGATCGCACTACTGAAAACGATGACTGGCTGCTCTTCTTCAAATATGATCGGCGACCGGTATGTATTCAGACGGTTTTTTCCTACCAGTGCAGAGAAGTATTTATAGCCACTCTCATCGTTACCGATATTTGCCGAATCGGTATCGAGCATGTTGATACCTTCGTCATTCAGGATGGCATAGGAATAGATGATATCTTTCTGTCGTGACTTCAGCGCACGCAGTATCTCGAGCAGCGCCTGGCGATTATATGGCGGCTCGGCTTTCAGCGTCAGGAACTTGTTGATCGCTGGCAGGTTGGCCTCGGTCCTGAGGAACTGTGAGTTCTGTCGGTAAAACTGGTCGATACGGTCGGCATAATTACGCGCTGCCGAACTCAGGGCCTTGTTTGCCCCCTTCGTCAGGTTCTCTCCCATGATATAGCCGTCGAGAACAGCCAGGACAGACAGAGAAACCATTACGATGACCATGAACGCGGTAACCAGTTTGGCACGTAAGGTATATTGCCTTGCGATAAATATACCGATGATTAATAACAGAATACCGCTGGCAACCAGGGCACCAGCAATTTCTAACAACACGTGTTTTTACCTTTTATTTTCATCGATGGTTGGTACGATTTCCGTTCTCGTCAAGAAGCGCCTTTCATTACACTGAAGTTTATTACAGGCAACAGGGATTTATATTTATTAGAATAGCTTCTTAGCCCGCTAAATTCTATGAAATTCATTTTCTCAGACAATTATTTATGCCCCAGACAAAAAAAGAAAAATCTGCATTCACAGCTACTTATGGCAGCTGGTCATCAAAAATCACCACCGACCTTATCCTCGCTGACAGCGTCTCTATCGACGAAGCTCAACAGACAGGCAATTCTCTCTATTATATCGAACGCCGCCCTCAGGAAGGCGGGCGTTGCGTCATCGTCAGAGCCCATACAGGCAGAACCAGCGACATCCTGCCAGCGCCATACAGTGCCCGTTCCAGGGTGCATGAATACGGCGGTGGCTGTTATCACGTCAAAGACGATACGGTTTTCTTCGTCAACGATAGCGACCAGGACATCTATCTCATCAAGGACCAGAAGATAAAGCGCATTACAGCCGCAGACAACAGGCGATTTTCTGATCTTAGCTATGACCACAAAAACAAACGTCTGTTCACCATTTGTGAAACACACGACAATACCATAACCAACAGTATCGTTAGCATCGATATAAATAGCGGCGACATCACCGAGCTGGAAGCTGGCAATGACTTCTATGCCAGCCCAAGGCTTAACCACTCGACAACACAGATCTGCTGGCAGACATGGTGTCACCCGAATATGCCGTGGGACGGCAACCAGCTCTGGGTAGCGGACATCGACGATGATGGCCAGCTGCGGGATAAAACTCACGTGGCAGGCCGCTCAGACGTCTCTGTATTTCAACCTCAGTGGTCAGACAGGGATATCCTGCATTTCATCTCGGATGATACCGGTTGGTGGCAGCTGTATCGCTGCTGCAACAGGGACGCCACTGCCGAGGTCGAACAACTTACTGATGGAGAAAAAGAATTCGGCTTACCTCAATGGGTGTTTGCACAGTCTACCTACGCTTTCATAAACAGCACCGATATAATCTGCAGCTACCTGTCTTCCAGTGGTTCGACACTGGCGATACTGTCTGCTTCAGGTGAAACACAACTTACTGATATTACATGTGACTGGCAGGAGTTCAGCTCTATCACTGCAGATGATGGCAATATCGGCTTCATCGGGGCCGGCAGCGAAACTTTCCCGCAACTGGTATCAGCCCGCCTTGATCATGCAGACTCACTAACATTGTCATCGAAGGTCGTTAAATCCTCGTGCCTGTTACCACTCAGTAGCGAACATTACTCTAAAGCTCGCCAGGTCAGCTTTAGCAACAGGCACCAGCAGACCGTCTTTGCAAATTATTATCCTCCGACCAACCCCTGCTATCAACCAGGCAAGGGCGAACTCCCTCCCCTCATCGTCATCTGCCATGGTGGTCCCACCGGGCAATCGAGCATTGCACTCGACGCAAGGAAACAGTTCTGGACTTCACGTGGATTTGCCCTGCTCGATGTCAACTACAGTGGCAGTACGGGTTATGGCCGTTCTTACCGGACAAGGCTAGAAGGCAGATGGGGAGTGCTGGATGTTGAAGACTGCTGTGATGCAGCTCTTTATGCCGTTTCACATGGCCTCGCAGACAAGGAGAAGCTAATCATACGTGGCAGCAGTGCAGGTGGCTACACCGTGCTGGCCGCATTGACCTTCGAACAGGTGTTTTCCGCAGGTGCCAGTTATTATGGTATATCAGACCTTAGCAGCCTGGCCAGAGACACCCACAAGTTTGAATCACATTACACCGACCGACTGGTCGGGCCATTCCCACAGGCGAGTGAACTGTACCAGCAACGTTCGCCCATCAATCATAGCGATCAACTAAACTGCCCTGTCATCTTCTTCCAGGGTATCGAAGATAAGGTGGTCCCTAAAGAACAGGCTGAAAGCATGTTTGATGCGATATACCGTAAAGGTCTTCCTGTAGCTGCACAATATTTTCCATCAGAACAACACGGTTTTCGGCGAGCGGAAACCATAAAGCAGTGCCTGCAGAATGAGCTGAGCTTCTATCAGTTATTATTTGGATTAAAACCAAAAGATGAAATACATTTTAGCGGTGATATCCAGTTAGAGAATATCGAACCCGAGTGACTGCTGTCATAGCCAAAAACGGAATCAAAAGTAATGCACATCATAAGATCCGTCTTCCCGTTTCACAATATCTCCATAATGCGTGGTGAATATGCCGGCTGATCTGTCTTTATAGTACAACCGCAATGTTTCAGTTATGACATGGAAGGCGATTTTTTGCCAGGGAATCTCATCTTCAGTCACCAGTGCCACATCGAGACTCTCAGCGCCAGCGCTCGCCTGACCGTCGACCAGGTCACCACGATACATGGTATACACCTGGTTGATATGTGAGATGCTAAACACGCAGAACAGCTGCATGTTATCTACCACCGCGTTAGCCTCTTCTGCGGTCTCCCTGGCCGCGCCCTGCATGTTTGTTTCGCTATTCTCCATAAACCCTGCAGGTAGCGTCCACAGACCATACCTGGGCTCGATCGCACGTTTGCACAATAATATTTTATCCTTCCACTCCGGTATACAACCGGTAACGATCTTTGGATTTTCATAGTGAATGGTATTACAGCTCTTACACACATAACGATACCGATTGTCTCCCTCAGGAATCAGGAAGCTTACTTTTTCGCCACATGCCGAACAGAAATTCATAAGAAATACCGATAAATAAATACCATTGAACCAATTGATGCCTACATCGTCTATATCCGCAGGTTTCCCGTAGCATCTTGTATTGTCGGCAGTATATCAAATGCAAATTTGTTAATGATAAATTATTGAACAAGGCTCATATTTAATCATGATTAAATACAGACAGGCTTTTTACATCTTCTTCATACTACCTGTTACCACTGCCTACGCGGACACCACTGACGCAGTCTTTTCTCACGAAAAGTTTCAGACTGTACTCTCAAAATACGTCGCTGACGGTAATGTTAACTACCCCGGAATCGATGCCAGCAACAGCTATCACGCATATATATCACAGCTGGAGAAAACGACTGCTTTTCACGATAGCAACGAAGAATTGAGCTACTGGATCAATGCTTATAACGCACTTGCTATCAAAGGGATACTCGATGGACGATCACCAGAATCATTCTTTGGCAAGATCGGTTATTTCTACAACGCTGAGTACATGGTCAACGGGCATAGAACCAACCTCTATGACCTGGAGCATGATGTGATCATCCCGCTAAATGAGCCCCGTATACACTTTGCGCTGAATTGCGCATCAGCCTCCTGCCCGAAGTTAAGCAACGCTGCATACCAGGCTGAGATACTGCAGCAACAGCTGGAGGATGCTGCTGTCATGTTTATAAATGACAGCTCACGTAACCGCTTCGACCAGCAGTCCAGGACAGCCTATATTTCAAAAATATTCGACTGGTTTGAAGATGATTTCGTAAAACATTCCGGATCGGTACAGAACTATCTGGCACTGTATGTAACAGATAAAAACATATCTACCGCATTGGCCAATAACGAGTACGAAATCAAATATCTCGAATACGACTGGTCATTAAATGGCATACCACCGATAGCTCCTAAAGACGAATAATATGAATATCGGCACAGATGAAAAAAAACATATTGCACGTTACCTGAAATTCTTACTGTACTGCGAAAAGATGGCACTTCGCTGCTCGGCAAAACAGGCAAAACTCTGTGACGATATGCAGATGAAACGTTTTTTGATGAGACAATCCCGGCAGGAGAAATTTCATGCGATGACCTTCCGCTCCGGTATATTATTTCTAGCACCTAAAGGCGTCGACACACCGGCGAAAAAACACTCTGAAACATACAGTGCACTGCTCGATGAGGCCATTACAAAACATGACCTTTTATCATCGGTTATCGGCTTACATGTCATACTCGAGGGCATGGGAGAAGTAGCACTTTCCCGGCTCGACTTTGGTATCAAACAGCGTGATATAGGCTTGCAAAAATTGCGCTGCGCCATTCTTGCTCAGGAAGATGCGCACCATAAATTTGGTCTGGAGTTTTTAAAGAAAAACCGATCTTCGATTATTTCAGTCCAGCCTGAAGCGTACCTCTCTGTGATCAACGACATGCTCTCATCATTACAGAATCTTTTTGAGTTTTTCGATGAAGACCGTGATAAATATACCGCTGATTTCAGACACAGCATGCCGGACCAGATCTATAACCATGCTCTCTGTCATAATACCTACGCTTAACGAAGAGAGAGCTCTGCCTGAAACCCTGGCAACGCTTTTCAGGCAGACGACTGATGAAGAGATAATAATCGTTGACGGCGGTAGTACAGACAGGACAACAGAGATATGTGCACGGCACCCTGAAGTTACCTTTATTAGTAGCGAAAAAGGCCGTGCCGCACAACTCAATGCAGGTGCCAGAACAGCAAACGGGGATATATTACTTTTTCTTCATGCAGACACCCTGCTTCCTGAAAATGCTCTAAGCAAGATCAAAATCGCATTAAGCGATGAAAAACACCAGGCTGGTGGCTTCAAACACTCATTTGGCGACAAAGACTGGCGGCTCAAACTTATTTCCTTTCTGGACAACCGCCGCTGCCTCAAAACCCGGATTATCTATGGTGACCAGGCCATGTTTATCAAGCGTACGCTGTTCGAACGTTTAAACGGCTTTCCAGAAGTAGAGATAATGGAAGATATTCTTATCTGTGAAGAACTGGTCAAGCAGACCACGCCGGTGATTCTCGATTTATTCGTTACAACCGACCCACGTAAGTTTATAAAAATGGGAATATGGCACAGCTTGTACCGGGTTGCAGTTATCCAGACCCGACATGAATTAAAATTACCGGTAGCAAGTGATCACCCTTTTTTTACAGAGATCAGGTAATGCTCAGAGAGACCAGGGCAGTTACGCGAGAATGTCTGGAATCAGCACGTCTTCTAACCGGGCAATGGTGTCTTTAATCAATAACTTACGTTTCTTAAAACGTTTGAGCTGTAACTCCTCAACATCCGGCGTCAGCAACAATCGATTTATCACATCGTCCAGATCACGGTGCTCCTGCCTTAATTCATACAAACGCTCTTCCAGCTTGTGTCTTTCTTCTTCAGTCAGTGAGGCCATGAATTCTCGATTGCAAAGTAGTTATGTCTAGCGAGGACAAAGTCCTGCAAAAACGATGTTCATCAATGATTACATGATACTACTGCAAAATAATACTTGCATAATATATTTACATAACTATACTTTTAAAAATGTCGAATTATAAAAGTATTGAGCCGGAGCAGCTTGTCGATATATTCAAAGCGCTGGCCAACAGCCATCGGTTAAAGATATACAGTATATTAACCAGCTGCTGCACTCCCGGTACAAGCTGTGCCAGTGACGAAGTATTCAGCTGTTGTGTCGGTGACCTGGATTCACAACTGGATATCGCTGCCTCGACACTATCTCACCACTTAAAAGAACTACATCGTGCAGGATTGATACATATGCAACGTAACGGTAAACAGGTCTTTTGCTCGGTAAACCCCGAAGTAATGAAACAATTACAGAATATTTTTTCCAGTAAACTAATTGGAGCGCAGTTATGAGTCAATCCTTAGATAAATCTGACAATCATGCAAGCAGTCAGAAACAGGCCGACGAGATACGTCAGAACGTACGCGAGAGTTACTCTCAGGTCGCTGAAGCCAGCAATGAAGGGGACTGCTGCGGCACTGCCTCAAGCTGCTGCGGTGTTTCCGATGATGCCGCTATCAACACACTGGTCTCGACCCGCCTGGGCTACAGTGAAGACGACCTGGAAAAGGTACCTGAAGGTGCCGATATGGGTCTTGGCTGCGGTAACCCACGTGCCATAGCCAGTATCAAAGCCGGGGAAACCATACTGGATCTGGGTAGCGGCGGTGGCTTCGACTGTTTTCTCGCGGCAGCGGAAACCGGCGAATCCGGCCAGGTCATAGGGATCGATATGACACCGACGATGTTATCCAAGGCCCGAAATAACGCCGCTAAAGGTCGATACAACCAGGTCGAGTTCAGGCTCGGCGAGATCGAACATATGCCTGTTGCGAACGATACGATCGATGTCATCATATCCAACTGTGTGATCAACCTGTCGCCAGACAAGAAACAGGTATTCAGTGAAGCCTTCCGCGTATTGAAGCCAGGTGGTCGCCTCGCCATCTCGGATGTGGTCGCCAGTATGGAGTTGCCCGATGAAATCAGGAATGACCTGGCGCTGTATTCAGGCTGTATGGCAGGCGCATCACAGATATCAGAGCTTGAAACCATCTTGCAGGACTGCGGTTTCGATAACATCAAGATTGCACCTAAAGATGAGTCTAAGGAATTTATCAAAGACTGGGCACCCGGGCGCGGGGTCGAAGACTATGTACTGTCGGCCACCATCGAAGCGGTTAAACCGGGCAGCTGCTGTGGTGGCGGCAGTTGTTGCTAGGAACTTATAAGCGAAAAGAATTTACCGCGGAGGCGCAGAGACGCTGAGTTTTTATTTTGTTTAAACGCGCCTGTGGCGCGTTAAACAAATTAGTGTTTTTCTCGGCGCCTCCGCGGTGAAACAGCTTTTAAGTTTTTTTCTCAAAATCCAGCGATGCCGAATTGATGCAATATCGCAACCCGGTAGGCTGTGGCCCGTCTTCGAATACATGACCAAGGTGCGCGTCACATTTCGGACAGCGTACTTCGATACGTATCATGCCATGACTGGAATCTTTTATCTCTTCGAGATCCATGCCATCTTTCGGTTTATAGAAACTCGGCCAGCCAGATCCGGAATCATATTTTTCCGCTGAATCAAACAATGGCTCATTACAACAGATGCAATGATAAATCCCAGTATCTTTATTATTGTAATATTTACCGGTAAATGCTGGCTCAGTGCCAGCTTCGCGGGTGATGTGGTACTCGTCATCACTTAGCTGCTCTTTCCATTCCGCTTCTGTTTTTACTAGTTTGTCTTTTTTCATAATCGCAAAATAATTCAGCACTGTTCCCAGGGGAGATCATGATAGCGCCATCCACCCAGTGTGCTGCGGTGATGGTCCTCGTCCAGCTTGCCTTCAAAACCGTCATCTATATGATACACATTCCTGATCCCTGAATTAACCAGTAACTTACCCGCTTCATCGGAGCGGTTCCCGCTGCGACAGATCAGGATGATCGGCACATCATCCGTCGTTGATTCTTTTAGACCACCTAAGGCAAGTTTTCTGACCTCGACGACGAAATCTTTGTTAATCACCCAGTCAGGTTCATCGATCCATGCAATATGAAGCGCGCCTTTCGGATGACCGACGAACAGATACTCCATGCTCGAACGTACATCGATCAGTAATGTTCGCGGATCTTTCTGAACGATATCCCAGGCTACGAGTGAAGTAATGGTCTGCAGTTTTTTTGACATTTTTTGCACCTGGGTTAGTAACAGGTGAACATTATACCGCTATATTTTTTTCTGCCGGGCTTCCCTCTTCATCGCCAGATAACTGGCTATCGGCATATTGTATAAAGGGCAATAAACGCTCCTTGACAGTCACCAGATGCTGTTCCGGCACCTGGTAATAATTACCGGCAATGATATGCGAGAAGGCTGCTTCGATATCCTGCTCAGTAACAACAAGTGGCGGCTCTTCGACTTCCAAAACGTCGTCAAAACAGACGACCCGTTCTGTAGAAGAGGCTATCGCTCTCTGCAGAGCGTCATCCGCCTGGTCAAGCAGATCATTAAATTCTATCTCTTGATTAAAATCGGGTGATGCATAACCTGTCTTAAAGCTGACGCGAATCCGTTCTTTACCAGTATCGAAAACCAGTTTATCTATGCTCTCACGGACCCTCTCGATGACTATCTGTGTTTTTTGTTTATTCGTCATCGGCAGTACAAGCGCATATTTTGCCACACCCAGCCTGGCTGCGATATCTTCCTCACGCATGAGCTCCTGCAGACGCTTGCCCACGGCAACGATGATATGCTGCGCAACGTTTTTACCATGCGTTAAAAAGCAGTGCTGAAAATCCTCTACCTCGAAGTAAACAGCACTGATATATAGCTTGTGCCTATGCGCGAATGAGAACGCTTTCGAACCGTGTTCTACCAGCAGGTTGGCATTGTATAGACCGGTAAGTTTGTCATAACCTGTTTTCTTTTCCAGTTCGACGACTTTGCGGCTCAATCGCGCATAGGCCTTGGCACGACTTAACAGATCGATCGATTCGAAAGGTTTGGTAATAAAGTCCGTTGCCCCGGCGTCAAACACTTCCTGTTTGACATTATCAGAATCATCATGTCCGGTCATGATGATGACAGGCAGGTTCGCAATCTGATCATTGCTGGAACCTCTGATATTGTTCAGTAACTCCATGCCATTGAGTCTAGGCATACTCAGGTCAGTGAAAACGACCGATATGGCACTATTGTTCTGCAGCATCTCCCAGCCGGCAAGTCCGTCTTCAGCAAGATGAATAGTATAATCAGATCCCAGCATTTTTCTGGCAGCAAGACGAATCACTTTTGAATCGTCGACAACGATGACTTCAGGTTTTTCAGCAGGTATCTCACTCATAAACAGGATATCTCTTGTAACTCGATGAAAGGTGGTAATTTAAGACCACTTTAGTTTTCAGGTCAGTTATTAGAGCATAGCTGTATATGCCGCAGTTGCAATTGAACAAGATATAATTATGATCACTATAAGTGTTAAGCATGAAAATAATAATAAGCTTCTGTTTTTTCTGAACTAAGCGCTATAATCAAATAACAGTAAGCCTCTTTTAAGAATAGCCATCGTTCAAGGGTAAACGGAAGCACTATTCATGAGTGAAAATAACGAAAATATAGAAGAACAGATCAATCAGTATGACAAACTCGTCATAGATATTCGCAACAATCTGGTAACACGATTAGATGACCTGATGTCTAAACTGCTGAATTCGACACAGGACAAGTTGTTTGACATGTCGGATGAAGCGGATAGTAACGAGGAACACACTCGTTATTTTGACCTGATGAACCAGATCCGGACGCTGAAACCCACGATCGCAGAGACTTTCAGCAGCAATATAAAAGCATACCTGGTACCTGCCAGTGATTACGATGCTCAGAAAGCAAAAGAACACGATGATGCAGACGACGAACTAAGCCTCGTCGGCCAGGATGAGATGGAGGGAATAGTCCTGGTCAAAGGCATCGGTGAACGAGCGACTTCAAAGTATCGCGAACAGCTGTCGCACCTCGAAGCCAGGCTGGAACACCTCGCCACCAAAGCAAATACTGTGTTCAAAGAGGATGCCCTGGCACCTACCAATTTCTGCCAGGCTTTTGATGACGCACTGGCCGACGACTTCACTAGCATCAATAAGAAACTGCTGTTCTCCATGTTTGAGCTAGAGGTCACCAATAAGCTGGATGCATTATATGATTCCATCAATAACAGGTTGATCGATGCCGGCATACTGCCACAGATTAAACTGCACCCGATGGGCAAGAACGCACCGCGGCCACGCCCGAAACCACCGCAAAACACGCCGGCCAGCGAGGATCCCGCAGCACAGGAAGGTTATGCCGATGATGTACAGGGGGGACATTCTGGTGGCCCGGCTGGTGGAACGGGACAACCAGGAGCTGGGCAACCGGGAGCTGGTGGTGCAGTCGGCAATAATATCGCAGGTTTTGCAATGACCGCACCCCCAGGTGGTGGCTTTCGCCACAATACGCAGCAAGCACCGGGGGGGG
>SWCD01003691.1_pt1 | contig 14360 bp, 11 predicted proteins | sample 4693011 | NCBI WGS metagenome assembly SWCD01 (sample SAMN10267278, study PRJNA491770) | bioreactor metagenome | isolation source: DHS bioreactor inoculated with marine | place: Japan: Omine Ridge, Nankai Trough | reverse complement strand
ACATAATCCCGGTGGTGTGTTGAGTGAACAACGGATCATTCCGCTGAACGATGAAAGCGCTCGTCATTTTGCTGGGATGCTTGCTCTAGCTGCGACCTGGTTTTCTTTTGGCTATGCAATTTTTGGAACACTTGGACAATTGGGGATGAATTTCACAGCCAGTCAGCTGGTTGCCTATGCTCTTGGTGTTGGCCTTGTTTTTATTGGTATATATACAGTTGCGAAACAACCATCAGGTCCTCACTTCAAGATTCAGACGATGGATAGTAAAATTTCCACCGGCCCTTTCAATTCCTGGTTATATGTGATTGGTTTTATTGCTCTTTGGTTGTTTTGGACCCTTTCAGCCACGCGACTTTTCTGGCTGCTGGCAGTGTTGTTGTTTCTACCGGTCGCAATCCGATCATCGCGCCTTGGCGTTCGCAACTTTTTCCAACAATCGGTTCTGGCGGAAGATGTAGGAAGCGAAGGACATACCGCAGGATTCGGCGTATGGGCGGCTGTTGTGGAACGGGGATTGCGAGCCGCCTTGATTTTCGGATCGGTTTTCGTCGTGGCGTCGGGCTGGGGGTTGGCACTCGGTGATTTGCAAAACAATCGCGATCTGGCAAGCAAGATTGTGTCAAGTTCGGTCAGCCTCCTTACAGTGTACCTCGTTGGAGATTTGCTGTGGCAGATTGTCAGGACCGCTATCGATACAACGCTGGACAACATGCCCGACCTGGGTGAACCGGGAACGAAAGAGACTGTCAGACAGGCCAAGTTGCGGACTATACTGCCGATTATCCGCACTGCTTCGATGATCTTGGTTTTGACTCTCGTGATTATGATGGGACTGTCAGCGCTTGGCGTCGAAATTGGGCCATTGATTGCGAGCGCGGGTATTGTGGGGGTAGCTGTTGGCTTCGGATCCCAGGCCCTCGTGAAAGATGTTATCAGTGGTATGTTCTACCTGTTCGACGATGCATTTCGAATTGGAGAATATATCGAGGCCGGCAGCTTCAAAGGCACAGTGGAATCATTCAGCCTGCGATCAGTCAGGCTGCGACATCATCGAGGTCCCATTTATACCATACCGTTTGGAGATCTCGGCGCCGTTCAAAACCTGAGTCGCGATTATGTTATTGATAAGCTCACTTTCCAGGTGACTTATGACACTGATTTGGAATTAGCACGCAAGCTCATTAAGAAAGTCGGACAAGAGCTGGCGGAAAACCCAGAAATTGGACCTAACATCATCGCACCACTCAAAATGCAAAGGGTGAACAATTTCGGCGAATATGGAATTGAGATCATGACCAAAATGACATGTGTGCCCGGAGGTCAATGGGAGATTCGACCGAAAATTTACCTCTTGATCAAGAAGTTGTTTGAAGAAAATGGTATTGAGTTTGCGCGGCCTACCGTCAATGTTTCGGGAAGTCCAACTGACAAGTCTGCGGCCGCTGGGTCCGTTGCTGCAAAGCGGGCAGGATCGCAACCAAGACAATGAATTCATCATTTGATTAAATGACATTATTGTACTAGGGAACCGTTGTTTCGCGCACTTCACAGTTCCTGAGGGAGAGATAACACATGTTAGGTCGGGTTTTTGGAGCAGGCTTTGCCTTCCTGTTTTTCGTAGTGGGCGTGCTTGCGTCAATGTCGGCACACGCACAGAATCGTGGTCCGTTCAAGGCTCACCCTGGCATGGAGATCACCACGGCATTCGCCAGTTCCTTTGGCCCAGATGCAGAAAGCCGCACAACTGTAACAAATGTAGATTCCGGCGGAGTTGACCTGTCCTATTCGAGTTCAAGGGGCGTGCTGTCCACTCGTCGTGTTCAGAGCGCAGACATCATGAACGCTCAGACGTTCATGATGGGCTACACCAACAATTTGCCCCAGGTCATCCCCAACACCACGTCGCTGGGGCTTTCAACCACCACTTTGGAACAGCTGCGGTCCGCTGGCAGTGTGCCCTACAGCTTGATCTATGACGCCAACCTGTCGCGGATTGACGGCAGGTTAGATCTGGTCAAAAGGGTAAAATTTCCTGTGCTTGTTGAAGACCAGCTGGTCAGTTTCAATGCCCTTTATGTGAATGGCACGTTCAGCGATGGGCGTTCTCGGCAAGGCAATGTTGAGTTCTATATCTACGATGATCGCGGCAGTCCCGTTATCTTCCAATCAACTGTGAAGTTCAGTTGGGAAGCAACACCTCGCACTGAACGGATTGTGCGGGTGACAGCCGGAGAATCACAGCGCTCTGCAATGGAGCAGACTCTCAAGACGATCAGAAAAGTAGACGTTTACGGCATCCACTTTGACTTTGACAAAGCAACGATCCGCCCGGAAGCCGCTTCGACCATAACAGATATTGCAGAAACCCTGCGCGTCAATCCTGACTGGCGGCTGATGATCAACGGTCATACGGATTCAACCGGCAAAGAGTCTTACAACTTGAAGCTGTCACAGCGGCGCGCAGCTTCTGTAAAAGCCAGACTGGTAAACACGTACGGGATCTCGCCTGATCGACTTGAAACCCAGGGATTCGGTTCATCTCAGCGTAAGGGACGCAATGATACGTTGCAGGGACGCAAGCTGAACCGGCGCGTGGAACTCGTACGGATAGACCGCTGATATGGAAAACCTGGATTTGATTGTTACTGCAATTGAATGGGATCGCTGCTCTGCCGCCAAAAACTGAGCTGTTTTGAGTTTGAGTTTTCCGCTCGACTTTCCTGACTGGAACAAGCAGTGGAAGCGATGAAGGCATCAAGGTTTTCTCACTCCCACAAGGCGTTCATTTTGAAGCAGGGTGACGAGGGAGTACCTGTGGCGGAGATTTGCCGCAAGATCGGGATCAGTTCTGCAACGTACATCAACCGGATCGAGAAGTACGCCGGTCTGTTGGCTGACGAGATGCGTCGACTAAAGGCTCTGGAAGATGAGACCTACCAGTACTATAGTGGTTGGATATGGCTCGTCTGCCGTGCGTTATCTCAACGAGTATGCGAACGGCAGGCACTGAGTTTGACTAAACCAGTATTGAGTGGAAAACCGAGTTGTGACAATTAATTCTAATTACAATAAGAAAAATGGATTTATGGAAATAATATTTGATTCCAGTCCAGATCCGTTGGATTACCAAAAACATTTTCCGGAAATAATTCGCCTGGTAGAACAAGAAAACATCTCAAATTTTCTAATTGTAACTGATTTTGCGGAGCACACGAACGACAAGAAAGCCTTTGAATTTTCCAAATTTGTGTTCGCAGATTTGAATCGCCATATCAGCCATCTCGCGATCTTGTGCCCTGAGGACCTGCGGGCACCTATAGAAGAAATCATGGAGCCGATCACCAACCAGGGAAAACAGGTCGGTTTCTTTACCTCTCGAAATGATGCTGTGGAATGGTTGGCTACGCCACGCTAACTCTGTGTGGCCGTTGATCGTAATCGGCAACATATTTCTTCAACTGGAGGTTCATTGGGTATCTGCCACGACTTCGTCCATACCCGTGTTTCGACCGAAGTTTGGGCCAAAACAGGCAAGGTGCTTCCTTGAACGATTTCGCCGAAGCCTCATTCTGCTGCCTGATCGTCCGCAATCTATCTGGAACTGGACAACTTGCCGTGAAAATCTGTCGAAGGTCTATTTGGTATGCTTTCATGACCTTGTTGACACTTGGAAAAAGCTGGAACCTGAACAATGTCAATCAATTCCCAGACAGATGAAGAAGCGCAACTCATTCACCTGGAACTGAAAAACCAATCTTCGATGGATGAAATTCAACAAAAATTGCCCAAAATACTACAAACAATTGAGCAATTCGCAGAACCAAAATTGCTGCTTCAATACATTGCAGATGATCAAATGCCAAACCCGAAGAGACGGGCTGTGATCGGGTTGCTCGCAGAGCAGTTCAGCGAAAACATCAAGCATGTCGCCATTTGTTGCTCACCCAAGCTCAGAGTGGATGTGTCATCCATGTCTGAGTTAATGATTGGCAGAGGAGCAAGCGTACAGTTCTTTGCCGATACAGATTCCGCTGATACATGGCTCAGGAATAAATAACTCCACTTCAGAAGCAGCCGCAGTCTCCGCCCACTCACCTCAATCCATTCAGCGATCCCGAACCAGTTCGATCTTCCACGTCGTCTCTCCAGTCGAGCGACATTCAAGGTAAACCGCACAAAAACTCTCGCCGAGTGGCCCAGCTTGCGTGCCAGCCAAGTCTGCCTGGTTCTTGTCCCTACCGACTCTTTCATGTTCCTCTGAGAGGGCCGACTAAAGTCAATTGAGCTCGCTGATGAAACGGCTTAGTCTAGGGTCAGGACCCGTTAATCTTATGCAATTCTGTTTGAAAGAAAACATTCGAATGATGATGAAAAAGCGCAAGACAAGGCTTTATGCCTTTTCGAGCATTTTTTGCCTTCAGGCGAGTGTTTTCTTTCAAACCCGAAGGGCGGGGTCTATTTTGCCCATGACAGCGTTGAAAGGTCTTGAAAACCGGACGGTTTCCTGCACCCTTTCGCCTCGTCACAGGCAAAATATCCTCCCGCAGAATGGATAACATTAATGGGTCCTGACCCTAAATAGATCGGTAAGTGGCCGGCGTCAGGCCATTTGGCAGCAAAACAAACTATGGAGTGTTGAATGCAATCTACGCCATTTCTGTTTTTTCTCTCGGTGATCTGGTTTCTCTCGGGCACAACAGGTATGGCACAAGCTGGACCAGATCGCCCAAGGCTCGTTCTCCAGATCACCGTAGACCAGCTCCGCGGTGATCTGATCGAACGGTACTCGAAAGGTTTTGGCGAGGGTGGGTTCCGATACCTCCTTGACAATGGGGTCGTCTATACCAACGCGCATCATCGCCACGCCAACACCGAGACCATCGTCGGCCACACAACTCTCGCCACAGGTACCGACCCGGCGGTACACGGGATGGTCGCCAATGTCTGGTTCGACCGGAAGGCCGGGGCGCTGCGGTACAACGTGCAGGATGAGCGGTTTCGTATTCTCGGCGCTGGTGGTGTCGATGCGGACACCGAAATCGACCCGACACAAAAAGCAGCTACGACCGATGGCCGCTCGCCTGCGGCAATCGCCACTTCGACCATCAGCGACGAGATCGCGCTCGCTTTCGGTCCTGCGGCCAAGGTTTTCGGCGTCTCCGTGAAGGACCGTGGCGCTATTTCGATGGCTGGTCATGCCGGGAAAGCCTACTGGTTCTCAAAAAGCACCAGCACCTTTGTCACCAGCACCTTCTACGGTAATTCATACCCTGACTGGATCAAGGCTTGGAATGGGGCGAACAAGCCAGCGCGTTATGCGGGGTCCAGCTGGAAACTATTGCTGCCGCCTGAGAACTATGCGTTTGCCGGCGCTGATGACCAGCCTTGGGAAACTGACTTCGCCGGGTTCGGCCGAGTCTTCCCGCATCCGTTCGGGAAGTCGGACAGCAAGTACTACTCTACTTTCCTGACTCTCAGCCCAGCAGGCGACGAACTCACTCTGGATTTCGCCAAATCGCTAATTGAGGGTGAGAGCGTGGGTGCGGATGAGGTGACCGATTACCTCGCCATAAGTTTCTCGTCGACTGACTATATCGGACATTTTTTTGGCCCCTCGAGCCTCGAATCCGAGGACAATATCAAGCGGTTGGACCGGACATTGGCTGACCTTTTCGCTTATATTGACGCTCGAATAGGCTTGGACCGAACACTTATCGTACTGTCGGCAGACCATGGTGCGCCTGAGGTACCTGGCTATCTCGCAACGCTGGGCATCGAGGCAAAATATTTCAACTTCGCCGACATCGATCGCCAGCCTGCAATCGATGCCCTCAAGCTTGAATTCGGGGCAGCTGAGGAACTGATAGAAAAATTCTCGCAGCCCTATGTTTACCTGAACACCAAGGTCATTCAGGAACGCGGCTTAGACCGTGCTCTGGTCGAGGCTCGCGTGGCCGGGGAACTCTCAAAGATGCCCGGTATCGCCTACGCCATCTCGAGCACGGCGCTGCGCACGGGCGGTGTGGCTTCAACCAGCGTGTCAACCGCGATACTTGCCAATTTCAATCCAGATCGGTCGGGGGACATCTACATTGTATTCGAGCCCCACTGGTTTGTCGCTGATTTAGAAGGGCTGCAGGTCGCCTCGGCTCATGGTTCACCCTGGGTCTACGATACCCATGTGCCTGTCATCTTTAAAGGGCCAGGTATGGCGCCAAAACGGATCAGCCGCCGGATAGAAACGGTGGACCTGGCGCCAACGATCGCAGCCTTCCTCCGGATTAAGCCACCAAGTGGTTCGCGCGGAACACCTCTTGTTGAAGTGTTGTCAGACTAATTCGAACGAATCCCGGTTTCCCACAGTAACGTGGGCCTACTCGGAACGAGGCTGACACCACTTGGCCAGACCGGTGGACCGGTTGGCCAGCGGTTGGCGCAACCGTCAATCACGATGTAATGCAGCCGAGTTCCTCTTGGGAGACTATTCAGCCCGTGACGACGTAGGATCCTGTAAACCGCCGGTATCCGAGATTGTTATGCCATGGTTAGCGCTCCAGGTATGTGGAGAGCTTCAACGCCCGGTTCAGGGATGAACTGCTCAACGGGGAGATCTTCTACTCACTGAAAGAAGTCCAGATCGTCATCGAGCAGTGGCGGCAACAATACAACACCAAACGGCCCCACAGCTCACTCGGATACAGACCTCCAGCACCTGACGCAATCATCCCATTGCAGCAAAGGCCGCCCATGAACTAACATTCAAACCGGACCAATCAAGTGGGGCTGGTCAGCCTGTTGCGTTCATTGTATTCCCTGCTCTTCTCAGGATATTGGCTCAGAGGCAACGCCTGGAAGTTGAGTTGCAATGCGCGCGAGTGTGGCATGAAGCACGTCAATCACCAGGGCTGAAATCCAGTTGAACCCCACCACTGCCTTCCTCAAGTCTTCATCAGAGACGTTGAGATCATCCATCCTCTTTGGGAGGACAAGACGATTGCGAAGCAAAAGTGGAAACCCGACATGGAACATCACCGCAAGGCGGATGATTTCGGGACTGGTCTTGAACTATCGAAATGGACTGTGTTTGGTCATAGCCGGACGCTACGAATCCACTGTGCCAGCCTCAACCAGTTTTCCTCTGACAGTGCCCGCCCAGGGTAACAAGCGCCAGACTCCAAACACCTGGGGTCAGGATGAACTCGCGCGAGGGAGCCTCACGGTTTGGTGCGAGTCGCCTTGATCACTTGCGCAGCGGTCCGTTCAAGAAGATTGAGGTAGGTTTTGTATTGACCCGCAGACAGGATTTTCTTCATCGACCTTTTTTCACGAGCTTCAACCGCCTGAAGCTCACTGCCCGCTCTTCGCAACTTTTCGAACACCGGCTTTGCATTCGGATTGATGCCATACTTCCTGAAGATTGCTGTCATTTCGCGGTCCGACTTCGCGATTATGTTTCGCACCTTCGCGCGTTGATCCGGGCTGAACTTCATGCGCTGCAGAATTTTGGTGTCATAAATGTTGCTCAGTGCGGCGTTCGGTATGCTTAGCCAGACAGTACCGGCAACCGTCAGAGCAAGGAACGATCTACCAAAGGATGCAAAATATTTTCTCAACTTAAAATCTCCATCTGTATTGGCTCAGGACAGCCCGCCTTTAAATTCGAAACGAACACTCCAGTTCCTTATCGTCTGAAGCCAATGCCCACGTCAAACCATGAAGGACTGCAATAATGCGCACGCAACCATAACCCGGCATCCGAAAACAAAAAACTCTCAAATTGACACCAGCTGATTTCACCTGTTTCAAGATCAGCTGTAAACTGGCCCATGCTCCCCACCAGGGGGCAAAGGGAGTTGCAAGGTCATGAGAATGGCTTGGACAACACTTGCATTTACTCCCAGCAAACTACCAGTCTGCCGTCAACGACTAACGAACTCTGGTCCAGGTTTGTGAGCCACACAGAAAAGTCAGGAAACATCCCTCTACATCCATGGCCTGACCTCGGGGCGCCATGTAAACGTCATAAATCTTGCCATCCTCAGCATTGTAGACCCGACCCACGAGGCGGTCCCCGTCGTCATCGGGACGCAGCCCCGCGATGATTAACAGCCCAAGAAGTGGACGGGTACGGAGAGATGGCTCTGGATTGTTGATATCGGTTTGTGCTCTTCCCGACGCATCGAATGGCTCTTTAAGCCATACAATTCTGCCGCACAGATCATCCCCACATGGCGCTATCTCAATATTGGATTGGCCATCTTCATCTGCCCACACTCCAAGTGCCATCTGCCGCAGTTGGGCTGACGCTGATGTCAAGTTCATTCCAGCCACTAGAGTAGACACAACTACAAGACCTAGCAGGGCGAACCGCCATCTGATTGATATCGGATTTAAGCCAGTAGATTTTACTACTTTGGGTGACGATTCAGGTTTCAATGCTCGACGGGCCTCATGAACCAGGAGATCAGCTGTGGCAGCACCACCAGTGTGCACAACATAGTAATCGTAATTGCGACAGCAAGAAGTTCTCCCATGCTGGCCATGCCACGGTGGGCGGAAAGCCACAGCGTACCAAAGGATCCCATAGTGGTTATACCGGATATCAACACAGCACGCGGCGTCCAGCTTTGGGTAACGTCTGCGTCTGCGCCATCGGCTGTGTCCCGGGCCCGCATCACATAGTGAATTGCACTGTCGATGCCCAGCCCCACGAGTAGCGGCAGTACGATCACGTTTGCGAAATTGAAAGGCGAGTTGAACACAACCGTATAGCCAGCCATCAGCGCACCGGCCAACAGCAGCGGCGCGAGTGCCAACAATACGTCACCCAGGCGGCGAAAGACCACAAACATGGCTATGAGCACCAGCACCAGGGACATCACGGAGGCCTTGATCATGGAAGATGATACAACACTGGCAGCGCCCGCAATCTCCACAGGTGCACCGGTGGCTTGCGGTGCAACCTTGAGCACAGCCGCAACAAATTCATCCAACTGGGCCGGGTCACGCATATCTCCCCTGGGCAAGACCTCCAGGCGCCGCCTGCCGTCCGGTGCAATGTAGCGTTGCCTGAAACCGTCATCGACATTGTCTTCCGTCACCCGGTCGAGACCGGCAAGTTGACGGGTTGCTTCAAACAGTCTCGGAAAGCCCCGCACCAGGGACACCTGGAGAGCCCGAATGTCCTCCGGCGAACTGTTGCTGGCAGCCACAAACTCCTCAAGGGCTTGTTTGAGCCGGGCAGCCGAGTTGCGTATCTCCTGTCTCGCACTCTCGGCGTTGACCATTGCGGTGACGGCCGCACGCCATGAGGTGAGATGGTCCTTGTGCTCCTCAAAAGAGAAGTCGGTTGCCGGCTCAATCTGGTCCGGCAGCAGGTCAGCCAGTGTATTGAGGTGACCGAGCTTCGGTTCCTGGTCGGTTGGCAACATCGAGTCCAGCGTTTCGACATCCAGCACCTGGGGCAGCGCCTTCAACGATTGGACCATGTTGCGAACCGGCTCGCCTGGTTCGCTCAGCACCTGGATGGCAAAGGTATGGGCTGGCTGGTGATCAGCAAGATCGTCGAAGGCCTTCATGCTGGGGGCTGCCGGGTCCTTCAGATTGATCGGGTCCCCGTCAAAGCGTACTTGCGGGAGGAGCAGGACGCTCGCAATTCCCGCGAGAATCAACGCCGATGCAGCGGACTTTCGAATGCTTGACCGATGCGCCTGCAACCAGACCCCATGCTGTGGTGTGGGTCTGGAAAACGCCCGGGCGATCTTTGCCTGCGACCCGGGCAGAACTGACAGGATGGCAGGTACCAGGGTGATCGAGCCGATGAAGGCAATCACGATGCCTCCCGCTGCGATGATCCCGAGTTGGCCCATGCCGACGAAGTCGGTCGGGGTGAAGGCCAGAAAGGCCAGCGACGTGGTCAGCGTGCAAAGACCAAGCGGCACGCTGATACCCCGAATGGCCGCAATGGCTGCTTCCTTCGGGTTGCCGCCCCTGGCCCGCTCTTCTGCAAAGCGCAGAATCACGTGGACGGCATAGTCGATGCCAAGACCGATGAACAGCACTGCAAAGGCCACTGAGATCATGTTCAGCGTTCCAACGGATAGTGCGGCAAAACCGGTGTTGATCACAAATCCCAGCAGGATCAGCGCCAGGGCCGGCACCACCAGGACCAGTGACGGCAGTCCGATCACGACCGTCAACGTGACAAGCATGAGTGACAGGGCGCCAGCAAGTGCTGCGCCTTTGGTAACGGCATCAAACTCCTCAGCGTTCAAGGCGGCCTCGCCAGTCAGCTGGACCTTGATACCGGCTACCTTGTCATTGAAGTCAGCCATCACCCGGCGCACTTCGGATACCGGAGCCGCGGCGGGATCAAGAGCTGAAAAGTCAAGCACCGGTTTGACCAGGACATACCAGCGCGTCTCGGTAAGGGATGGAGGCTCTTCACCGAGCGCCGTCCAGTCAAGCGCTAAGGGCTGTCCCCGTGTCTCGGCTTCGACCGTGTCTGCAATCTTGTCCAGAAACCCGGAAAGCTCCGGAGGTGCGCGGCCAATCTCTACGACCGGCACCATCTGCCGGAACAGGTCGGCGAGGCCAGCAAGATCGGGCTGCAGCGACATGGCATTGATAAGCGGGGTAGACTCCCTGACATCGTCAGCAATCTGTTTGACGACCGCTTCATCAAGGTAAAGCACCCCATATTTATCGAAATACGGGCCCGTGCCGGGGGCAAAGACATCCGTGAACAGGTCTGGCCGCCTCTCCAGCTGTCCTGCTATCTTGCCAGCTGCATCACGCCCGTTAGCAGGAACCTCAGCATCAATCATGACGACGAAAGCATTATCGAGCGCAGGGAATTGACTGATCAGATCCTGATAATTCTGCCGGAATGGCAACTCGCCATTTATCATCAAGGCAGGATTGGTATCGATCTTCAGTCGTGTGGCTGCCAGCGCAGCACTTAGCACAGCGATAGCGACAAACAGAATGATGGTTGCCGTCGCGTGGTTGACGCACCATCGGGCAATGGACGTTGCGAGCCGTTGAAAGTGATTTTCACTCTCTTTGATTGTCGGCGTTGCTTTCATCGGCGATTCAGAAGTCCCTGCGATTTTGGCTTTTTGCCCAGTGAGCATTTCTCATGCAGCGCGCGGATGCTACCATCGAAAACGCCCCGAGGCGGACGTCGTCTCCGGCAACAGATAACCCTGACAGTACAGACGGGCAACGGTTTTATTGTCCGGGGGAACAAGGACGAAGCGAACGCTACTTTTGCAGGTTCGAATCCTGTCGGGTGTGCCAGGGCAAGATTTTATGATTGGGCGCCAGGAAGGACTGCTGACCCGTACCTATTCCTGCCAAAGGCAACACTGATGCGCAATCCTTCGTCTGCCGGGGTCATTGGGAGGTATCATCAGCAGACCGATAACATGACCAGCTTGCCCCCAATGGCAGACATTTTCGCATGAAAATGCCCTTCCCTGTTGTGTTCATTGTATTCCCTGCTCTTCAGATGCCTTTCCCTGTTCGGTAAAAATTTCCCTGTTATGGATCATAGGGAAATCTACCCGTAACAATTGTGGTTTGAACATCACAAACTACCGTTGCCAAATCTTCATCCTTGCAGCTGAAAATGTGGGCGACGAGCTTGATTATTCACGATGAAACCATCAAAATTCAACTGCCAAACCACACTGAGTGCGGAACATTTGGTACTCGGCGAGCGCAATTCAGACGTCGTAACAGCAGCGGATTACGCTGCACCTCAAGTAACGGGTACAGACTTCAAAGCACGGCAAGTCCAGGCTTAGTTCAATGCACGTGGCAATATCAAAAGCAGTCTTCGATCTGGTCAACTCCATGACAAAGCGTCATAGTGCACCGGCATCATGATATGCTTAATTCTGGGCGGGATGGGAGCTAGCAAAGTTGGTAGACTATGACTGTTGATCGCCGTATCAATGAGCAACCCTCCCTTGGAGATCTTGTGTTTGCAGACGGCACGCCCAGGAAAGCCCTCTACACAGCCCTTGTGGTTGGAACGGTTCTGACTGCGATCAATCACGGGGACAGTATTTACAACGGTAATTCCCCATCACCATTAAAGATTCTGCTCACCTACTGTGTTCCCTACTGTGTGACTACCTGGGGGGCCGCCACTGGCAAGCTTGCACAATGGAGCCGTGATCAACTCGCAGAAGCGGATCAACCCAGATCATCAGGGGAAAAGCAGTGAAGATCGAGGACTTCTTTAACGACCGAAACGTAATTGACCTTAGCTTCTTCAATTTTCGGAACGCGATAACAGCCGCCTATTTTGCCGATTCCAAGCTGCATGTTCTGAAAGTGAATGAGAACTTCCGGAGCTTCTTTCCGATTTTGGGTAACGTTACCAACGCCTATTTCCCGGAGGTGCTCGAGCAACTCGGCGTCTCAGGTGATCAGATTGATCAGTTCCAAAGGGACATCATGGAAATTGGTAGTGTTCTTATCCCGGAGGTAAAAATCAGAATTGATGACGTTGACCGTGTTTACTCCTTGCTCTCGACCCGGACCCAAGACGACGCTTTCTCTTACCTGAATGGCGTGCAAGGCCAGTTTGTGGACCGAACAGACGAATGGAATTTGCGCCATGAACGTGAGTCACTACTCGAACAGAAAATACGGGATAGGGAAACTATCGAGGAGAAAAGCCGTCAGCTCGAAAGCCTGGCGACACGCTTGGCGAAGTATCTCTCTCCGCAGATTTACAAATCCATTTTTTCAAACACAGATGGGTCAGAGCAAAAGCATGCGCGGAAAAACCTTACAATATTCATGTCTGACATCGTTAAGTTCACCGACCTCACTGACACGATGGAACCGGAGAGGTTGGCGCTTGTTATTAACTCGTACCTGTCTGAAATGTCCTCAATCGCACTTGAATGTGGCGGCACGATAGATAAGTTCATTGGCGATGCTATCCTTGTCTTCTTCGGTGACCCAGAGACCGATGGAGATACGGAAGATGCCCTGAAATGCCTGGAAATGTCGCTAAGAATGCGCTTGCGTATCAAGGAGCTGCAGAAATACTGGCAGAAGCTGGGGGTATCAAGCGGCTTGGAAGTGCGTATGGGAATAGCGACCGGCTATTGTACTGTCGGCAACTTCGGATCGCAAATGCGGCTTGATTACACGGTTCTCGGAAGCCCGGTTAACCTCGCAGCCCGTCTACAGTCACTTGCGGAGCCTGACAGTATTCTGATTGACGAGACTACTCATAGCCTCGTCGAAGCAAATGTTGAGTGTAAGGAATCAACCTCTGTCACGCCAAAGGGCTTTGTGCGTCCACTAGTGGTGTATGAGGTGAAGGACTTTTTCTCCGAAGAGCACCGAGCAGGACGACGCCACTTTTCCCGAACCGGACAGCGCGTGCAGGTAAGCGTATTCGACAGTTCCGACATTCATGCTGCAATTGAAGAGTTGCGCCGGATCCAGGAGGATTTTGAAATGCAATCAGGCACAACCTGATGCGTCGCGATGGCACGATACAGATAGCCTACGCACTTGTGCAGCAGATATCGTGTTTGGCAGTGCTTGGGTTGGCGTTGGGAATGTCGACAATGCCGCGACGGTGACATTGGACTGTACGCGTGTCAGTATCTCCCCGAAGGGAAGCGTCGTCGCCCAGCACCGAAGCGCTAGAACAAGTCTACCACACGGCGCGGTCGCGTGCGCGATCATGCCCTCTGTGGTATCATTGCTTAGTAATCAAACTTCGTGTGAAAACATTCGTACTGACCTGAGACCCAACTCTCCTCCAGCTATTCGGAGAATTCGTCGGTTTATTTTTGGCCTTACGCAGCCTGTTTTTCCAGTGCCATTTTCATAGCGAATTCGTTGGGCGTGACATTGCCCAGTGATGAGTGTGGTCTTTCCTTGTTGTAGTCCTCCTTCCATTTTGTGATCTGCTGTCGTGCTTGTGGCAGCGACGAGAAGAGCGTCTCGTTCAGGCATTCGTCCCTGAAGTTGCCATTGAAGCTTTCAACGAACCCATTCTGCATGGGCTTGCCGGGAGCGATGTAATGCCATTCGACGTCTGTTTCCTGGCACCACTTAAACACAGCCATGCTGGTCATCTCTGTTCCGTTGTCACTGACAATCGTGCGTGGCTTTCCGCGTCTTTCAATGATTGCATCCAACTCGCGGGTCATGCGTATTCCCGATAACGATGTATCAGCCACAAGAGCAAGGCATTCCCGACTGAAGTCATCGACCACAGCCAGAACCCTGAACCTACGTCCATCTGTGAAGGCGTCCGATACGAAGTCGAGGTGTGGTTTCCAATGAGGTTGTTCACGATTGTATGTTCAATCGGC
>SWCD01012081.1_pt1 | contig 14363 bp, 6 predicted proteins | sample 4693011 | NCBI WGS metagenome assembly SWCD01 (sample SAMN10267278, study PRJNA491770) | bioreactor metagenome | isolation source: DHS bioreactor inoculated with marine | place: Japan: Omine Ridge, Nankai Trough | reverse complement strand
GTGATCATATTCTTGATATAGTCACGATGTCCCGGCATATCCACATGGGCATAGTGACGTTTTTCTGTCTCGTATTCCACATGGGAAATATTAATTGTGATACCGCGCTCTCGCTCTTCAGGTGCATTATCAATTGTGTCGAAGGCTCGAAAATCTTGTGAGCCGCCCATAATTGCTGCAACTTTGGTGATCGCCGCGGTCAAGGTCGTTTTTCCGTGGTCAATATGTCCCATTGTTCCCACGTTTAGATGTGGTTTACTTCGATCAAATTTTTCTTTACCCATGTTCTTCTTTCTCCTTAATAACGCTTCTATACTAGTTTCGAGAGCCTCCAATCGGAGTCGAACCGATGACCTCGTTCTTACCAAGAACGCGCTCTAACCTACTGAGCTATGGAGGCGTGCAATTGATAAAAACAATTGCTTAGAGATTTTGAAAAGAAAAAATCTCTACTCTCTTATATGGTGAGAATTGACCATTCTCACAAACGACTTGCTCGCGCAAGTCGTAGTGGACAGAGAGGGATTCGAACCCCCGAAGTCGTTGACAGCGGATTTACAGTCCGCCCCCTTTGGCCACTTGGGTACCTGTCCAATGTGTAACTGTTGCCAGTTAGTGAGTAGGGTTGAAAAACCTCAGCCATACTCACAAAATCGCAACAGAATCTATTGATTCCGTCATGAAGCCACCAATCGGAGTCGAACCGATGACCTACCGCTTACAAGGCGGTTGCTCTACCAGCTGAGCTATGGTGGCAGGAAAATTAACATTTAAAAGTGCGCTCTGGTAAAGCCAAGCGATTATACCAGAGGGAAACTAGACAGACAAGGTTTTTTGTCAGCCCAGCGGAAAAGTTTAACCTGAATCTGAACGCGCGTCAATGGTTTAGTTGTTTTATGACGAAATTAGAATTTTAGTTGATCATTGTTTCAAGAGCAATTCTTCGATCTGCAAAACCTTCCTGAAATAATGGCTCACAGGCATCCAGAGAAATTTCATTTAGAAACAGCTTTGAGGCAAAGGCAAGACAGGTGCTTTCCCCACAAATTTTACAATTGGTCTTTGGTAATAATAGGTAAAAATCTAAATGCTTATTAGGCTTTTTGGGGGTGGTTACCGCAGTTAATTCCTCGCGTTTCTCCCATGTGGCATTTATAGCAGTGACCAAGGTCTCGAATAAAATAGTGCCTTCTTCATTATCGGTGACCTGTGTAAAGATCACTTCTTCAGCATACAAGGTCATAAACCCAGTCTTTCGCCTAAAAGTGAGTACATTCATATCGGGTTTATAGCCAATTACGCCGGGTAAATTTGCCAAAAAGGGTAAAACTTGATCCAAAGACCGGGAGGGTGTGCCCACAATAATGATCTTCCCAGGTTCTGCTAAACAAGCACGAGTTGTTTTTAATTGGATCGATTCTAAATACATACCGAAACCTTTTTATGAAAATCCCCGCTGCTGCCAGGCAAAATATAGTGAAATCGATCCGGCAACGGCAGCGTTGAGTGAATCCAATTCCCCGCGTTGGGGCAAACTCATTAAAATGTCACAGGAATTTCTCACCAATTGACGCATCCCCTGCCCTTCATTCCCGACAACTAAGGCCAAATTTCCTTTTAAATTTACTTTATCGACAGGTTGGGATTTTTCCCCACCATCAAGACCGATCACCCAAACTTCGTTTTCCTTTAAGATGCCGATTGCTTGTGCAAGGTTACTTTGTCCAACCAGGATATGCTCGCTTGCCCCAGAGGAAGAAGCCACAACTGCAGGAGTGACGGTAGCAGTTTGGCGAAGGGGAAGCAGTACGCCATGTACACCAACAATTTCTGCGGTGCGAAGCAATGTGCCTAAATTTTGAGGGTCTTGGAGCGTGTCTAATATAAGTAAAAACGGGGACTCCCCATTCTCATGGGCGAGAGTTAGCATATCTTCCAGAGTACTGTAAATATAGCCGCTGGTTTCTACTGCCACACCCTGATGGTGAGAGGAAATTTTATCTAGCTGTTGACGATGGACATACTCAATATCAATTTTGTCTTTTCGGGCAAGATTGATAATCTCAGCGAGGCGTCCCTTTTCTTTCCCCCCTTTTGCAAGTAATAACCGAAAATTATTGCGCTTTCCAGCACGCAATGTTTCATATACTGGGTTGCGCCCATAAACATATTCTTTCATAGTTTTAACTTATTGCTCAAAATATTCGTTTATCTACGAATCGGATATCAATCCCAACGCCAGGAGGTGCCGTCTTTGTTATCTTCCAATAGAACGCCTAACTCTTTCAATTGGTCACGTACCAGATCAGACAAAGCCCATTGTTTTTCTTCACGAAGCCCTTTCCGTACCTCAATGAGCAAATCAATAAAGGGGGCTGCTTCTGCTTGCTCACTACCTGATTTTTCAAGGCTCAAGCCAAAAATACCAGTGAGTTCTCGCAACAAATCTTGAGCATCCTTAAGTTCATCGGCAGTAGCCTCGGCATCTCGAGCTTGATTGATCATACGAACCAGATCAAAAAGTTGTCCGAGCGCTCCTGCAGAATTAAAATCATCATCCATGATCGTGATGAATTTCTTTTTAGTTTTTGTGGTCTGATCAGCTAGGGTTTTTAGTTGATCGGCGTCTGCCCCTTTGGAAGTTTCAAATGCAGACCGCAAACCATTCCTTAGTCTTTCTAAGGCTTTTGTGCTTTGTTCGATGACTGTACTGTTATATATCAATGGACTTCGGTAGCCGGTGTTTAACACCATCATCCTTAAAACATCGGCATCATTCTCTTCTAAGAAATGTTCAATAGTAACCAAATTGCCGATAGACTTTGACATTTTTTCCCCAGATAATTGCAGCATGCCATTATGTAGCCAATAGGTAGAAAATGGTTTTCCGGTAAAGCTTTCAGTTTGGGCGATCTCATTTTCATGATGAGGGAATATCAAATCATTCCCACCCCCATGAATATCGATCTGTTCACCAAGATGTTCCAAAGACATTGCCGAGCATTCTATATGCCAGCCCGGTCTGCCAAAACCCCAGGGGCTTTCCCATGAGGGTTCCCCCTCTTTGGCGGATTTCCATAAAGCGAAATCCATAGGGCTTTCTTTCCTCTCATCGACATCAATTCGGTCCCCTGATTGCATGTCCTCGATTTTTCGCCCAGAAAGTCTGCCATAATCTTCGTCTTGCAGCACGCGGAAATAAACATCTCCATCTGCTGCGTAGGCATACTCTTTTTCTATCAAACCTGAGATCATGGTGATGATATTTGGGATCTCGGTGGTAACCCGAGGATATACAGTTGCCGATAAAATGTTAAGGTCTTTCAAGTGTTGATCATATTGCTTAATATAACGTTCAGCCAATTCGACCGGGTCTACCTCTTCGTAAAGAGATCGTTGGATGATCTTGTCATCGACATCGGTGTAATTCATCACATGGCGAACTTCGTATTCGCTATAGTTGAGATAACGACGAATAATATCAAAAACCAAGCTGGACATTGCATGTCCGATATGTGCATTATCGTAAACCGTAGGACCACAAACATACAATGAAACCTTTCCCGCCTCATGGGTCACAAATTCTTCTTTTTCTCGGGTAAGTGTATTGTATAAACGAATAGACATTAATTTTGCTCCAACTTCAATCTACTTATCATTTTCAATTCGGGCAAAGATCATTCGCCCGGCTGCGGTTTGCAAGACCTTGGTCACAACCGTGTTCATTTCGATGCCGATATGGTTGGTTCCACCGTGCACCACAACCATCGTGCCGTCATCTAAATAGCCTACGCCCTGACCTGGTTCCCTTCCTTCTTGAATCACCCGAACAGGCAAAACCTCACCGGGCAAATAAACCGCCTTTACCGCATTGGCGAGTTCATTGATATTCATGATTGTGACACCCTGTAATTCGGCGACGCGGTTGAGATTAAAATCGTTTGTTAAAACGGGTATGCGCAACTGTTTTGCGAGAATGACCAACTTATCATCAACTTGTCTGGAACCTTCTACATCAATATCACTAATATTTACATGGATCAGGGGGGCTTTTTGCATTTTTGCAAGGATTTCTAGCCCTCGACGCCCACGCTGTCGACGCAGATTGTCGCTCGAATCAGCGATGTATTGTAACTCATTTAGCACGAAGCCCGGAATTAATAACTCGCCTGATAAGAATCCTGTGCTAGCAATGTCCGCCACTCGTCCATCGATGATTACTGATGTATCTAATAAAATCTGACGAATGGAATCGCTTGATCCAGAACTTTCGGTATCTGAACTATTTGACCTAGAAATGCTTTTCCAAAGAGAAAAAATATCATTCTGACGAGACACAAAGATAAATATTCCGAAATAACCAAGAAAAATGGATGATATTATGGGTAACCAACGATTTAAGGGTTCCGCCAAAGCTCCCAAGGGGAAGGATATCAGCACAGAGATCAATAACCCCAGAATTAGACCAAATATCCCTGAAAATAAAGTACGCGCTGAAATTTGACGAATTTTTGCGCGAAATGCTTTAATCGGTCGTACAATGATATAAGGGGATAAAACCAACCCAATTAAGACCCCCATTAATCCCATAACGCTGGCCCATAATTCCACAAGCCCCCCTAACAAATCCGATAGATAGACTCCGAACCAAACGCCCATCGTTCCGAAAAGGATTAATCCAATCATACGAGATACAAAACTTATGCTCATACAAAACTCCTATTTCCAACCCTCGTCTGCAATTCTGTAGATAGAAAGGTAAGCATAGATTGTATGCTTGAATTCTATTTTCCCCCGGACCCACTCAATATCTGGTGATTTTCTGAGATAAATAATAATAAATGATCAGAAATGATTGCAAAAAAATCTATAATAAATTGAGACGAGAAAATAATGACAATAAATATAATAATTTCTTCTAATTGGATAATAGCATGCTAAAAATCCAAAGTCAACTTAAACCTTCGGCATTAGAAAAAAATTGTGAATAAAAATACTATGGAAGAATACCGAAATTTTCTCCTGCGCTGTTTGCTTGCACTTCTGGGAAATAAAGTTGTTCCGCGTGAGCAGGGATCACCTGGTACTCTCCCGAATTCAGCAGGACCATTGTATAGGTCAATTGATAGGTTCCCTTGGGCAAATAATCAGCGAGCCAATAAATATAGTCATCATAGATCTTTGGATTATCAAACTGCCACCAACCCCATCCTCCAGAATAGGGGGAATGAACATCATAACTTTGATCATCGTAATAATAATTATAGGTTTTCAGACTTGAATTAACGATCTCTGCGCCAGCAGGAATAAAATCCTCCACAACGACATAATACAGATTATTTGGAACCGTAATATCTAGAGTGACCTTGACGAAATCATTAACAGATCCTTGGTGTATTGCGGGGCAAGAACTTAAATCACAATCTTTGCTTGGGTCTGAATAAGTTCTCTCGATACGAATGTCTTTACTTAAGGGCGCAACTTCTTCAACGGGTTGACTCACTTGCAAAACCGCAGAATAATAAAGCCTTCCTGCACCAGCTTCCCTTTGGATCAATAAAGAATTGGGCGCGTCTGGGAATAAATCTCTAGCATCTACCTCTGTTGTTATGGCGGTAAACTGATCTGTTCCGCCAGCTACTCCTGCAGCTGTTTCAATGGAGTTCAGGATGGCAGAGAACTCGAAGTCTCCGCCCAACTCCCCTGTGCCTTTCATTACTTCTACCAAACTGAGCAGTGACCATGCCGTCGAATAATTAGAGGACCATGCCCCAAACACATCGCGATGCGCCATTAAATAACGGACAGTATCTGCAATTAATGGCGAACTGGGGTCTTCCTGTGCCAAGGCATACAGAACGACCGAAGTATTAAGGATGGTTGAACTGAAATTACCTGGGTCCGAGGATTGTTTTTCCCAGTGAGTTCCAGTGGAAGAGCGCACTGCATTACTTTTTAGGTTAGCAACAATCTCATTGATCAACGGATCGGTTTGATCATTTTCAGTCAATGCCAACACAAAAAATGCCTGACCTAGAGGATCAAATAAAGCAATGTTCTCATATAATCGGTCACGGATGATATCGAAAGCAAGCGAATTATTTGAATTGGAATTCCCAGTTAATTGGAGTACATAAAACACAAAAGAGGCTTGGTTATAATCTGAAGATCTTGAAAATTCATTACTATTTTCAAATAAATAGCTTTCCAAAAATTGTGTTGCGGAGGTCAAAATATCCTGATTAATATCCATGCCAATCTGTTTTGCACGCTGTAATCCTAATAATGCATAGGCAGAAAGGTAAGGATTACTATCTCGTCCGGGTGTCCACCCCCACCCGCCATCATAATTTTGGGTCGAATTAAGTTTGAATAAGGCATCTTCCAGGTTCCTAGCTAAATTAGCTTCTAACTCTGGAACTTCTAATCCAAATTCCTGAACAGCCCGGTAAGCTTCTAGATTTGGCAAAAATCTGGAAACGGTGCCTTCCACACTCTCATAAGGATTGTTTTCTAGAACCTCCAATCCAGGAAGGATCGCGCCAGCTAAAGAAGTTGCGAGTGTAATTTTCAAGTTTCCACCCCTAGAATTAACTGATGGGGGCAGACTGATAACTTCTAGTTTTTCGCCACCCTCATCCATCAAACCAGAAGTGCTGAAGGTTTGTTTTGCAAGATACCGCAACACAGGAATATCACCCATTTCAGGGGTGGTGATGTCAATTAACCCACCGCCCTCTGCAGCAAATATTAATTTCACGGAATCAATATCTTCCGCAGTTCCCCACCAATTTAGCAATGCTCGTTCACCTGAGGGAATATTTACTTCTTGTAAAGCATCATTGGGATTATCCAGTACAAACCCTACTGTTTTGATCGCCACACCGATCTGAAGATCTTTATTCGAATTATTATGTACAAATGCCCCAATTTCTAAATGATCTCCCGAGACCAAAAACCGAGGAGTAACAGGACGGATAATCAATTCTTTGGTGGTCAATATTTCTATTTCAGCTTCCCCTACTTTTGTATCTAACGTGATGCCGCGAACCAAGATCTTCCAGGTAGTTAAATTATCTGGCATTACAGCATTCACCACGGCTTCGCCATTGCTATCGGTCTTTATTTGTCCAACCCAATATGCAGTGTCTTTAAAATCATTGCGTAAGGCTGGAGGCGCATCTCCTCCCCCTCCGCCCAGACCACCAGCGTCTAATGAAGTGTCGTCTGTATTTTCAGTTGAAACTAACAAGGATCCGCTTGTTTTTACACCAAGTCTTTTCTGATCATAGAATGCGCTTAAAATATCTTGTTCTGCTGGATCAGCTAACGCATAAATGGCTTTGTCGACCACCCCCACTGAAAATTCTCCTTCAACCGGTTCCCCATCCGAATCAATTACCCGGATAGAAATTGAAACCTCATCGCCAGGCCCCGATCTTACCGGATCACCGATCACTTCAAGACCAAGCTCATATTTATATGGATCTACGGGAAGATTGACATTTCCCTGCGCAAGGGATAAAACGCCTTTATCATTTATGCCAATTATCGAAACGGAAAGATAAACATTTGGTGAAGCAGAATCTTCTAGAAGAAATTCATAGATAGTTCCACTCCCCTCAAACCGGATCACTTCCTGGCTGATGATCTTGCCCCGCTCCACAGAAATCAATGCTTGTACCGGCCCGACAAAAGAATTAGGAATGAATATTTCGGCAGTATCTCCTGGCTGATAATCCTCTCGGTCTTTTTCTAATTCGATCCGATCAAACAGAACGTTTTTCCAGGTCACATTTCCTGGACCATTCACCCAAACCATTGTTTGACTCAAGGTGTCTCCCCCGTCCACTTCAACCATATACACGCCCGGCTTTGTGGGTTTAAATTCAATATTCGAAATCCCCGATGAATTAATTTGGATCTCTTCGCTGGATATTTCTGTATAGATCGGTTTGCTCCCCTCTTGTCCAAATTCGGAAAACACCGGCTCCCAGCTGACCTGATAATAGCTCGCTGTCATACTTTTAGATCCAACAGGGTTGAGATCCCAATCCACCACCTTGACATCAAACCCCATTTCTTCTCCGACTTTCCCCACTCTTGAGTCTGCTTTGATGCCAATATAATATTCAGCAGGATGAACGATCACACTGTCTTCCGAGCCGATTGGCTGTTCCCCTTCCTCATTGATATTGATCGAAAGGAAATACTGGCGGGTTTCAGTGTGAGAAGAAATTGGCAGAGATAATTTCAAATTACCGTCTTCATCCATTATTGAGTTTCCAACTTCATGTTCTTGATAACTTCTACCAAAGGGACCATAATAATAAATCCCCGGATCTGAATCAATTGCCCCCACACTGTATCCAGGAATATTAAAATAATGATCGTAAGAATACCAACGATACTCCACTTCTATTCCCCCAGCATCTTGGCCAAAGAAATAGTTGACCGATGTTTCAGCCAATAAATCGTCTCCAGACATTGCATGCTCATTCAGAATGTCCACTTGCAAATCTACGCTAGGTTTTACATAGGCAGCAACTGGCACATTAACGCCCCCCAGCGAGCAATTTTCTTGACAATTTGCCTTTGTAACCTCGATCCAATAATTTCCAGTCGGTGCATCCGCTGGCAATTTGAAACTTCCTGTTGCCGAGGCAAACTCTGACAAAAAGATTTCGGTTTCTTCCAAAACTTTACTATAGTCATAATTGATCTTTACGATCACCGAGGATAGATCTGGGATCTGATAACGCCCATCTGATTCTTCTCTAAGGATTGCCCGAAAATGAATCGAATCTCCCGGTCGATAAATCGGTCGATCGGTGTAAACATAAGATTTCGTACCGATACTGTAACCAGAATAATTGCCAAATTCCGAGAAGTATGGCGCCCAATCAGAGGAGACCAGGGAGAAAAACTCATCTCCTGGCTCAGCCATCATCACAATGGTTTGATAATTTTGACTTTCTCGATCAGCTATATTTTCAGAATAGAACAAACCCTCTGAATTGGTCTGTCCTGTTGCAAGCAAATTGCCGTCCAGGTCAAATACCTGAACCAATTGACCAGATACTGGCGTTTGATCTCTGCGATCAATAGCCCAAACAGAAACATTTTGTTCCGAACTCTTATAAACCAAACTGACATGGCTGGCTACGACAAAGGTGGGGGAGAGGAAGTTCGATTCGGTTTGTGCTGAACTTGCCATTAACCAATAGATACCTGGCTCTAAACTGCCGCCATTTTGCGATAATGGTATTGCGAATTCTTGAGCACTATCTGAAAGCAGATTTACAGGATGATTCCATGATTTTAAATCTGCGGGTCGGTAGCCGTCATCATTCCAATAACTTCGCTCATAGGAAAGCAGTTTGTCTAGCGGCAGAATACCGACCATCATGTTTACCGAAGATATATTGACAGCTTCGGCCGCCATCACGGGGTTAGACGGGTCTGCCCACATCCCGTTGAAATAAAAATACTTGTTAAAATTAGGATCATAGGTCCCTGTTCTATAGGTTAAGGATCGATCTTGTCCTAATTCTTGATCCCATTTATCTTGTAAATCCTCAGACAGATTAACGGTATAGACCGTATTGGGTTCGAAATACGCATTGATACGAATTTTATTTCGCACATCCCATTGATAATTAATCTCGGTACGAATTTGGAAACCATCGGGCAAAGGGTGGATAGATATATATTCGGAATAATTAACATTATTTTTTAGTTCCGATGAAAATGTGATCGAGAAGGAACCATTGGGGTCACCCAAATCTATATTTAATGGAAATTGTTCAACAATGCTTAATTCGGTGAACGTATAAAAAGATTGTTGAAAAAGGTCACCGATTTTTAAATCATAATTTGTAGACCTATCCAATAGTTCATTTGGAATAAAGGTGAACGAAGAATTGTTTTCTGCCCATTCAAATTTGCCAGAAATTTTTTCTCCGGTAGAGCTTTCCAAAGTGAAGATTTCTTCCACCTCATCAGGGATCATCGAAGTGTTAAAACCGATCCGGGGGGCAACGTCCAAGGGCACTCTTACTGAATAGTTATCGAGGGAACTTGTAATAACTTCCGGAAAGCCTGTCGTAAATGCCCAATCTTCCTGAGATTCGATTAATGGCGCTCCTACAAGGCTTTGCAAATCTTGGTTCAATTGAACTTTGTAATTTATCCCCCCCTCCAAGCTCACCTCAGGAGTAAAAAGATAGGTGCTGGTGTTTAGCCATCGCCCATCTCCCAAAACCTCTGGCACTAGGCGAAATGCGGATAGACCAGAGTCTTCAGCTCCTAAGGCCACGACGGGTTGATTGAAACTCACTGAAATGGAGGAGGAGGGGCTTACAGTATCAGCTTCCAGTTCAGGGATTCTTTGAATCGGTTCTAGATAATTTATAGATTTAAAGGAATAAATCACATCCTGCAACATGGATAAACCATTTTCAGCTTTAGCATCTTCAGAGACGGAAAATTGAATTGCCGTGTCAGGCAGCCAGTTCTTTGCAGGAGTGAAAATTACTGTTTGATCATTCTCCCAGGTAAATGAGCCCGAAAGAGTTGGCTTTCCATTTATCGCTGCTTCTACTGATGCCCTGTCCATCGATTGATTAAAATAAAATGTGATCCCTCCATCCAAAGGGATACGGCTGCCGGGGATCGGCATTATTTCTATTACCGCTGCCGGCAAAGGTCCTTGGGGAGTGCCACTTTGAGGTTGACTTGAATCTTCAGAGGAATTATTACCAATACCTGGTAATACGCAGGCCCAGGAAAGCAGGAACATTAGAGCCAATGCAATTAATATTTTTTTTATAGTCAGATTTTTCATAAAATCCTCGTGAGATTTCTTTTTCGTTTTATTGTATTCTTACCAATTGGGTGGCAGTGCTTAAATAGCTCGGTGATGAATTCTTCTCTCATTATACGGTTTTCTTCTTATTTCAACCATCTCAACGAAAAATTGGAGACCGATTGAAGTATACAAAATACTAATAATTCTCTGGTAGGATTAATCCATAGCGCATATATTTATTCATTGGAGTGAAACATAATGTCATCTGAGCATATCATTCAAGTGACCGAAGCAGATTTTCAAAATGAAGTGGTCTCCTTCTCTAGCACAGTGCCAGTAATTGTGGATATTTGGGCAGATTGGAGCCAGACAAGTAAGGCCCTCTCCCAAATCTTAGAAAAACTTACCCAAGAAGCTGAGGGTGCTTTTCGATTGGCAAAAGTGAATGCGGATAATAACAAGAATTTGATCATGCGCATGAATGTCACAAATTTGCCGACAGTATTTGCCTATTTTAAGGGGAACCTAGCAAGTAGTTTCAACGGCTTGAAGTCTGAGAAACAGATCAGGGATTTTCTTCAAACGATAGTGAATCCAAAAAATGATCTAATGAGAGAAAAAGGTTTGGGATTACTTTCCCTAAAAAGATGGGAGGAAGCCATTCCTGCATTTCAAAAATCGCTGAAATCCGATCCAGATAATTCGATTGCTTTATTAGGATTAGCAAAAAGTTTAATCGCTCAAAACATGGCTTCAGATGCGTTAGCGATCTTGACCGCTTTCCCGAGCAGCAAAGAATATCAGTCTGCAGAAAAACTGATCCCTGTGGCTCGAAACATGGCAAGAATTCTGAATGAAGATGAAATTTCAGAGGATGATCAGGAGATCATGTTCCGCCAATGTTTTCGTTTAATAGGCATTGGCAACATCAATGCGGGCATGGATGGATTACTCGACATTTTACGGATAGATCGGAATTATAAAGAGGGTGAACTAAAAAAGGTGATCCTTGGGGTTTTAGAATTAATGCCAAGTGCTGACCCTGAAACCCGCAGCTATCGGAATGAGATGGCATCTATCCTCTTTTAGATGAATTAATAAAAAAAATGCGCACTATAAAGTGCGCATTTTTTATTTAATAATATTTCTATTTGTGAATGGGAACCATCATCACCGCTTTATTGGATTTTTCCACTACCGATTCGGCCACACTGCCAGTTAGCCAAACTTCAAGATCACCACGGCCGCGTGAGGTCATCATGATCAGGTCTGCTTTTTCCTCTTTTCCGATCTTTAAGATCGTCTGAGAAGGTCGAGAACCTGTCACAATAGATTTCACATCGATATCATCTTCTGATAATGAACGAGCAACCGCCTTAAGAAAATCTTCCATTCGATTGACCATTTGAGAGCGAATCGTTTCTACAGCAATACCCGGTGCACGATAACTTTCGGCCTCTGGTACTGCGGGTACGGATAATAATACAAGGTCGCTGGCAAAGGCATTTGCTAAGGCACGGGCATAAGGCAGAACAGCCTCAGAATAAATCGATCCATCCAAAGAAACCAAGATATTTTCAATATTCGGTTTCCCAAATTCAGAATCTTCCTTTGCAGGCACCAATAAAACCGGCGTGGTGATCGTGCGCATCAATTTGCTCGAGACACCACCCTTCAACCAATGTTTATTGCCCGAGGCTCCTCTTGTAGCGGTGACGACCAGATTGATATTTTGCTCATGTACCAACCTTTTGGTTACATCAGATAAAGACCCTTGCCGGACTATTTTTTGTACGGCAATATTTTTATCACTTAGCTCTTCTGCGATTTGAGTGAGATAGGCTTTCCTCTTTTTTGCGATCCGTTTTCCTTCTTCTTCCGTTTCAGATTTGTATGCTGAAAGCAAAATTAGTTTGGCATCAGTTTTTATGCAGAGGGATTTTGCATAAGGAATTGCCTGAGCCGCATATTCTGATCCATCCAATAGGACGACAATTTTTTTAATATTGACTGTTTGATCACGCCAGCGACTCTTTTCAATCGGTTCAGGCTGCCAGGAAAATTGGGGAGCTTCTTCTTTCGCGTCAGAAACATTTACGCTGACTGCCTGCCCAAGACCAAAACCTGCCAACTGCGAGGCATCGAAACGACCAAGGTAATCCATCAATGGGCTTGGGGCACCTAAGCTGTTTCGGAAATAACTGAAAAATCCAAATAATAGAGGAATAAACAGGAAATATGTCCAGGCCCCTTCCAAGAATCTTTCATTAAATATGATCACGGTCGCTGCCGAAGTCAGCAGGGACGCCAAGATCGTACCGCCGATCAATAAAAGTGTCGGGAGAGAAAACTTCTCGCTAAATTGCCTTATCAATCTTTTGGTGACAGCCCATCCGGTCATGCTCAGCAGGATAAAGACGCCTGCAGCATAGATTGCTAAATAGGTTTCTTCATGTGTGCCAAAAAACAGGAAACAAATGATTACGATGGCAACTTCGATCCAAACCGGCTTATCGGCTACTTCAAATTTATTTTGTTTTCCCAAATTTTGTGGGATATAGTTTCTCTTCGCTAAACCCAATGCCAAATTTTGTAAGCCTTGTGAGCTTGCCGCCGAAGCGGACATCAATACCAGTACCCCGACCATCGTCCCGAACCAGGGTAAGGGAGCAGGAAGCAGTTGGTCCATCGTTTGGGTAAACACGGAAACTTCATGATTGGTGTAATCTGCAAGATCAAGAATTGCAGGACCAACGATCAACATCGTAATTGCCGTTGTGCCCATAATGATCAACAAACTCTTGAAAGCTTTATTGCTTTTTTCTTTTGGACTGCCATCATAGGCGGCGACCAGATTTGCAAACACTTCGATTCCGGTCATTACGGCCAAGATGCGCACAAAACCACCAATCGTAAATTCTAAATATTCAGGTTTAAATGCTTCAAAATTAAATTCCGGCAATCTTAAGCCATATTTAACAATCGTGGCGATCACCATTGCCCATAGGAGGATTAATACGCCAGCAGTTGCGGGGCCAAAGGTTCGGGCCGCCATTTTGGGGCCACGGTTCACCAACCAACCGGTGAGGATACTTAATCCAATTGCGATGATCGTGCGATATTGAATCCAAAGGAATTTTTCGTTGAGAACCGGAATTCGATCCGCAAGAAATGTGACCAAGGCAGCCATACTAACCAAAAAGGTGAGCGTGTATTCTACAAAGGTAATCGCGGCGTTCACTTTTACTGCCCAACCACCAAATTCTTCTTCGCTAAGTCCGCTTCCCCCACTTCCATCGGTCACCCATCTCATCACCAAGCGATACATAGCGGAAACCACTGCTATCGTGAGAATCACCATCCAGACCGAAGTGCCAAATGTTACATTGGCGACCCCGGCAACCACGATGAGTTTAAGGAAGGGACCAAATACATATAAGGGAGAAGTAGCTGGGTCACCCCCGCCTGCCAATGCCCCTTCAAACGAATTTTTTAATTTATGTGATACGTGAGCCATGATTTCATCCTTCTTTTCAATCTGTCCAAAAAAAAA
>SWCD01023660.1_pt3 | contig 14412 bp, 14 predicted proteins | sample 4693011 | NCBI WGS metagenome assembly SWCD01 (sample SAMN10267278, study PRJNA491770) | bioreactor metagenome | isolation source: DHS bioreactor inoculated with marine | place: Japan: Omine Ridge, Nankai Trough | reverse complement strand
GCCCACAATTAATCACCCTGCGCGTGCGTGCATTCGGTAAACCTGAGCTTGACGAAAGCCGTACAGGCACCACCACCGCCGTCGATGCTGTCATGGCCGAAGAGGAAATCACCACCAAAGTCGTCGATTATGTCGATGCTGAAGGTGGCGTGAGCCTGATGGATGCCAATGTGATCGTTTCTGGTGGGCGTGGCGTTTCAAGCAACCCCGCCGATGCCCCTGCGGACCTCAGCGCCGAAGACGAAGAGATCTGGAAAGCCCACGAAGGATTCCGCATCATTGGCGAACTAGCTACCGTTTTAGGTGGTGCAGTCGGTGCAAGCCGTGCCGCCGTGGATGCCAAATACATCCCCTACGCCCATCAAGTCGGTCAGACCGGCAAAGTTGTCTCCCCCGATCTGTATATCGCTTCGGGCATTTCTGGCGCCATCCAGCATTTAGCCGGGATGCGCTCCAGCAAGGTCATCGTAGCGATCAACAAAGACCCCGATGCCCCCATCTTCAAGATGGCGCGCTATGGCGTGGTTGGCGATCTCTATGACATCGTACCTGCCCTCACTGCCGCCTTAAAAGAACGGCTAGGGAAATAAATATTTAGTTATTTAGAAATAAAAAAGAGACGAGCAATTGCTCGTCTCTTTTATTTATGATCAGAATGAAAATCTTATCATGGACTATTTGGAGAAATGGATATGGTAATTTCAGTTAGATGGGGGATTTCCTTGATTAATTCTTCATCAATTTGATTTCTGAGATTAGCAATTTGACCAAAATTAAAATTTGGATCAATGAAAATGCAGCTCTCTAAATGTAAACAATGTCCTATCCACCGCATACGCAAATAATTAATCTCTTGAACAGATGGATGTTTGGAGATCGTTAATTCAGCATGCTCGACGAGGTGAGGGTCCACGGCATCCATCAAGCGATACCACATTGCTATAATCGCATCTTTTGTGATGAATACAATTGCCACCCCGATCACTAACCCAAATAATGGATCCAATATTGGGACATTGAGCCAGCTTCCAATCACCGCGGGCAGGACTGCTAAAGAGGTGAGCCCGTCTACCCTGGCATGTCGCCCGTCTGTGATCATTGCTTCAGACCCAATTTTTTTACCAACCCGAATTTGCAACACCGCCACTGTTTCATTTCCCAAGAAACCAAGCAATGCAGCCACAATAACCCATCCCCCATATGCGATTGCTTGGGGATTGAAAAGCCTAGAAATTGCTTCAAATAAAATATATGCAGCGCTAAAAGCAATCGAAAGCACGATGATTAACCCTGCAATATCTTCTGTGCGACCATATCCATAGGTATAGCGCTTGGTGGCAGCCCGTTTTGAAAGCACAAAAGCGATCCAAAGGGGAATTGAATTTAAGGCGTCCCCAAGATTGTGAACCGTGTCGGCTAGTAAGGCCACGCTGCCACTATAGAAGTAGATCCCAGCCTGGATGATCGTTGTCAGACCAAGTAATAGCAAAGCCTGTTTTACTGTACGAATCCCTAATTCATTATTGTAGATGGCATCTTGCCGGCCAGGAATTTCATGATGATGGCTGTACCCTGGTAAATGCAGGGCGATGGCGATTTTCTCCCACCAGCTATCCGCATGGTGCTCGTGTGTATGTCCGTTTTGCATGTATACTATATCTCCTTTTTTTCCCGTGACAAAGAGTATAATATCGAAAAAATACAAAAACCTTTATTGCAATTATTTGCAATAATTCGAAAAAACTATGACACATAACAGTATCAACTACCTTGAACTCCTCCATGAAAATGGCTACCGAATCACCAGCCAAAGACAAGTGATCCTCGATGCGGTTTGTTTATCAGATGGGCATTCTTCAATTGGGAAAATCTTTCATCGGGCAAAAGAATTGGACAAAGGAATAGACAAATCCACAGTTTATCGGGCTTTGGATCTGTTTGTAAAATTAGGAATTGTAAATCTAGCAGATGACATTAACGGGGAGAGGGGTTATGAGATGGTAAAAGAGGGTTATCACCATCACCTTCTTTGCAAGATATGCGGGAATGATCTTGAAATTGAGAATTTTCTTGTCGATGAATTTTATGAAAAACTTTAAATTGAAACCAAATATAAAATTGAAATGGACCATTTAATCATCGCTGGAATATGCCCAAATTGCGATAACTGAATTTTTACAGAAAAATATAATTATCCCTCCCCCTACCCGCCGTATTCACTGACCGGTTTTCTAGGGGAAAATGGGAAAATAAAATATTGTATTAATACCCCTTCCCCATTCTCCAAGGAATAGCTTCACCATTCCAAAACAGTTTCATTTTTTTCAATCCCCCTAACCTACGATGTTGTCTCCAATTTTTTAAATTGCGATTGGTTTTCTAGTAAAATAGTATTAATTCATCAATCAGGGAGTCATAGGTCTTCACTGTTTACCCAACTAGTGTACGAATTTACCGAAGATACTATTAAAATCGTGGAGGAGTCGGCGGGGCTGCCCTCTCCCCCACCTGGGAGAGGGCAATGGATCATTGACGGTCATAATGCCAATTGGGTGAGGGAAAAAAATGAATTATCAAAATGCGACAGTCAATAAAAAACAAGTTCTTAGGGACTTGGCCCGTGATATGCGCAAAAATCCAACACTTGCAGAAAAAATCCTCTGGAGAGAATTACGCAATAGGAACTTGGGGGGATTTAAGTTCAGGCGTCAGCACGTAATTTACCCCTTTATCGTGGATTTTTACTGTGCCAAGGTGAAATTGGTGATTGAATTGGATGGGGGTATTCATAAAACACAGAAGGATTACGATCAGGCCCGCAGTCAATATCTCGAAGAACGAGGGATACGAGTCATTCGTTTTAGGAATGAGGAAATCTTTGAGCATTCTTCAGGGGTACTTTCAAATATTCTGAAAGCTTGTGAAACTAATGAAGGATAGTGTTTAACAACCCTCACTCCTGATTTTTTTCTTGGTTAATAATCAAGTTTTCACCCTCTCCCACAGAGGATATACTTTTAGGAAAATTTAGCTAACTCCCTCTCCCACAAGTGGGAGAGGGCAAAGGATCATTTACGATCATGATGTTAATTGGGTGAGGGTGGGGTTCTAAATAGGCTAGGATAGAAATAAGCTTCAGTTTACAGAATTTATTAGAGACGAGCAATAGCTCGTCTCTTTTTTTGATTTATTTTTCGTATTCTTCTTTTCCCAAAAACAAGTAGTCAGGCATGCCGCCGACGAAGTACGGCAGGTCAGGATGGCCGAGCTGCTGGCGGACGGCATGTGCCTCACCAGTGTGGAAAAAGTAATGAAATGTCGCCCGAAGCATCCTCGTCCCAATATTCTCTGGTGATTTAATCGTTTTTTGTGCCAACATTTCAGCGGTTACGGTGCCGAATGCGGTATGCTCATAGCCTTTTATTTCTTGCTCAAGAAAGGTGCTTAACTGATCTTCTGTTACGTTGTCCAAAAATTCGTCCGCTGTTTTGGTGATCTCTTTCCACAAATCCCACATTTCACTTAATGGCGGGGTTGTGCCAGGTTTGCCGAAGCCAACCAACTCGATCAAATCAGGATAGAGGATTTTTCCTTGGGGGTAATAAATAAAATAGAATTGTTCCTGAGAAGCCATATGACCAACCATCCAACTGATGGCGTTCATCGGCAACAATCGCTTACGGGCATCCTCATCTGAAATTCCTTCCAAACAGCGTACAAACTCACTCCGTGCAAAACGAAGTTGTGCAACATAGGGGTTGACCATATTTTTTTCCTTCCTTTTTTGGTGAATGAACAATTGATGATTATATAATAAATATCATGAACATTGTCGAATACCCTCTAGTTATATAACTACTTACTTCTGTCCCTCAAAATAGATCTTCATTGGTTGAAAATAACTCTCATCCCAACCCGCCTCATATTGCCCCCCGTGGGCAGGCAAATTGCTGTGTTTTATCGTCAGCTTCGTCCCACCTTCTGCTTCCTCCAAGAGGATCTCAAGACGAGAATCTTCCTCGCTATCCTCAAATTCAGATGTGCGCCAAGATTGTACGATTCGTTGATTGGGAATCAAGTTAAGGTTCTTCCCCTGGATATAACCATCCCAAGCCTGAAAGGCTTCCCCCTCCACTGCGCTTACATCTGCAGCCCCGCCGGTCATCTCCCCATGCTGTTTTGAGTCTAACCAAGCCTGGTAAATTTTTTCCGGCGTGCTGAGGATAATTGCGGAAACTTCAAATGCTAATGTCATCGGGGCTCCTATCGATAAAATGATTTTGGATAATTTTTATAGTTTTATGGGATTATACAATAATTCTATATCTCATTCTCGTCAAATTTAATGGGTCTGAGTAAAAATACTGTATATTTTCACCCTTGTATTGCTAGAACATTTGTGCTATACTTATTCATGGAGGGGACATTTCATAATAATAACGATCCGTCTATTCAGTATCTTGTCTCAAAAACAATCTGTGATACCGCCGAGCTCACGCTATAATATCCTTATGCAAGACCGAAACCCAAATTCTGACTATTTCTTTTGGTTCCCATTGATCGTGGGCTTAGGATTATTTTTCCTTATCGCCGTCAACGCCCCCCTTTCCCCCCGCCAGATTAACGTCCCCGCAGCAGAATTACCGGAAACAGTCCTCTCCCCCGATGAATTCTTGTCGCTCAATGGCCTTGATCAAACCATTATGTACTGGCGGGAGATCATTGAAAGGGAACCTAAAAATGCAGAAGCGCACTATCAATTGGGACTCTTGCTGGCGATCACGGAACATGAAAATGCTTCCAACATCTTAAGGCAATCTGCCGACCTAGATCCCAACTATGACACAAACGCCGATCAGATCATCCGGGTGTTGCGCTTAGTAGAATTTTCAGACAGCCCAGAATACCAGCTGATCCAGGTCGGGCAGGTGCTCGGAAGTGTCGGTGAATGGGTTTTGGCAAAGAAAGCTTTTTCAAGAGCTGCAACGGTCAACCCAAATTATGGGGAAGCCTGGGCTTTTCTGGGGGAGGCAGAAACGCAACTAGGGGAGGATCCCAACGATTCATTTGCGCAAGCCTTAGCCGTTGATCCGCGATCATTTTCGGTAAACTTCTTTTTAGGATTATTTTGGCTCAGAAATGAAGATGCGGCTCAAGCCCTAGATCATTTCGAAACTGCTGATGAGATCGACCCTGATAACGAGATCGTCTGGACCAATATCGCCTACAGCCTTTTTTCATTGGGGAAAACAAATGAAGCTTTCACCCAATTTCAATCGATTATAGATCTCGACCCGACGGATATATATCCTTGGATCACCCTCGCCGAATTTTCGATCCTCAATGAATTACAGGTTGAAAATATTGGTATTGAAGCTGCTCGAAATGCAATCTTATTAGATAAAAATAATTCTAAGGCCACCGCCCTATTAGGACGAGCCTACACATTATTAGGGGATCAAGTGCTTAGCCGAAGATTCCTGCATCAAGCGCTTGAGTTAAACGAGGATGAATCAATCAATCATTATTTCCTGGCCCTACATTATCTATCCTTGGATAAGAATCCTGAAAAAGCCAAAGAACATTTGGAAAAAACGATTGAACTAGGGGAAGATCAGAATTGGGTTAGGCAGGCCGCGGAGATTTTACAACAATTTTCACCCTAGGGGTTTAGATATGTTAAAATATATTCTTTTTAAGACGAAGGGAGTCTTTATGAATTCAAAAAACAAAATTTTCCTTACACTTTTAGTAATGGTCTTCGTAGCGTCGGCCTGCAGATTGCCGGACGGCATTGGCGTGGTGGATACGCTTCCCTATGAAGATGATTTTTCTTCTACAGATAGCGGCTGGGATCGCATGGACGAAGAAGATTTCTCCACCGATTATTTGGATGGCTATTACGTTATCTCGATTGAAACCGAGGATTATATGGCATGGGCCAATCCCGGGAAAAATTATTCTGATATCCGTATTGAAGTGGAGGCCACATATATTGGCGGGGGCTTAGACAACCATTTTGGTATCATTTGCCGGGCTGTCGACGTGGATAATTTTTATACGATGATGATCAGCAGTGATGGGTTTTATGCGATCACCAAACGGGTAGAAGGCGATTCGTTAAGCATGATCGGGACTGATATTTTTGAATATAGTGATGCGATCTTGCAAGGTGTTGCAACTAATAAACTTCAGGCAGATTGTGTGGGCGATAAATTAAGCTTGACGGTGAATGGCGAATTATTGGCTGAGGTAACCGATTCCTCCTTCACCACCGGGGATGTGGGCCTACTGGCCGGCACGTTTAATGTGGTCGATACACAAATCGCTTTTGATAATTTCAAATTGAGTATTCCCTAAGAAAATAAAATGAAGGTATTTTTAGACACGGTTGGATGCCGACTAAACCAAAGTGAGATCGAGACCTATGCGCGTCAATTCAGGACCGCCGGGCATCGATTGGTGGGAAAAATGGAAGGCGCCGACATGATGGTCTTGAATACCTGTTCAGTGACAGCCGCGGCGGCCTCAGATTCTCGTCAAAAAATGCGTCAAGCCTATGCTCAGGGCATCGAAGAGATCGTGGTCACCGGATGCTTATCCACATTGCAGCCCGAAGAAATTTTAGAGATGCCCGGCGTAGTTAAAGTGATACCCAATCTGGTGAAAGATGATCTGGTCCCAGATTTGTTGCAGATCGACTTCAATAAATTTGATCTGGAACCAATTTCGCGGGAAAGTATCCCCGGTTCGAGGATGCGAACCCGGGCATTTATCAAAGTGCAGGATGGATGTGAGAATAAATGCACTTTTTGCATCACGACCGTGGCTCGGGGCGCGGGGCGGAGCCGAAGTATTGCGGATATCGTTTCGGATATACGTTTGGCGATGAAAGCTAATACCCTAGAAGTAGTGCTTACCGGCGTGCATTTGGGATCTTGGGGATATGATTTCGAAAAACCCCAACATCTGCGAGAACTGATCGTAAAAATACTTGAGATCACCGATGTGCCGCGTTTAAGAATTTCCTCACTGGAGCCATGGGACTTGGATGAAGCATTTTTCGATCTGTGGGAGGATGCGCGTTTATGCAGGCATCTTCATTTGCCTCTGCAATCGGGAAGCGCAAGCACATTACGACGAATGGCAAGAAAAGTTACCCCTGAAAGTTTTAGAAAATTAGTCGCTGCAGCGAGAAAAAGAATCCCCGATGTGGCAATTACGACAGATATCATTGCGGGATTTCCTGGGGAAACCGAAGAGGAATTTGCAGAAACGGTAGATTTTATCAAGGAAATGAATTTTGCAGGTGCGCATGTGTTTACTTATTCTGAAAGAGCAGGAACTGCTGCGGCAACAATGCCCGATCAGGTACATAACTACACACGAAAAGAACGGAATAAAATTCTTCGCGAGCTAACTGATCGATCTGCAAAGATTTATCGCGAAAAATTTGTAGGGGATAAGATGGATGTGTTATGGGAAAGTGTGAAGACCGAGGAAAAGGGTGTATGGCATGTGAGCGGTTTGACCGATAATTATCTGCGGGTGCAGGCAGAGGTGAGCCAGCCGATACAAAACCAAATCACGCAGACCGAATTGTTAGGATTAAATGGTAGAGGATTACGGGGAAAAGTTCTGAAATATCCAGATAGCATTTTGATCGGGAAATAATATCCTGATATTCTTTCGATTTTAATACCGATAGCGCTGCATTTTCATCCCTTGTCCAACGAGAAATATTTTTGTATACTATTAATCTTACAAAATCACTCCAATTAACCTATGCCCGAAATTAAATTTACAAATCATCTCAAACGTTTCTTCCCTACTTTGACAAACGGTAGCTATTCTGGTGAAACCGTTGCAGAGCTTGTGGATGCCTTAGATAAGGCGTACCCAGGGCTGGCGGCATATATCGTCGATGAGCATGGGAAACTTCGCCAACATGTGAATATTTTTGTGGGGGAGGAAATGATCGTAGATCGCAATGGTTTGAGCGATAAAGTTGGCGAGGATGAACGGATCTATATTTTTCAAGCCCTCTCAGGGGGATCAATCAATAAGGACTCTGATGAACTCAAATAATCTTTCTGTCGTTTTAGCTACCCGCAAAGGTGTTCTCTTTTTAGAAAAAGAAAGCACTGGTTGGGAAATAACAAAGCATAGTTTTGCGGGCATCCCCGTATCGTATGCGTTTCGACATCCCTATTCGGGGGTGTTATGGGCAGCGCTAGACAGTGATCATTGGGGAGCGAAACTGCAGCGGTCTGAGGATGAGGGTAAAACCTGGCAGGATGTCGAATTGCCGAAATATCCTGAGAATGCGATGATCAACGAGGAAACCCCTGCAACCTTGAGTTATATCTGGACCATCGCGGAGGGGCATGCAGACCGCCCGGATGATATTTTTCTTGGGACGGAGCCGGGGGGACTTTTTTACAGCAAGGATGGGGGTGCAAGTTTTAATTTGGTGAAAAGTTTATGGGATGAGCCGGGGCGTTCGCAATGGTATGGTGGTGGACGAGACCATCCAGGATTGCATTCGATCGTAGTAGATCCGCGAGATGCGGATCATTTGTTGATCGGGATCAGTGTGGGGGGCGTGTATGAAAGCAAGGATGGCGGGGAAAGTTGGGCACCGAAAAACAAGGGATTGATCGCAGAATATTTGCCAAATCCGGATGCGGAGGTGGGACATGATCCGCATTTGTTGGCAATGAGCCCTTCGAACCCGGATGTGCTTTGGCAGCAGAACCACTGCGGGATATTTGTAAGCAGGGATAGTGTGGAAAATTGGGATAAGGTTTCCCAAACATCGGGACCCGCTCATTTTGGATTTCCAATAGTGGTTGATCCTAAGAATTCAGAAACGGCTTGGGTGATTCCCGCAGTTAGCGATGAGGTGCGGATGGCGGTGGATGGGGCTTTATGTGTTTCTCGAACAGAAGATGGGGGAAAGACTTGGACAGCATTTAGGGAGGGGCTACCCCAAGAAAATTGTTATGACGTTGTTTTCAGACATGGATTTGATCAAATGGGAGATGTTTTAATGTTTGGGACGACGACGGGTAATCTTTTCGTCTCGGAGAACCGGGGGGAATCTTGGGAACTGATCTCATCCTTCATTCCACCAGTTTATTCCGTTCGATTTATGAAATAGGGGATAGGGTAAATTCGGCGTTAACCGAAGTGACTATTTAAAGCCTGAGCAAAAACACATTCAATACAAGATATAAATACGAATAATTCAATGCTCTTTTGTGGTTATATTTCGCTGCAAATAAGAGCAAACTTAAGATCAATCCGCCTAGTAATCGTAAGGTGCCGTTTGGTTCTCGGTAGGTTGAGAAGGGGATAAAAACCAGGATGATGGCATTTAAAAATAATGCGATCGAAAAGTAATCCAATTTCCCTTTGATCCATAATTTTACGGTCTTCCAAATTGCCCAGCCCACAGGGAAGATGATGGCGGGGATATATATGAGCAAGATCGCCGCTAAGAAAAGCATGCTAAATTCGCCAATGCGGAAGATGCCCATGAAGGGAATCCATTCAAAAGACGTGGCTAATTCGCCGCCGGAGCCAATGCCGAAGGTTCCGAAATTTTGAAAGAGCCAGAATTGAAATATGGCAAAGGGAAGAATTGCGGTCAGGCTTAATCCAATTACAACCTTCCAGCGTTTGTTTAATAGATCATGGAGAATTTGAGCCAATATGAAAAAGATGGTGACTTCTTTGGTAAAAATCGCCAACCCATAAAAGAGCCAACTCCATCCCTTTTTCCCTTTTTGCTGGGCGAAGATCGCAAAAATAATGAATGCATATGCAAGGGGTTCTGGAAGATCAAGCCTTAAGGCCAATAAAAATCCGACCCATAATCCGTAAACCAAGGCCAACCATTTACTTTGGTTAAAAGATTGGAGTAATTTAGCAAGCAAGCTTACCGCCAGCAAATGGGCAGACAGGGAAATTAGCGGGATCAGCCAAGCGATCATATTGGGCTGGCCAAAGGAGAGCAAGCGTGCAAGGAGCGGCAACACTATTCTTTGATAGCGATAGGCCGGTGAATCTAAATATGGGGCAACGGTTTCTGGGTTGAGGTCTTGGGCGATGAAATAGACAAATTGCCCGTCATAGCCTTCGGTTCCGGCTGGATCGCTTTGTGAATAGCGTGTGCCGATCTCAGCGAATACGAGAGGGTCTCCATCTGATCTTGCGAGGAAGAAACCGAGGAATAGCAAGATGAGCAAGATACTTATTGAGAAGGGAGAAAGGTATTTTTTCATAAAGTTCAATTACGAATCGGTATCCTGCTTGCGATATAAGAAGATCCAAGCTGCCCAGCCGATGATCGAAAGAGCAACACCTACATAAAAGGATGTGGGGAGATATTTAAATTCTATTTGGTGCGTTCCTTGAGGCACAAAAATCGCGCGGAAGAGATAATCTGCATAAAAAATTTCTGTTTTTTCTCCATCAATCTTTGCCTGCCAGCCGGGGAACCAGGTATCGGCCAAGATCAGGTAGCCATCTGTTTCTGCATCGACAGTGATGGTGACCGCGTTCGGAGATCGGTGCCAGATTACATTTGCCTGACTATTTTCCTCGCAGATGAGATCGTCTTCTGTTTCCAGAACGACGTTTGTAGAACCCTGCAGTTCGCCAGCTACAATCTTAGCTAAAGCATCTTCACCATCGGAGGCTGATAGCCCGCAACTGGCCCAGCGCACCTGACCATAGTTCGCAATGGTCTCCTCAAAATCAACAGCGTAGGGTGGGGAATTGGCGACAATAACTTGAATATTTACACCCATTCGAGCCAGCATATCTGCATTTATTTGGGCAGAAACCTGATCTAAGGCGGTCATCCAAGTGACATATCTTTCGGGCAAAATGGGGTCGAAATTACTAGTGATGTTGACATCGTCTAATATGTTGGTGTTGGGCAACAGGGCATTGCGTAAATCACCAATTCCGCCTGTGATCTCAAAGCTTTCGAAGGTTAGAAATCGTTCGAATTTTAATCGTTGCTCATCCTCGTTGGATAAATGATAACGAGGTTTTTGGACAAGTGTGCTTGCTGAAGAACCTGACATGCGCCGGTATTCACTTAAATTAACGGCAGGATTTAATCCCCATCCGATGATAAGAAGATCAAGCATGAGCAAGATTACCAATGATCCCTGCCACAGGCCGTTTGGTTTTACTTCTCTATCCGGTGGTGCAAGTAAATTTAGGATGCCGAACCCCAATCCGATGACCCCAAACCAGGCGAATGCGGAAATAAAGGTAGGATTAATTTCACCCAAATCTAGACCCCCCTCCTGGATCAACCAATATCCTAAACCGGCGGCAAGAGTGACGGCGAAAGCGCCCATCGTGCCCAGCCTAGCCCAGTATAAGCTTCGGCCTTGGGGTCTTTGCCAAGCCATCACACCTAAACCCGCCAACATTGCAAAGGCAAATACTGCCCATATCAAGTATCTTGCGGGAGCCTGGAACATGTCAAAGGTGGGGATGTTGCGATATATCCAAGGAAAAACAGGTGTATTGTCCCCTAATGCAAAAAGAAAGCTAAACCCAATCAGGATGAGAAGGAAGGTCACGAACTTCTTTATAGAGTCACTTTTTTTCTTGTAGAAAATAAAGGCAATCGCTAAAAGGATAGGAATTAAGCCGATATAGGTGGCGTCTTCCCAAAAAGCGGCATATCCCCAATAATCTCCATTAGCGGGGCTGCCGAAAAGATTGGGAAGAAATATGGTGAGGAATCGCCAAGGCCAAAAGGAATAAGTCATCGCCTGGGAAAACTCAAAGGAACTGGTGCGGTGAGATTGCATCAAATATTCGGCGGTGGGAAGCAATTGAGCCGTAGCTAAAACTGCAGCCCAGAAACCGGCGATGCCAAAGTTTAACCAAGTTCGCCAAAGCTCTCCTTTTGTAGATTTCTGCCAAGCCCAAAAGCTAATCAACGCAAAGGTTAAGATGAGGGTGTACCAGGAGGTCTGCGCATGCCCGGCCAATAATTGCATAGCGACAAAAAAAGTGAGCAGGAGGAGTGGGCGTTTTTTATTCTCTGAATGAACAAGTTGATAAGCAGCAAAAAGTATCCAAGGTAACCATGCTGCAGATGAGATGATACTTAAAAAATGACTGCGGGCGACTAGATATCCAGAAAGAGAGAAAGCTAGGGCGGAAACTGTTTGGGCTAAAGCTGTCCAGCCCATTTTCTTTGATAGGGAGACGATACCCCAGCCTGCCCATGCCAAATGGATAGCGATGAGCAAGGCTTGGCCCCAAGCGATGCCGGGGGCATCGGCGATCTCGGCAAACAGGAAATATAACCAGGTGGGCGGATAGAGCAGGGCTGATTGATAGTTGGCTAATAATGGAGCGCCCATTCCGACTAGTGGGTTCCATAGAGGAAGTTGACCCAGCTTCAATGTCTGCCAAGCCTGCGTCCACCAGGGAACAAATTGCAGGAGGGGCGTACCCCAATAGACCGCCTTGCCTGTGAGGATTGTGGGGCCCATCAGAATAAAGGGTGAGATGAGGACGAGGTATTGAATTTGGATGTATTTTTGAAATCTTTCTTTCATATTATTTATAGGTGACGATCTCAGCAAGGGATTTTTTAGTGATGAGTGGTACCGTGGCATCATCTGCGGGGTAACCGACGACCAATAATTAGAATGGTTTTTCATTTATTGGCCGGTCTAAGATCTCGTTTAGAAAATCCATAGGGCTGGGTGTATGAGTTAGGCTGACCAGACCGGCATGATGGAGGGCAGTGATCAATAAACCCGTTGCGATGCCCACAGATTCTTTGACGTAATAATTCTTGACTTTTTCTCCGAGGTGATTAAGGTCATAGGTTTTTGCCATGATGGCGATCAAATAGGGCGCGGTTTCTAAAAAAGGTTTATGTTGATCAGTGCCGAGATGTTCTAAAGCATCTAACCAGGGTTGGGGAGCTTTGCTATTATAGAATTCCCTCTCTTCTTTTTCGGCTGCAATTCTTATCTTTTGTTTAACTGTGGAATCACTGATTACGACAAATTGCCAGGGTTGGAGATTGGCACCATTGGGGGCAGTTCCGGCGGCTAAAATGCAATGATCAATTATTTCTTTGGGAACCTTTCGATCTGAAAAATCTCTGACGGTTCGTCTACGTTTGACTTGGAAGTAAAAATCTTGGGCGCGTTGCTTCATTTCTTCTTCAGGAAATTCTTGATACTCATTGAGAGGAATAAATTTTGCTTTGCTCATCTGGTCTCCCTGAAATAATGAAATCTTTTCCATAATGTCTATTAAAGGATATAGGGCATCTGTCAGCAAGTCAAGGTAATACTAAGCTGGAGAAAATATGCCCAATGGTAATTTTTCCCCCCATATTATGATACTATTTACTGCTCTACTCTAGGTGTGCGTTTAAGAAAAACCTGAGAATAAAAGGTGAACTTCCCCAAAACCTACGATGAACCAGAGAAATTAGACAACTTTTTTTTGATGGTCATGTGCAGGACAAAGAGGAATTAAAATGTTAGGTAATTTTCGAAAAACTTATAATAATTTCCCTCGCCCTTTTTGGGTATTGAGTTTGGCCACTTTTATCGACCGAATTGGTGGGACTTTAATCTTCCCCTTCTTTTCTCTGTATATTACAGAAAAATTCAATGTGGGGATGACCGAGGCTGGTTGGTTATTGGCAGTCTGGTCAATTTCTGGCATGCTGGGCACGCTGCTGGGGGGCGCGATCGCAGATAAGTTTGGCCGCCGAAATATGATCCTCTTTGGGTTGGTGGCGAGTGCATTTAGCAGTGTGGCGATGGGCTTGGTGAACGACATATATATGTTCTACGGATTATCTGTATTTGTGGGATTGTTATCGAATGTCGCGGGGCCGGCAAGACAGGCACAGATCGTTGATCTGGTGGGTGAAGAAAAACGGGCTGAAGCATTTGGGATCATGCGGGTGGCGGGCAACCTGGCTTGGATGATCGGACCGACGATCGGTGGATTAATGGCTACCCGGTCTTATCTGGCGCTATTCATCATGGATGCGGTGACCAGCCTTATCGTGGCGGTGATTTACTATAAGAATATTCCTGAAACAAAACCTGTTGGCATAGAAAAAGAAAAACAAGAAACTGTCTCCCTGATTGATACAGTTAAGGGATACACACTGGTATTGAAAGATAAATTATTCAATAGCTTCCTGTTGATCGTCGTTTTGATGAATATCGTTTATTTGCAACTCTATGGTGCGCTGTCGGTATATTTGAGGGATTCGCATGGTCTTTCTCCACAATCGTACGGCCTGATGATGAGCATCAACGCAAGTACGGTAGTTATTTTGCAGATTTGGATTTCGTCCAAAACGAGCAAACGCCCCCCCTTCATGATGAT
>SWCD01023973.1_pt1 | contig 14418 bp, 12 predicted proteins | sample 4693011 | NCBI WGS metagenome assembly SWCD01 (sample SAMN10267278, study PRJNA491770) | bioreactor metagenome | isolation source: DHS bioreactor inoculated with marine | place: Japan: Omine Ridge, Nankai Trough | reverse complement strand
GCCCGTTTCGGCATCAGCAACAGCCAGTCCAGCCCGTCGCGGCTGCCGGCGTCGGACACGTTGAAATCGCGCTCCAGCCTGGCGGGATCGATCAGCGCCGCCAGCGGAGTGTTCTGCTCCTCCACGCCCTGCGGCCGCACCGTCACCTGCGACAGGTCCGGGTCGTAGACCCAGACCTTCTTGCCGTCGGCGACGATCAGCTGCTCGTAGGGCTTGGCGTATTCCCAGCGGAACAAACGCGGGGCCGACAGCGCGACGCGCCCGCTCGAGGTTTCCTTGAGCTTGCCGTTGGCATCGAACACGGTCTGGGTGAACTGGCCGTCGAGCCCCTTGAGGTTGGCGGTGAATGCGGCGAGATCGTCGCGTGCGCCCGCCCAACTGGCGAAAACCGCCATGCCGAGCAGCAGCAACATCCAGCGTAGGCGTCGCATCATCGAAAGCGCTCCGTGAAAGGTCCGGGTACCAGTGTGCGAATGCAAGCCTGAATACGGGCTCACGGCACGGCGCGTGCGCGCCCGGGCGCAGCATGCCGTTCAGCACGCATCGTCATTTCGGCGGCGGCGGCGCCAGCACGCTGCGGTCGCCGTTGTGCTCCGGCGGGGACACCACGCCGGCGGCTTCCATCGCCTCGACCAGGCGCGCGGCGCGGTTGTAGCCGATCTTCAGGCGCCGCTGCACGCCGGAAATCGAGGCGCGGCGGGTCTCGGTGACGATGCGCACGGCCTCGTCGTAGAGCGGATCGGACTCGTCCCCTCCCCCGCTCTCGGGCAGGCCGGTGGCGCCGACCACCACCCCCTCGCCCATCGACTGCACGTCCTCCAGCACGCCTTCGATGTAATCGGGTCCGCTGCTGCTCTGCTTGAGGTGGTCGACCACGCGGTGCACTTCCTCGTCGCTGACGAAGGCGCCGTGCACGCGTTCCGGCAGCGCGGTGCCCGGCGGCAGGTAGAGCATGTCGCCGTGGCCGAGCAGGGTTTCGGCGCCGGACTGGTCGAGGATGGTGCGCGAGTCGATCTTGCTCGACACCTGGAAGGCGATGCGCGTGGGGATGTTGGCCTTGATCAGGCCGGTGATCACGTCCACCGAAGGCCGCTGCGTGGCCAGGATCAGGTGGATGCCCGCCGCGCGCGACTTCTGCGCCAGGCGCGCGATCAACTCCTCGACCTTCTTGCCGACGATCATCATCATGTCGGCGAACTCGTCGATGATGATGACGATGTGCGGCAGCGGGTCGAGCGGACGCGGCACCTCGTCGAGTTCGGGGTTGGGCTGGAACAGCGGATCGAGCAGCGGCTGGCCGCTGTCCTGCGCGTCCTTGACCTTCTTGTTGAACCCGGCGAGATTGCGCACACCCACCATCGACATCAGCTTGTAGCGGTACTCCATCTGCGCCACGCACCAGCGCAGGGCGTTGGCCGCCTCCTTCATGTCGGTGACCACCGGCGCCAGCAGGTGCGGAATGCCCTGGTAGACGCTGAGCTCGAGCATCTTCGGGTCGATCATCAGCATCCGCACGTCCTTGGCCGACGCCTTGTACAGCAGGCTCAGCACCATCGCGTTGACCGCGACCGACTTGCCCGAGCCGGTGGTGCCCGCGACCAGCAGGTGCGGCATGCGCGACAGGTCGGCGACGGTGGGACGGCCGCCGATGTCCTTGCCCAGCGCCAGCGTCAGCGGGCTGCCTGACTTGTCGTACTCCTTCGAACGCAGCAGCTCGCTGAGGTAGATCATCTCGCGGTGGCTGTTCGGCGTTTCCAGGCCGATCACCGACTTGCCGGGGATCACGTCGACCACGCGCACCGACTTCACGCTCAGGCCGCGCGCGATGTCCTTGTCCAGCGAACTGATCTGGCTGACCTTGATGCCCGGCGCCGGCTCGATCTCGAAGCGCGTGATCACCGGGCCCGGATAGGCGCCGACCACCTGCGCGTCGATGCGGAAATCCTTGAGCTTGAACTCGATCTGCCGCGACAGCGTCTCCAGGGTGTCCTCATCGTAGCCCTTCTGCTGCGGCTTGGGGTCGTCCAGCAGCGCCAGGGGGGGGATGCCGCTGCCGCCGCCGACGTGGAACAGCGGGATCTGCTGTTCGCGCCGGGCGCGGTCGCTCTTCTCGACCTGTGCCGGCGCCGGCGGTTCGATCCGCACCGGCGCACGATTCGCACGCAGCTCGTTCTCGATCTTCCTGGTTTCGGTGCGTTCTTCGCGGAACGCGCGCGCCTGCTGCCACTCGCTGGCCTGCTGGGTGCCGCGGCGGAACAGCGCCGGGAGTTTCAGTACCCCCTGGCCGATGCGCTCCATCACCGCCAGCCACGACAGCCCGGTCGCGAGCGTCACCGATACCAGGACCAGCGCCAGCAGGAACAGGTTGCCGCCCAGCGCCCCGAAACCGGCGTTGAGTGAATTGCCGACCAGGCGGCCGAGGAGGCCGCCGCCGCCGGCCGAAAAATCGGCGACGGCCGGGATGCGCAGGTACAGCAGGCCGGTGGCCGAGACCAGGAAGCCGACGATGCCGACCAGGCGCAGCGCCGGGCCGAGGTCGGCCTCGCCGTCGCCGTCGCTGTCCATGCCGAACAGTGCGATCCAGGCGACCGCGCCGAGCATCAGCGGCAGCAGGAAGGCGACATAGCCGGTCAGGGACAGCAGCACGTCGGCCAGCCAGGCACCGACCCGACCGCCGACGTTGTGCAGCGGAGCGGTCAGGCTGCCCGAGTGCGACCAGCCCGGATCGGTCGGCGAATACGTCACCAGGCTGGCCAGCAGGTACAGCAGCAACGGCGCGATCAGGATCAATGCGATATCGCGCCACAGCCGCTGGCGGCGTGGATTCGAGGCGGCCGAGCGCGACGCGGCGGCCTTGGCGCGTCGGGATCTGCTGCGGTCCGAAAGCTCGCGTGCCACCGTGTCTGGTTACCTGAAGAAGTCCCCGTAGGGCATTGATCTTACGTTAAAATTTCATGCCCTGCAGCGCCGGATGCACGAGCTTGCCGGCCTCGACGTTGATCCCGCGCCGCAGTGCCTCGTTGTCGCGCCAGCCGTCGCCGGAGGCCAGCTTGTTGACCCAGGGCAGGATCGCGGCGCAGATCGCCTGCGAACTGGTTTGCGGCACTGCACCGGGCATGTTGGTCACGCAGAAATGGGTCACGCCTTCCTCGACATAGGTCGGCTCCTTCCAGCTGGTCGGGCGCGAGGTTTCGAAGCAGCCGCCCTGGTCGATCGAGATGTCGGCGACCACGCTGCCGTTTTCCATGATCTTCAGCATCTCGCGGGTGACCACGTGCGGCGCGCGAGCACCGGTGACCAGGACCGCGCCGACCACCAGGTCGGCCGTGGCCAGTTCGCGCACCACCACGTCATGGTAGGGATACAGCGCGGTGACGTTGGGCCCCAGGCGCATCATCTCGTCCATGCGGTCCTGGCGCATCTCGAACACCACCACGTTGCAGCCGGCCGCCGCGGCCAGCGTCGCCGAGGCGCCGCCGGCCTTGCCGGCACCGAACACCACCACCTTGCCGCGCTCGGTCGAAGGCAGGCCACCAAGCAGCTTGCCCTTCCCGCCCTGCGGCTGGTGCAGCAGGGTGGTGCCGATCTGCACCGCGATCTTGCCGGCGATGATCGACATCGGCGCCAGCAGCGGCAGGTCGCCGTTGGGCAGCTCGACCGTCTCGAACGCCACGCCGGTCAGGCCGATGTCCAGCAGCTGCTTCGTCAATGCGGGCTCGGCGGCCAGGTGCAGGTAGCAGAACAGCAGGTGGTCCTTGCGCAGGTGCTCCAGGTCGCCCTCGATCGGCTCCTTGACCTTGACGATCAACTCGCCTTTCCCGTAAAGCGCAGCGGCGTCGGGGGCGATCTTCACGCCAAGCCTGGTATAGGCGTCGTCCTGGAAACCGGAGTTGATGCCGGCGCCCTGCTCCAGCCATACCTCGTGCCCGCGCTTGACCAGGTCGCCGGCCGCGGCCGGCACCAGGGCCACGCGGCCTTCGAGTGTCTTGGTTTCCCTTGGAACGCCGATACGCATTGCGGTTCTCCATTGCGGCTGGTCGATGTTGCGAGGTGGAAAACGCCGCATCCGCCGCGCGTTCCGCTCAAGTGGTCGATCGTGGCGCCGGACGCGGTGGAACGCTGTCGCCCTGTTTGCATGCCTTGTGTTGCCGCGGCGTCGCCTCCAAGCTATGACGCTCGACAGGCACGGGCCTGACCCGATCCATCATCGTCGATCGCCCGTGCGCCGCAGCCACCACCCACGATTATATCCGCGACCCTCCCGCTTATGACCCCATCAAGACATTTCCGCCTCGCCATCCTCGGTTCCGGACCCGCAGGCTGGACCGCCGCGGTCTATGCCGCGCGCGCCAACCTCAAGCCCGCGGTCATCACCGGCCTGCAGATGGGCGGCCAGCTGATGACCACCACCGAAGTCGACAACTGGCCCGGCGACGCGCACGGCCTGCTGGGGCCGGCGCTGATGGAGCGCATGCAGGCGCATGCCGAACGCTTCGAGACCGAAACGATCATCGACCAGATCCACACTGCCGACCTGTCGCAGCGGCCATTCCGCCTCACCGGCGACAGCGGCGTCTACACCGCCGATGCGCTGATCATCGCCACCGGCGCGACCGCCAAGTACCTGGGCCTGGAGTCCGAGCAGAAGTTCATGGGCCGCGGCGTGTCCGCCTGCGCCACCTGCGACGGTTTCTTCTACAAGGACCAGGACGTGGCCGTGGTCGGTGGCGGCAATACCGCGGTCGAAGAGGCGCTGTACCTGGCCAATATCGCGCGCAAGGTCTACCTGGTGCACCGCCGCGACACCCTGCGCGCCGAGAAGATCATGCAGGACAAGCTGTTCGCCAGGATCGAGGAAGGCAGGATCGAGCCGGTCTGGCACCACGTGGTCGACGAAGTGCTGGGCAACGATGCAGGCGTCACCGGCATGCGGCTCAAATCGGTGCAGGACGGCAGCACCCGCGAGATCGACGTGCACGGCTTCTTCGTCGCCATCGGGCATACCCCGAATACCGGCCTGTTCGAGGGGCAGCTGGCGATGAACAACGGCTACATCGAGATCCGTTCCGGCCTGGCCGGCGGCGCCACCGAAACCTCGGTCAAGGGCGTGTTCGCCGCCGGCGACGTCGCCGACCAGGTTTATCGCCAGGCGGTCACCTCGGCCGGCTTCGGCTGCATGGCGGCGCTGGACGCGGAGAAGTTCCTCGAGTCGTAGGATGGGGCAACGCCCCGACGCCACCCGACACGAGCCGTAGGTCGGGGCTACGTCCCCGATGCTGTTCGACGCCAGCTGCGGAAATCCGGGCCGGGCACGTGAAGCAAGGTAGCGCCCCGATACATTGAACCCGCAGTCGGGAACGTAGCCACGACCTGCGGCGACGCGCTCTTCGCGCCCCCTGCGGCGATACTGGTGTCCCACCGGCATCGGGATCCCGCCTTGGCGCAGTCCGACAACAGATGGCTCTACCTGCTGCGGCGCTACTCCAAGCGCATGTGGTTCCGCGCCTCCCTGTACTGCGGACTTGCCATCCTGGCCGCCCTGGTCGGCGTGGTGGTCAGCCCGGTGCTGCCCGACCAGCTGGCGGAGCGCTTCGGTGCCGATGCCGTAAGGCCGATCCTGTCGATCCTGGCGACCTCGATGCTCGCAGTGACCACGTTCTCGCTCACGACCATGGTTTCGGCTTACAGCGCCGCCTCGCAGTCCGCGACCCCGCGCGCGGCCATGCTGCTGATCGAGGACAATGGCGCCCAGGGTGCGCTGGCGACCTTCATCGGCGCCTTCCTGTTTTCCATCGCCGGCCTGATCGCGCTCAGCGCCGGGGTCTACGGCAGCGGCGGCGGGCGCCTGGTGTTGTTCGCCGCGACGATCGCCGTGATCGTGCTGATCACCGTCACCCTGCTGCGCTGGATCGAGCAGCTGGCGCGACTGGGACGCGTGGGCGAGACCATCAACCTAGTCGAGGACGCGACGCGCAGCGCGATGCAGCTGCGGGCGCGCAAGCCATGGATGGGCGGGGTTCCCTCGCAAGGGCCGCCGCAGGGCGACTGGCCGGTGGAAACCAGCCAGATCGGCTACATCCAGTACCTGGACATGCAGCGCCTTGGACGATTGACGGAGGAGCGTGGCGTCACCATCCACGTTGCCGTCCTGCCGGGTGCATTCGCCGTCCAGGGCAGGCCGCTGGCGATGGTGTCCGGCGGATTCGACCCGACGCTCGCCGCCGACATCCGCAAGGCGTTCGCCGTCGGCGACATGCGCACCTTCGAACACGATCCCCGCTACGGGCTGGTAGTGCTGACCGAGATCGCGGCGCGCGCGCTGTCGCCTGCGGTCAACGATCCCGGTACCTGCATCGACGTGATCGGCACCGTCGTGCGCCTGATCAGCGACTGGTCCAGGGCGCGCATGAAACAGACCGGACATGCGCGGATCGAGTATCCGCATGTCTTCGTACCGGGCCTGGACGAGGCCGACTTCTTCGACGACGTGTTCCCGCTGATCTCTCGCGAAGGCGCGCACATGCGCGAGGTCGGCGTGCGGCTGCAGAAGGCATACGCCGCGCTGGAGCAGGTCGATTACCCGCCCTGCCGCGAGGGCGCGAGGCAACACGCGCGGCAGTCGCTTGAGCGCGCGATGCAGGTCATGACCTACCTGCCCGACCGCCAGGCCCTGCGCCGCGTCGCCATGGAAAGCGCGACCCAGGCGCTGGGGCCGGAGCCGGGAGGAGACGGCGAGGCATGAGCGGACTGGAAGTTCGCATCATCGAATCGCTGGAAACGGTGGAGGACAAGGCCTGGGACGGCCTGCATGACGGCCGCAACCCCTTCATCGCCCACGCCTTCCTTGCCGGGCTGGAGCGCACCGCCTGCCTGCGTCCAGACTGGGGCTGGACACCGCGCCACCTGACCCTGTGGCGGGACGACACGCTGGTCGCCGCCGCGCCCGGCTATATCAAGACCAATTCCCACGGGGAATTCGTGTTCGACCACGCCTGGGCGCACGCCTACGCGAGGCACGGCCGCGACTACTTCCCGAAATGGCTGTGCGCGGTGCCCTACTCGCCCGTGACCGGTCCGCGCCTGCTGTCGACCGATGCGGGATGCCGCCGCGCGCTGGTCGAGGCGATGCCGGGCGTCGCGGCCCGCCTCGGCTGCTCCTCGGCGCACGTGAACTTCCACCCGGCCGAAGAGGACGACAGCTTCGCGCCGCCGCGGGACGAAGGCGATTCGCAATGGCTGGCGCGCCTCGACGTGCAGTACCACTGGCGCAACGATGCCGGTTGGCGCGGGTTCGACGACTTCCTCGGCGCGATGGATCACAAGCACCGCAAGAACATCCGCCAGGAGCGCGCGAAGGTGCAGCGCGCCGGCGTGGCGTTCCGCACGGTGCACGGTGCCGATGCCAGCGACGACGACCTCGTCGCCATGCACGGCTTCTACCTGCAAACCTTCGCCGAGTACGGCAATTCGCCCGCACTCACCCTGCCCTTCCTGCGCCACCTCGCCACGGCGATGCCGGGGAACATGGTGATGTTCTTCGCCGACCAGGGCGGCAAAACCATCGCCGGCGCGCTGTGCCTGCGCGGCGACGACACCCTGTACGGGCGCTACTGGGGCGCGTCACGGCAGCTGCCCGGCCTGCACTTCGAGACCTGCTACTACCAGGGCATCGACTACTGCCTGCGCCGAGGCCTGCGGAGGTTCGAGCCGGGCGCCCAGGGCGAACACAAGATCGCGCGCGGCTTTTTGCCGACCCTGGTGCGCAGTCGCCACTGGATCGCCGACCCGACGTTCGCCGCCGCGCTGAGGCCTTGGTGCGCCGAGGAAACAGCTGCCGTGCGCCGCTATGCCGACGCGCTCGCCGTGCGATCGCCATTCCGTGCAGCGAGTGCAGGCCGGTGAGCCTGCACCTGCCCAAGCTCGGCGATGATCCACGATCGCCGTTCCCGGATGCCGACGCCGCGCTGCGCCGTCCCGACGGCCTGCTTGCCTTCGGCGGCGACCTGTCGCCCGTACGCCTGCTCAATGCCTACGCACACGGTGTCTTCCCATGGTTCTCGGAGGGCCAGCCGATCCTGTGGTGGTCGCCGGATCCGCGCACGGTGTTCCGCACCGCGGGCGTGCGCCTGTCCTCGCGCTTCCGGCGCTGGCTGCGCGGGTCGTCGTGGGTTGCGCGCGCGGACACTGCGTTTGCCGAAGTGGTCGCCGCTTGCGCTTCGGCGCCTCGCCGCGGCCAGTCCGGAACCTGGATCACCGACGGCATGCGCGCTGCCTACGTCGGACTGCACCGCCTTGGCCATGCCCATAGCGTCGAGGTCTTCGACGGAGCGCGCATGGTCGGCGGCATCTACGGGGTCGCGATCGGTCGCATGTTCTTCGGCGAAAGCATGTATTCCGGCGTAAGCGGCGGTTCCAAGGTCGCCCTCGCGGCCCTCGCCCACCGCCTCGATCAGTGGGGCTGGCCGCTGATCGATGCCCAGGTCGGCAACGCCCACCTGTTCGCGCTGGGCGCCGAGTCATGGCCGCGGGCGCGCTTCATCGCGACCACCGCAGGACTGTGCCGGCAGCCTGCCGGAATCCCGGGGCCCTGGACCGACCGCTTTGGCGTCCTGCCCGCCAGCACGCTGGGCGGCAGCGGGCGGCGTTAACGGAAATTTTGCATCACGGGCCGCTACGTGACAAAATGGATCACTTGTTCCGGCGATTCCGCGTCGGCACCTACGGCAGCACTGGAAGCATGGCGAAAGACGACGTCATCGAATTCGAAGGCACGGTTTCAGAGACCCTCCCGAACACCATGTTCCGGGTCAAGCTGGAGAACGGCCACGAGATCATCGCCCACATTTCCGGGCGGATGCGCAAGCACTACATCCGCATCCTCACCGGCGACAAGGTCAAGGTCGAGATGACCCCCTATGACCTGACCAAGGGCCGCATCACGTACCGGATGAAATAGTGCCGGTAACTCTTTGAAAAAAGGCGGCCAATGGCCGCCTTTTTCGTCTGCGCGCCGCCGCGCCGCGCCCTGGCGCGAGCCGGCTATCCCACGGTCATGGGCAGCAGCTTCTCCGGTTCGGCCTGCACGTCGAGCACGATCTCGCCGTCGACCACGTCGACGCCGACCCGTCCGCCCTTGACCAGCTTGCCGAACAGCAGTTCGTCGGCCAACGGCCGCTTGATCTTGTCCTGCAGCACCCGTGCCATCGGGCGCGCGCCCATCAGCGGGTCGAAGCCGTGTTGGGCCAGCCAGTCGCGCGCCGCAGGCGTCGTCGCCAGGGTCACGCCCTTTTCGTGCAGCTGGGTCTCCAGTTCGATCAGGAACTTGTCCACCACGCGCAGGATGTGTTCGAAGCCGAGGGCCTGGAACTGCACCACTGCGTCCAGGCGGTTGCGGAACTCCGGGCTGAAGCCCTTGCGGATCACCTCCATCGCATCGCTGCTGTGGTCCTGCGTGGTGAAGCCGATCGAGCGCCTCGCCGCCTGCGCGGCGCCGGCATTCGTGGTCATGACCAGGATCACGTTGCGGAAGTTCGCCTCGCGGCCGTTGGTGTCGGTGAGGATGCCGCGATCCATCACCTGCAGCAGGATATTGAAGATGTCCGGATGCGCCTTCTCGACCTCGTCGAGCAGCAGCACGCAGTGCGGCGTCTTGACGATCTTCTCGGTGAGCAGGCCGCCCTGGTCGAACCCGACGTAGCCCGGGGGCGCGCCGATCAGGCGCGACACGGAATGCGATTCCATGTACTCCGACATGTCGAAGCGCACCAGTTCGATGCCCAGCTGCAGCGCCAGCTGGCGGGTGACCTCGGTCTTGCCGACGCCGGTGGGGCCCGCGAACAGGAAGTTGCCGATCGGCTTGTCCGGGTTGGCCAGGCCCGAGCGTGCGAGCTTGATCGCCGAGGTCAGGGTGCCGATCGCCGGATCCTGGCCGAAGATCACCATCTTGAGGTTGCGCTCGAGGTGCTCGAGCACGTCCTTGTCCGAGGCGCTGACCTGCTTGGCCGGGATCCTCGCCATCTTGGCGACGATGGTCTCGACCTCCTCGACGTCGATCAGGGTCTTGCGCTCGCCTTCCGGCAGCAGGCGCTGGCGCGCGCCGGCCTCGTCGATCACGTCGATCGCCTTGTCCGGCAGCAGGCGGTCGCCGATGTGCTTGACCGACAGGTCGACCGCGGCCTGGATGGCGTCGTCGGCGTAGGTGACGCCGTGGTGCTGTTCGTACCTGGTCTTGAGGCCATGCAGGATCTCCACCGTCTCGCCGACGGTCGGCTCGACGATGTCGATCTTCTGGAAGCGCCGCGCCAGCGCGCGGTCTTTCTCGAAGATGCCGCGGTACTCCTGGAACGTGGTCGAACCGATGCAGCGCAGGTCGCCCGACGCGAGCGCCGGCTTGATCAGGTTGCTGGCGTCCATGGTGCCGCCGCTGGCGGAACCGGCGCCGATGATGGTGTGGATCTCGTCGATGAACAGCACCGCGCCGGGCACCTTCTTCAACGCCGCCAGTACCGCCTTCAGGCGCTTTTCGAAGTCGCCGCGATACTTGGTGCCCGCCACCAGGGCGCCCAGGTCGAGCGCGTAGATGGTGGCATCCAGCAGCACCTCGGGCACCTCGCCGTCGACGATGCGCTTGGCCAGCCCCTCGGCCAGCGCGGTCTTGCCGACGCCGGCCTCGCCGACGTAGAGCGGGTTGTTCTTGCGCCGGCGGCACAGCACCTGGATGGTGCGCTCGACTTCCTCGAGACGACCCACCAGCGGATCGATCCGGCCCTCGGCGGCCAGCACGTTGAGGTTGCTGGCATATTCGGCCAGGGCATCGCCCTTGGCCTCGCCCTCGGTGGCTTCGGCCTTGCCGACCGCCTCTTCGCCACCTTGCGCATCGTCGATGCCGCTCCTGGCGATGCCATGGGACAGGTAGTTGACGACATCCAGCCGCGCCACGTCCTGCTGGTTGAGGTAATAGACCGCATGCGAATCCTTCTCGCCGAAGATCGCCACCAGCACGTTGGCGCCGGTCACCTCCTGCTTGCCAGAGGACTGCACGTGGTAGACCGCGCGCTGCAGCACGCGCTGGAAACCGAGCGTGGGCTGGGTATCGCGGCCATCGTCCTCGGCAAGCTTGGACACCGAGCTCGAGATGGCCTGCTCCAGGTCGCCGCGCAGGCGGTGGAAGTCGGCGCCGGTCGCCTTGAGCACGGCTTCGGCCGACGGATTGTCGAGCAGCGCGAGCAACAGGTGTTCCACCGTCATGTACTCGTCGCGCGCCTCGCGGGCGCGCTTGTAGCACTGGCCGATGGTGTATTCGAGGTCTTTGCTGAACATGGGGCGGAAGCCTCCGGAACGTCTCCACCATGGATGGGGGCTGGCGACCGGCATTTCCATACCCTGCCCCTGGGACCGTTGTAGGCCGATCGGATGTCCGGGCGCAAGTGGCGGGGGATGAGTGGTTGCTGGTTGCGGGTTGTCGGTTGATGGTGGAAGACGCCAGGATGGCCCAGCGGCGCCCGTGCCTCGACCAGCAACCTGCAACCCGCAACCAGCAACCGTTCAGGCCTTCTCCATCGTGCACAGCAGCGGATGCTGGTTCAAGCGCGAATATTCGTTGACCTGGGCCACCTTGGATTCGGCGACTTCGCGGGTATACACGCCGCAGACGCCCCGCCCCCGGGTATGCACGTGCAGCATCACCTGGGTCGCCTTGTCCAGGTTCATGGCGAAAAACCGCGTCAGCACGTCCACCACGAAGTCCATCGGCGTGTAATCGTCGTTCAGCAGCAGGACGGAATACAGCGGCGGGCGCGCCGTCTCCGGCTTGCTGGTTTCCACGGCAACGCCGTGTTCATGATCGTGCTGGGGCGGGTTCGGCATGCCGCGATTATACGAACCTGCGGCGCGGATCCGCACGCGCGTCCACACGCCCGGATACGCTGCGCGCATGACGCCGGCCGGCGTATGCCACCATATCCGGATGAGTTACCGCGAAGGCCGCTTCTGGCAACCCGACGTCACCGTCGCCACGATCGTGGCCGACGGCGGCCGGCTGCTGTGCGTCGAGGAACGCGTCAACGGCGGCCTGGTCCTCAACCAGCCGGCCGGCCACCTGGAGCCGGATGAAAGCCTGGAACAGGCGGCGCTGCGCGAAACCCGCGAGGAAACCGGCTGGGATGTGCGCCTGACCGCCTTTGTCGGCGCCTACCAGTGGAAGGTGCCGGAGACGGATCGCCACTACCTGCGTTTCGCCTTCGCCGCCGATCCCGTGGCGCACGATCCCGCGCGTCCGCTGGACGATGGCATCGTGCGCGCGCTGTGGCTGGCCCCGGCCGAACTGGCGGCCGACCGCGCGCGCCACCGCAGCCCGCTGGTGTGGCAGGCGGTGGCCGACTATCTCGCCGGCCAGCGGCACCCGCTGTCGATGCTGCGGCAGCTGCCATGACCACGGCCCGCCAGTCCGCACCGGGCGTCGTGGTCGGCATGTCCGGCGGGGTCGATTCATCGGTGGCTGCGCTGCTGCTGCGCGACGCCGGGGAGTCGGTTGCCGGGCTGTTCATGGACAACTGGGCCGACGACGGCAGCGGGCAGTGCCGTGCCGAAGACGACCGCCGCGATGCGGTCGCGGTCTGCGGCATGCTCGGCATCCCGATCCATTTCCGCGACTTCTCGCGCGAGTACTGGGATGGTGTATTCGCGCACTTCATCGACGAATACGCCGCCGGACGCACCCCCAATCCGGACGTGCTGTGCAACCGCGAGATCAAGTTCAGGCATTTCCTCGACGCCGCGCGCGCACTCGGCGCAGAGCGCATCGCCACCGGCCACTATGCGCGCATCGCCGAGGCCAACGGCCGCTGGCAGCTGCTGCGCGCGCTGGACCGCGGCAAGGACCAGAGCTACTTCCTGCACCAGCTCGGGCAGGCCCAGCTGGCGTCGACGCTGTTCCCGCTCGGCGACCTGACCAAGGGCGAGGTGCGCCGCCTGGCCGCGGCGGCGGGGCTGCCGACCGCGGCCAAGAAGGATTCGACCGGGATCTGCTTCATCGGCGAGCGCGACTTCCGCACCTTCCTGTCGCGCTACCTGCCGATGAAAGAGGGCGAGATCCGCACCCCGGACGGCCGCGTCGTCGGCACCCATCCGGGCGTGTTCTACTTCACCCTCGGCCAGCGCGAGGGCCTGCAGCTGGGGGGCGTGCGCGGCTTCGAACCGGCCCCGTGGTATGTCGTCGGCAAGGATATCGAACGCAACGTGCTGACGGTTGACCAGGGCAGCGACAGCCCCCATCTCCTGTCGACGACGACCTGGACCGAACCCGCGCACTGGATCGCAGGCGCGCCGCCTGCGGCGACATTCGACTGCAGCGCGCAGACCCGCTACCGCCAGCACGAGGAAGCCTGCAACGTGATCATCGACGAATCCGGCCAACTGCGAGTGCGCTTCGCCCGCCCACAGCGCGCGGTGACGCCCGGGCAATCGCTGGTGCTCTACGACGGCGAGGCCTGCCTGGGCGGCGCCGTGATCGCCGCCACCGACGCCCCCCTCGAACAGCGGCATGGCCGTGTCTGCGGCCGGCGGAGCCACGCAGCATGATCCGCGAACGCGTCCTCGCCCTGGCCGGGCTGGTCCAGGCCCTGCAGCAGGTGCGCCGCATCGCCGACACCGGCCAGGCGGATGCCTCGGTGCTGGCCACGGCGATCGACAGCGTGTTCCGCATCGACGCCGAGTCCCCGGAAGCCGTATATGGCGGTCGCGACGCCCTGCGCCCGGGCCTGGTCGTGCTGCGGGACTATTTCAACAACCAGAGCAAGGACGAGGCCCTGCCACGGCTTGCGCTGGCCGTGATGCAGCTCGAACGCCGATTCGTCCGCAACGGATCGATGGCGCAGCAGGTGCACGACGGCATCGTCGCGGCGGCGGTGGACGCGCAGCGCCTGGGCAGCACCCATCCGGAAGTCTTCGGCGCGCTCGGCAAGCTGTATGCCGACACGGTCAGCCAGCTTCGCCCCAAGGTGATGGTGCAGGGCAACCCGCACTATCTCGGGCAGGCCGACGTGGTCTCGGAGATCCGCGCGGTGCTGCTGGCCAGCCTGCGTTCGGCGGTGCTCTGGCGCCAGCTCGGCGGCAGCCTGTTCGACTTCCTGCTGCGGCGCCGGGACATGCTGGCGGTGATCGAAAGCGAGCTGCGACTGGCCTGACGCACGGGTCGCGCCGAGCGCCGGAATGCTGCAAAACAGCGCCGTTTCCGGCATAATGAATGGGCTAGATGCGGTGTTTATTTCCCGCCTCCCCATCCCTGCCCCGGAGCCCAAGCATGGCCGACTCCTTCTCCACCCGCGACCGGCTCGAGGTCAACGGCAAGTCCTACACCTACTGCAGCCTGGGCAAGCTCGGCGAGCGCTTCGACATCGCCCGGCTGCCCTACTCGATGAA